>Ga0208879_1003183_pt1 | contig 13709 bp, 19 predicted proteins | sample Knorr_S15_td_Bot_FD_185605 | JGI IMG/M metagenome (GOLD analysis project Ga0208879, IMG submission 185605) | Marine microbial communities from Southern Atlantic Ocean transect - Knorr_S15_td_Bottom_ad_5009_LV_A (SPAdes) (version 2) | ecosystem: Environmental > Aquatic > Marine > Oceanic | place...
GCCTCTTCTTCGATAATCTCATCTTCAGACATGAGCATTCCTCCAAAATGGTCTCAGCGGACCGGCTTCTCCTTCCGGCCACGGACCATCTCATCGAGTGAGACCCCGTTGACCTGGATGACCTTGTAGCGGATGCCGGGGATGTCACCGTATGACCGACCCTGCCGGCCACCGATTCCTTCGACCATGACCTCATCGTGTTCATCGATGAAGTTAATCGCACCGTCGCCGGGAGCGAAGGCGGTGAGTTTGTTGCCGGAGCGAATCAGACTGATCTTGACCGCCTTTCGGATGCCGGAGTTGGGCTGCTTTGCCTCGACTCCGACCTTCTCGATGACGATTCCCTTGGCCTGTGAAGAGCCCTGTAGTGGGTCGTGCTTGAGCACGCCGCCTTGGCGGCGCTTGTCCTGTCGCTTCCTGAATCTGTGGTCCTTCCAACGAAACTTAAGACGGTCCGACTTCATCTTCGAACCAGAGAACAGACCGCGACCCATGTGGATACCTCTCCTACGGAGCGTTCCGCCGACCGACCCCCCGTATATGAGCGTGACGGGTGACAATCGGCCTGCGGTAGGACGGTTGCAGGGGGTGAAGGGTCCCCAATCATCATACGTTCGGCTCACCCGCCCTTTGACATGGCCTTCAGGGACCACCTCGAAGGAGCATATTCACCTTCGGAATCCGTGTCGTGCATTCACGGTCTATTCGATTTATCGCATCAAATCGACCATGATTTGATCGTCGCGCGTTCAATTGACGAGGCGCCTGGACACAGCGCAGCACTCAACGTACTCTCACGTTCAAGACTCTGTGCGGTGTTGGGAATCGGTGCGAGTGAACTGATTGACATTCTGGGTTCCGCCATGAATGAGAGAAGTGAGCCGGTACTCGTCGGAAATGGACCGGTATTGGAGAATTCTCCCGCGGTCGATCTTCGCACACTGCCGATTCCCTGGCATTATCGCGAGGACCGCGGGCGATACATGTCGGCTTCGATTGTGATCGCGGAATATCAGGGCCAGCGCAATGTCTCCTTCCACCGCCAATTCCTGCGCGATGCAAACCATGTGGTGGCGCGACTCGTTCCGCGACATCTGCGAACCATGGTTGATACGGCGCGTGCGAACGGTGACACGATTCCAATCGCGATCGTCAACGGTTGTGACCCGGTGGTCCTGTTGGCCGCTGCGATGTCTTTCGATGAGCACATCGACGAATTGACCGTCGCCAATGCACTTCACCAGAGATTCTACGGCAAACCGCTGGAACTCGTCCGGCTCGGCAATGGGATTCCCGTGCCCGCGGATGCGGAATATGCGATGGAGGCCGTCATCACCCTCGAGGATGATGCTGAGGCACCCTATGTCGACATCACCGGCACGCTCGATGATGAGCGTCAGGAGCCGGTGTTTGAGATCCATGCAATTCACCACCGCAATGACCCAATATTTCATGCCCTGATCCCCGCCGAGGGTGAGCACAAGGCGCTGATGGGATTGCCCCGAGCACCGACAATCAAGGATGCCGTGTCCAAAGTCACGACCTGCAATGATGTTTTCATGACTGAAGGCGGCTGTGGCTGGCTCGCTGCGGTCGTCAGCATCACTCCCGCGAGCGCAGAAGATGGGCGCAAGGCGATCCAGGCTGCGCTCGATGGTCATCGCAGCATGAAGATGGTCACAATCGTCGATGCGGACATCGATGTCACCGACCCCGTGCGCGTCGAATGGGCCTTGATGACCCGTTGGCAGCCCGACCAGGATACGGTGATTTTGTCGGGACAGAAAGGCAGCAGTCTGGACCCCACACGCGATGCGGATGGGAGGACTTCGAAAATCGGTTATGATGCCACATTGGCCCCGGACATTGACAAGGGACCCTATATGTCCGTCCAGTGAGGTGAGCGATTGTCAGAGGGACTCGCTGGACGACTACAACATCCGCGACGCAGTCTCGGAGATCGACATCGCTCACAGGCCATCAAATTCCTCCGCCTGGTGGATGAGGATCCATCCAGAGAGGTTGAGAATACGAATTGGGCCGAACAGAATGCTCGCCAAGCCCTACTACACGATTTCACCAGTGAGGAGAATTGGCGGGTCTTGGCAGACATCAAGGTTCGATTGTTGGATGAGATTGGTCTTCGCGCTCTGCTCAGTGACCTGTTCGCTGTTCTTGGACGCGACCCGGAACAAATTGCTCAACTCTCAGGTGTGCCGATCCTTGAAGTCGGTAAGGAGTTGCTCGAAGCCGCCCTGTTGAGAGACCCTCTGGACCCGGATGCATGGCATTCCGGATTGGATCCTGATTCCCAGATGACATTCTGTGAGAGATTCTCAACACTCGACCTGTCTGACCCGCGTTGCAATGTGCTGTTCGGGCGCAGAGTCGAACGGTTGTGGGCGAAGGGTGATGATGAACTCTGCATCCCCCTCGCCCGAATTTTGCTCGCGCAGCGGCCACAGAACTTCGAGATGTGGACCGACCTCGGCCGGGCCCACGAACGTCATGAGGCATTCGATGAGGCCTGGTTCTGCTATGATCAGGCCCAGACCCATGGTCCACATACCGACGTGCGCGATGCCTTCCGAGAGCGCATGGAGGTCCGCCTCGACAGCGGTACCCGATTGCCATGGTCCAAACCCGCAATCGATGTTCGCGACCAATTCCTTGAACGCATGCAATCCCTGGCCTCCAGGTTTATCGATTCCCCAGAGGAGATCCAAGAGGAGGAGGAGGAGGAGGAGATCTCGGTCAACAAGGATGAAATCGAACTTGAGAATCTCCTCGCGGGTGAAGAATTCTCTGCCGCCTTCTTCCTCGCCCGCCGACTCGTCTCAAGAGGTGAGGATTGGGCCAACACCTATCTTGAGCAGGCGCAGACCGGGCTTGATTCCCAGGATGATCTCCACATTCCCTGAGGCATCCACATGGGGAAAGCATGGGTCGTCGCCTGGGTCACACCTAGACAGATGCCCCCGGTCCCACTCGAGGATGAGGACTGCTGCTGGTTGATGGTTCGACACCACGAACGGGGCTGGGAATTGCCCGGTGGTTGGGTCGAAGAAGGAGAGGATTCCGAGATGGCAGCGCTTCGCGAGTTATACGAGGAGACCAGCCTGCTCGGAACGGCCAGAGTGGTCGCTCCGAATCTGGCCGAAGGCGGTGGAGATGTGGTCTGGATCGAAATCGATGCCGAACCGAGCCCCCTGCCTTGGGAATCCACCGATGCGAGCATCGAGGAGGTCGGTTGGTGCCTGATGCCACCCGAACCGCTGGCTTGGAGCCTCGCGGAACTCGAATTGTTCTCCGCTCATGATTGGAGCGCCTGAGCTGCGTCTTGCAGCACCAGTCTCTCGTGTTCATCGGAGACGTGTGACTCCAACCAGGTTGACATGTATTCAACATCGGCCGGATGGACCCAGTATCTAGGTTTGGCTTCTCCATAGGAGCGGGGTGAGGCCGTCTCGATCACCGCTTCCATCCGTGGTGCTTCAGTATTGACTTCTGACAATGCGATGTCAAGCCAGTGCAATCCGGAATCGATCGCCATCTCAAACAATTCTGTTTGCAGGAATCCATGATGGGCCACCCAGAGATGACGCAATGCATTGGCATGGTCCTCGATGCCGATCAGAACCTCAGCCGCTTGTCTGCGAGACAGCGCGATGATCTCGACAGCGTGCGGTCCATGCCTCGAGATCGAGGAGAGGATTGCGAGAGCCATTGCCCACTCGCCACGTTCGACATGCCACGCACCCATGTTGAGGATCGATAGGCCATGCCAATGATGTCCATCCTCGAGTGCACCGAGCCGTTCCATGGCCCATTTCAAGTCGGTTCCCGCCTGTTCCATCTCGCCGAGGCTTGCCCGGACCAGCCCCCACTCCATGCGGATACGTGCTTCGAGAAGGTGATTCCGCTGTTCGGAAGAACGGCTGATCTCCAAGGCTCTCGTCAAGTGATTCTGAACGCCTTCAGCATCATTGTTCAACTGAGATTTTCGGAAGGAGAGGATCTCTTGCTCGCATGGATCGAGTTCACCACTGAAGACCAAGCCCTCGCCGAGTGCGAGTTCGGCCTTGAACAGTGCTTCGCTCATTGCAAATCCCCCTGACTCGACATGAGCAGAGCGATGAAGCCTGAGGTCGCATCGACCTCGTTGATCGAACCGGTCCAGCCGGCCGCACCGGCATGACCGCCGCCCTCGCCACCGCTGCGCGCAACCATCGCCTGCATCAATTCCCCGAGATGAACGCCACCCTTGGTCGCGGCTCGATTGGCTCTGGCCGACAAGCGTGTCTCGTCTTGGGCGCGGCGTGACACGAGCGCGACATCCGCGCCTGCGGTGATCAGTGAACGCGCGACGATGCCCTCATTGGTGCCCGCGCGTGTGTGGGAGAGGAACCACCGGCCCGCCTCCAAGGTCTCGACCCGGGTCAGCGCCTTGGCGATCGCCACCCGCTGACTGTGATTGAGTTCGATGGACTCCATGCCTTCGACGAAAGCGGCGAAATCGAGTTCGGTACCGAGTCGCCCTGCACAGGACAATGCATGGGCATCAGCATGGCGGAAGCGGCCAGTGTCGGTGATGATTCCCGCCAGCAGCAATCTCTTGGAAGCGGAGTCCAATCGATCAGGTGCATGGGCTTCAGCGAAACACTGGATGATCTCAGCGGTCGAGCAGCAATCCCACACGATGGACAGGTCATCTTCGCCGAGGTCGAATGCACCCCCTGCAGCATGATGGTCGAGGATGCATTTCGGCACATCGGGCAGATCCACACCGGGCTGGGTCGGTCCACCCGCATCGACGATGATGACGCCCCCGAGTTGGCGTGGCCAGGCCGCACCTGAGGAATCGAATTGCAGGAAATCCGCACCTGTCTCCTTGACCAACGCACGAGCGATTGTCGATTGATGCAAACCACAGGCTCGCGCCATCGGTCCGATGATTCGAGCCAATGCACAGGCCGAACCGACCGTGTCCATGTCGCCATTGCGATGGGTCAGCACAGCGATGGCACCGCGCTTCAGAGCGGCGCCAATCCAGCGATTGAGGGCAGCGAGGTCCGCCGTGCGACCTTCAGCCATGTCAGTTCACCTCAGGATGCTTCAAATTGCTTCATCGCCGTCTCATATGCGGTTCGCAATTCCTGCTCGCGACCTTCGAGAATCCCGACCGCCTCTGCGATCTGGTCGCGGGTCTCGGTCAGACTCGTCTGCAGAGCCTCCGCATCCTCGACTTCGACCAGAAGCGGGCCGACCTGTTGGTAGATGGCCCGGCTGGAATCTTGTGTCGAGAGATGATTCAGAGTGCCTTCGATCTCCTGCACCTGAGCCTGCAGAGCGGCCAATTGCTGAGAGACGCGCTGCAGGTCGGCAACGGTCTGTTCCAATGCGGCTCGGTCAGTCATCGACTTCACCACCTCTGGGGATGCTCATCAGGGCTTCGCTCGCAGCACGAAGGGAACGCATGGTGGAATTGAAGCGCGCGCGAAGATCGCTCGCACTGGATCCGGTAAGGGTGACGAGAACGGTATCGTCAACACGTCCCACGGACACCTCCTCACAGGCGAGACTCGCCGCGAGAGCCGTACTGCTCTCATGTGAGATCGAGAGGTGGGCCGTCCAAGGCTCACTCTTCTTCGTCGCCACGCTCGGCCGCCTCCGTCTTGGCGCGTTCGAACTCGATGGCCTTCTGACTGGCGAGGACCGCCATGTCGGTGGCCGTCGCGCCTTCCTGGCCTCGACGGATGATGCGATTGTTGGCGTCGCTTGCGCGCGTGAAAGGTTCCCATACGCCGCCGGCGAAGGTGTGGCCGCACTTCTTGCAGACCCAGATTCCAGCCGCCTGGCGCTTGACCTTGGGGTACTGGCACACCGGGCAGGTGTAGGATCGCTTGAGCTTGGCCAATGCCGCGCCTGCTCGGCGGCGGACACTGACACCGTAGCGGGGTCCGTAACGTGCGGTTGCACCGGTCTTCTGGGTTCGCTTGCTCACAGGGAGTCCTCCAGATTGTGGACGATCTCTCGGAGTTCAGCGCAGTGGGACTGCGCCTGATCCATGATCTCGTCAAATTCGGTCGCGGTGAACACTCCCCTTAGACCCTTCTGGAGCGAGTGGACATGGCCCTCATCGCCCAGAGTGATGTGAATGCGCTCGTCGCCGCCGAGTTCCTCGCGCTTGTTAGCGTCGAAGACGAAGCGGCCACCGACCTTGTGGTAGGAGCACATGATCGGCGTGCCCTTGACCGGCAATCGGTAATCCTCACCGACATCGAATCGCTCTGCGGGCACGGTGGCCGTGCGCAGCGCAGCAATCGCCGCCAGAGCGAAGGCATCGAACATGTTGCCATCATCACTGATCGCGAACAGGTCGATGATGACCTGCCAGGCCTTCTCACCTGGGAGGATGCACAGTTCGGTGGTGTTGATGCAGCCCGACTCGCGGATACCGCGATCGACCACACGTCCCAACTCGATGCTCTCTTCAGACGGGGGACCCGCCTCCCAATTCGGACCACAGACCGGGCGCACTTCGGCGCTGGTCATCAGGCCACCCTCTGTGGGTCGGTCCGGATACGGAGTCATCAACTGGAATTTCACGCCTGCAAGGACGATGGTGTCGCCCATGCGCACACGACACGAGCCCTCAGCATTGGCCAGGCAATCGACCTCGATCTCGAGGTTGCGGCCCTCATAGCGGCTACGTCCATCGATGCGCTCATCGGTGCTCGCCATCTCGGCGAGGCTTTTCCTGAGAAGGCTGGGGATGATCGGAATCGCCATCAGACCTCACCTCCGTAGCGGGTGCGAAGGGCTTCAACCATGATCGCATGTACATCATGAGCGGCCTTGACGTTGTAGTCCCAGCACTGCTTGAACTCGTCCATCGACAGGTCGCCATCCATCTGCAGGAAGACGACCTCGTCGGTTGCCGGCAGGATGCCCATGGGCAGATCCGCCTCGCCGTAATTGTCCTCGGGCTTGTTGAGGTCCATCAGCACGATGCCATTGCACTTGCCGGCTGCAACACTCACGACCATGTCGGACATCGGGATGCCGGCATCGGCCAGCGCCACACTCGCGGCGGTGATGCCGCAGCAGCGGGTACCGGCTTCGGCACAGATAATCTCGATCTCGACGCGAATCTTGCTGCGCGGGTAGAGTTCGAGGTCGACGACACTCTCCAGAGCGTCGCGAGTCACCTTGCCGATCTCGCGGCTGCGGCGGTTGAAGCCGGGGCGAATCCGATCTGTCGTGCTGAACGGCGCCATGTTGTAGCGCACATCCAGAATCGCGCGGTCCTGGCGCTGAATCTTGCGGGGGTGGGCCTCCATCGGCCCGTAGACCGCGGCGACCGCCTCGTTCTTGCCCCACTTGATGCGGGCGCTGCCGTCGGCGACGGGGATGACCCCGCAGACGATCTCGACAGGTCGCATCTCATCGGCCTTGCGGCCATCTTCTCGGATGCCATTGGCATCCATGCATTGGTAGTCATCGTATCCCATGAATATCACTCCTTGAATCTCATTCACCCGCAAGCGCGGCGACGCGCTCCTTCAGTCCGGGTAGGTGCGCAGTATCGCGGATCAGCTTGAGCGCTGACCGGATCTCGCGCATTCCATCTTGCTCCCCATCGAGCCACACGCGGCCATTCTGGCCGACGACGATGCGACAGTCTCCGAGCTCCTTCAGCGTCTGCAGCATTTCGCCGCCCTTGCCGATGACAGCGGGGATGATGTGGGGTGGAATCGTTTCGAGCATGCCGGACTTCAACTTGCGAAGTCCCATGCCCTTCATTGTGGCGACAGCGGAGTGAGTCTCGTCAACCTCCTGCACGCGGCACAACACGGCCTCGCCGACACCGAGGTGTTCGCGGACCGCACCGAACTCGACCTTCCAGGGTGCGAGGCTCATCGGCAGGATCGCATTGAACGATGCGCCGATGTCCATGAACCAGATGTTGTTCGTCATACCTTCGACAAGACCGATCACCAGATCGCCGGCTCGCGGCGTGTATCGGCTGCTCAGTGGTTCCACCGAGACGGTCTGTCCATTCTCTTGCAGGGTTCCCATGCGCATGGCCACCAGCTCTCCATCGATGCGACGGATGCCGTGACCGGCTTCGGCGCCATCATGGCCGCCGATGCGCTCGCCCGGATGGACGAGGCGCACAGCACCCGAGGCTTGCTCAGGGGGGGTGCTGTCTTCGCTCATTTCGTATTCTCTCCGAGCCGGCCGACCCGACTCCCCTCTTTAACGATACGCACCCCGAAGGGGTGGAGAGAATCGGCCTAGTTGAGTTCCTTGACCTCGGTATTCGGGTCCCGACTCGCCACCTTCGAAAGGTACTCACCCTTCATGCCCGCGGGGATCTCGACGACGAAAGCCCAAGAGCCATCCTCGAGCCATTCCTCACGGATCACATCGCTGCGAACCTCGCGCTGAACGGACCCATAGGCCGACCCCGCCACCCGGAACGCCAACTTGACCGTCTCGAACGAAAGCGGGATCACCGGGCGCAGCGCATCGACCGCATCCTTGATCTGGCGCTCTACAGAAAGGAAGGGGTCTGGGTTCCAGCGCAACTCATCGAGGGCCAACTCGATCCGCGTTGCAGGATGCGGCGATTTCGAGCGCGGATCGATCGCCGTGCGAGAGATCTCCGAGATGATCTGAGCACGCTTATCAGCCACCATTTGACGGCGCTGAACTGTCGTCAACTGGATGTCGCCATCGAACAGGATCTTCTTCACGCAATCCAGCAACTCGGTCGTGCCGAAGGTCGAGACCAACTTGTCCGCGGTCGGGCGCTCCCCACCGCGGGCATCGTGCCACACCTCATCGGTGGCCAGAAGATCATCCAGACTCACACTCTCAGGATCAGCCTTGAACAAATCGACCAGTTCGGGATTGACCAGAATCTCGTAACGCTTGCCGCCCTTCTCTAGGCGAGCAACAACCGCATCATCGAGACTGACCATGATTCCACTCACTCTTCGAATGCAGGCTTCAACTTGTCAATGTGAGCGATCGTTGCTTCGCGATCGAGAACCTTGTAGCCATCGGCGTTGACAACGGCGATCTCAACAGCATCCTTGTTCAGTTCGGCCTCAAGAGATTCACGCAGCGCCTCAAGACCCATCTTGATGCCGGCATTCAGCGTCAGGTTCGGCCTCCACGACTTCTCGAAGCGCTCGACCACAGTATTGCGACCGCGACCGATCGCGCCCGCGTGATAGGACTGGTAAGCACCGCTCGGATCGGTCTCGTACAGGTGCAGGCCCTGCGCATCCACGCCCGCGATCAACAATGCGGTACCGAAGGGGCGAGACCCTCCATATTGGGTGAAGGACTGCTTGAAATCACAGATGCGCTTGGCCAGAGTATCCACGGGAATCTCATCACTGTATGTGATCCGATTGATTTGACACTGAATCCGAGCGCGGTCGACCAATTGGCGGGCATCCGCCACGAGGCCGGAGGTTGCGAAACCGATGTGGTCATCGATCTTGTACACCTTCTCGATCGACTCGGGGATGATCAGCCGACTCGAGATTCGCTTGTCCACAACCAGAATCACGCCATCGCGGTACTTCAGCCCCGCAGTCGTCGTCCCGCGCTTGACAGACTCGCGCGCGTACTCGACCTGGAACAGGCGGCCGTCCGGACTGAATGTCGTAATCCCATGGTCATATCCTCGTCCACTTGGCTGCATCTGAATCCCTCCGCCGACCCGTGAAGGTCACCTATGAACCTTCGTCGGCAACCCTCTCTCAGAGGTGGAGGTTCTTCAACTCAAGGGGCGGCGGGTCTATCGGCTTTCAAGCATCAGAACCCACTGTGAGAGTCCTGATTCTGGCCTCAGGCGGCAAGGATTCCTCCTATGCCACATGGTGGGCCACCCTGCGTGGCTGGGACATCGCCGGCATGGTGACGATCAGGATCACGGGCAATGACTCCATGATGTTCCAAGTCCCGAGCACCGCCCTTGCAGGATTGCAGGCAGCAAGCGCAGGAATCCCTTGGCTACCCATCCCTATAGACGGGGATGAGGCGACAGAGATGGATCAACTGGAAACGGCTCTCTCATCTGTGGTACATGGTAGTGGAAAGCATCGGTCCTCGACCTGGTCCTCATCCGAGAAGAAAGATGCCTGCTGGCCCAAGGGCTGGAAATGGCCCTCAACACTGGAGCGATTGAGAGCCTCAGAACCCATCGATGGCTTGGTCGTCGGTGCGCTGCGCTCCGACTACCAGAAGACGCGCGTCGAACGCATGTGCGAGCGACTCGGCATCCGCTCCTTCACGCCCGTGTGGCATCACGATGGCAGCGAACACATGCGCGACCTGATCGCCCACGGCCACAAGTTGATTCTTACTTCCGTGACTACAGATGGACTTGGAGAGGACTGGGTTGGCACACATCTTGATGCTGATCGACTTCAATCGCTTGAACAGCTGGCGGCTGAGTATCGCTTCAATGTCGATGGTGAAGGCGGTGAATATGAGACAGCCGTATTGGCTGCACCATGGATGAAACAGTCCATCGTGGTGAATCAGACCGTGCACTGGACCGGGCGCCGCGGATGGGTCGACATCTGGAATGCGGCGCTGGAATGAAGTGGCGGCAGCCTCAAACACCCTCGCCCGCACGGCGCTTCACCGAAGGTAATCACATGCCGGTCAGCCCTCTTGATTACCGCTACGGTCGCGACGCGATCAAGGAAGTTTGGAGCCAGAACGGGCGGCACAGTCGCCAGTTGGAGGTCGAGCGCGCCCTGATCTGGGCGCACAATCAGCTCGGGCGTGTCTCTGATGCGGACTACGCGGCGGTTGCAGCCATCTCGAACTCCGAATCCGTCACCTGTGAACGAGTTGATGAGATCGAGGCCGAGATCAAGCACGACATCATGGCCCTCACCAAGGCGATGGCAGAAGCGGCCGGCGAAGCCGGCTGGTGCATTCATCTGGGCGCCACCAGCAACGACATCGTCGATTCCGCTGTCGGCCTGCAGATCAAGGACAGCGTCACCATCCACCGAGAAATCCTCGTGCAGTTGATTGGAACACTTGCCGACCTGGCAGAAAGAGAGAGAGACACGGTGATGATTGGTCGCACGCACGGTCAGGCGGCCGTCCCAATCACCTTCGGCCTGAAGGTCGCCGTCTTCCTCGACGAGTTCCGTCGTCATCTGGTCAGATTGGATGAGATTACCCAGCGCGTGTGTGTGGGCAAGTTCCTCGGCGCGGTTGGCACAGGCGCGGCCCAAGGCGAGAATGCACGCGAACTGCAGAAACTCATCCTTACCCATCTCGACCTCACCGTTCCTCTGGTCACCACCCAGGTTGTGGGACGCGACCGCTACATCGAATGGGTGTCGTGGATGGCGAACGCCGCCACCAGCGTCGAGAAGATCCTGCAAGAGATTCGCAACCTGCAACGCAGTGAGATTGCCGAGGTCGGCGAGTACTTCGATGCTGAGAAGCAGGTCGGTTCCAGCACCATGGCCCACAAGCGCAACCCGATCACCGCAGAGAACGCCTGTGGCCTCGCGCGCGTGGTTCGTTCATTCATCATCCCGAGCTATGAGAACGCCCTGCTCTGGCATGAGCGGGATCTCGCCAACAGCAGTGCGGAGCGATTCACACTCTCCCACGCCGCCATCCTGCTCGATGATATCCTTGCAAAGACGGATCGCGTCATGGCCAAGTGTGTGGTCGACAAGGAGAACATGCGCATCAACATCGATCGCCAGAATGGTTTGGTCATGGCCGAGCGCGTCATGATCGACCTGGTCGATGCTGGCATCCCGCGCGACCAAGCCCACGAGATCCTCAGAGGCGCCAGCATGACCTGTGTCGCAGAAAAGCGTCACCTGCGCGAGGTCTGCGGCGACCTCGAAGAAATCACCTCGAGATTCTCCAGTGAACAACTGGATGTGATGTTCGATCCGGCCAGTCATATCGGCGTCAGTGCCGAACTGGTCGACGAGGCCGTTGCGCTCGCCCGATCTCAGATCTTGCCGAGGAGATAGAGGATGCCGCCGGTGATGAAGGCGAATCCGAACAGCATGATGATCATGGCGTGCGGTCCGAACTGATTGGTGTCGAGAAAGGCGACTTTGAACGGGCCGCCGCTGCTCATGATGCCCTGCATGACGCCGACATCGTCGGGCTGCTCATCGAAGTAGGGTTCGTCGCGACGCGGGATGCGTTCCTTGTCCGCATCGAGAATGGCGTCTTCGACCATGATGCTGTCGAACAGGGTCCGGCGTTTATCGCTTGCTGCGCCACACTCCTCAAGAACCTCGGCGCGAAGGAGTGGGATATGGAGGCGGTCACCGGTTGTGTGCACCTGGCGGTCGAAGCCGGTTGTGGCGGCACGACCTTCGCCTTGCAACAGGCCCGCCCCCTGTTGGCTGATGGCAAACATGTGGTCTGGGTGTGTCGCGACATGCCCGATGGTGCTCGCTTCTCTCAGCTGTATGAGAACGTCTCACCTGTGGCGGTCGCCCGATTCCATATGGCGGCTGTCGGCGACAATATCGAGCACGGTCTTGTCAGCGCTCAGGGTCTTCTTGGTGCGCTGAGCAGCATCGCCCTGGTGGTGGTCGATGACTGGACGGCCAAGACAGGACGGGTTTCCGCCGCACTGACGTCGAGCATGAAGGAACTGATCCAGTCCTGTGCTGACAATGATGTGCCTCTGCTCATGATCTCCTCAGCCTACGAGGATGCCTCGGGCAAGGGCTGGAAGGCGCGTGGCTCTCTCAAGTCAGAGACATGGTTCCTGCACCGAAGTGAAGGGAACGACATGTTGAGAGAACTGCACCGAGGAGATTCGGTGGAGACGCTGAACATCGGAGATGAAGGCTTCACTCCTCGTAAGTGAGCCCTTGGGATTCTGCTGCTGATTCGAGCAGGTCCTGCATCTCGTCCAGAGCATCGTCGTCGGGCTCCTCAAAGGCCTCGGGATCCTTTGCGCCGCCTGCGAGTTCATCATCGCCGGCAACCGCGGCTTCCTCGGCATTGGCGAGGTTGCGCTGGCGCATGCGCCAGATCGCGTACAACAGGCCAAGCGTGATGATAATCAGAGCGTACTTGCCAATCTCGGTGGTATCCATGTCCTTCGCTGTTGCCGGCTTCAGTCTTCAGACTTGCCGCTCCTGGACAGAGGCTTGGCCAGATGTCGCCGATGTGAAGGCGGCGGCTCGACCCAGTCTGTTGAGACTGATGAGGACAACCAGACATCAGTATGGAGAGTAGAGCATGAAGGGCATTTCAACTTCTGACCCACGCCCTGGGATTTGAAGCGCCGACCACAATCACAGAGGGGGCGCTGCCGATTGCGAATGCCTTGAACCAACTTGAGTTTCTCCAGATGGATGCTGCCATCGGGCGCTTCCAATCCATGGAATTGAATCTCATCTCCAGGCTCAAGGCTTTGAGCGAGTTCTTTCACTGGACCGCCTTCAGCGAAGGCCATCAACCGATCTGGAAGGAGAACCTGAACATGCCCTCCTCTTCTAATCTGGATTGATTGAACGATTCCTGATCGAACATCTGGGAGATGTTCATCCGTGGCCTGATTGGTTCTCCAGGCGCGATGACCGATGCTCTGTTCCACATCACTGGATTGGAGGAAGGCGTGGGCATCCAATACAGATTGTCGAGTCTCTCCACGAATCCCGTACAGGACT
>Ga0208879_1003184_pt1 | contig 13708 bp, 10 predicted proteins | sample Knorr_S15_td_Bot_FD_185605 | JGI IMG/M metagenome (GOLD analysis project Ga0208879, IMG submission 185605) | Marine microbial communities from Southern Atlantic Ocean transect - Knorr_S15_td_Bottom_ad_5009_LV_A (SPAdes) (version 2) | ecosystem: Environmental > Aquatic > Marine > Oceanic | place...
TTTAGCATCCAAGCCTGGTACGACATTTGGTTCGATACTGGGAAACAAGCGGCGTTGCCCTGGAGGAAGTGAAAAGTCAGCTGCCACATTCTTGCAGGCAACGTCATTGGCCATGATTCGCTGAATCGCTCCCATTGCCCCGGATGGCTCAGTGATCCGTTTGGTGACAGATTTCGAATCAATTCCGCCATAGAGAATATTAAACTTGCTTTCTCGATGCGTTAGACGGCCCCACTTCCTGCCGAAGATGGCTGTCAGCTTTCGCTCCAGTTGCTCAGGGGAGAGCATGTGAACCAGTCCAAGATCATCCAGTTCGGCCAAACGATTCGCGTCTTTCGGGGACGCGCCCAGCCCTTCAACCTGATAGAACTTCGATTGGATCAACTCCTGGAAGATGACCTTGAGGTTAAAATTCGCTTCGGAAAACCGAGTTGCGATCTGTTCAATCTCACTGCGTTGTAGCTGATACGCCCTGCGTTTTGCAGAAAACAGTGGGTCGTCGATATCCTCTGGCGGCAGCAAAGGCTTGCGACCGTAGAGGATGTACCAGACATGTTTGACCATCGCCACGGCAAAGCGTGGATCTTTCGCCGTCCGTTCACCAAGCCATTGTAGCGATCGCCAGCGCTGATCTGTCGGTAAGTCCTCGCCGTCCAGACCAGGACCGAACATGTCTTCGTACCAACCATCCTTACGAGGCCCGTAAACCCCTTTGCCATCAACCACGTAATAATCCTGAAACAGACCGGCAACGGGATCTATAACTTTATGGCAGACAACGCAATCGGCCGCTTGCATCGTGGGAATTTCGTATTCGGTCGTAATCTTGGCCGCATCGTTCACACGCGGCGCAAGGGCCATAATATCGATACCCAGAAAATGCTCGAAATACATTCTCACGCGCAGACGATTTCGATTGGTTTCCGTCGTCGGATATCTTTTCAAGTATTGAAATGTGCTCAGAAGGCCCGTATGGGGGTAGAACCCCGTGGGTGACTCCTGGTGTGACCGACCATTGCGATGTTTTAACGAAGGCAACCTGGCAGGGAGATATTCAAAGGGATCGGTAGAGTCTTTGAACTTGTCTTTCAACTCCCCGTAGATTCCGTAGCCACGCGAAGTATAGGGTGTCACCATGATGTAGTCTGCGGTCACGATTTCAGTAAAGGGACGCTCATTGCGGACAATATATTTGATTAACTCCAACGGCTCCCGCAGCATTGCCTCACGATAGTCGTCGGCCAGTTTGTAACGAGCCTTTCTCTGCGCGTCCTCATCGCCTGCCGAGGAAAGGTCGTGCTTTTGATACCAGTTTCGGTTCTTGAAATGTTCATACGAAAGAGCCGTCTCGGGGACACCGTCGTAACCACGGATCAGCAAGATGTCATTGAATGCTTCCTGTAACCGTTCGTAAAAAGCCTCTTCCTGCATCATTTGGTCGACAATAGCATCCATTGCCTTGAGGCCACCCTTTTGAACGGCAGCTTGTTCCGATGGAGTCGGTAACCGCCCCGCCAATGACAGAGTCACCCGCCGCAGCAATCGACGAGGAGCCATCATCTGAACTTCCTCAAAGAAGGGTTTTGAGTTCAGCTCTGCAAGCTGGGGGACTTCACCGGGTTTTCCTGCGATTCGGCTTACGAAACGGCTGAGAATCTTGTAACCGGTCGAATCTTTTTTGAGAACTTCTCCACCACCGTGATCCAGCTCACCGGCGATTTTCAAGAGCAGTCGAGACCTGCCCTCTTCCTTTGCGATGGCCATACGAACGAAGGCCTCTCGGTTCTTACCCGGCGCGGTTTGGTCTTGCAATGTTTCTCGCAGGACGAATTCACTCTCCGCAGCATCCCCCTTCGCATTGTGGCACTTCAAGCAGGTACGCTCACCAACTTTCCCCCAAACTTCCTCGGTAAAAAAAGAATCCACGCGAAAGCATTCCGGCCCGCGATGGGTCACGGTTTTCGCGCGACCGGGCGCATCTCTGGTCGCTGGTTTTCGAGTTGAAGTGTTGTCCGGTTGTTTGTCGTCGCTGCCCCAAAGGCCAGTTGCGATCACCATCAAGATCACGGCGAGGCAGAGTCGTGAATGTGCAGGTTTAATCATGAGCAGTTTCCTGGCACGCGATTGTTTCGTGCCCTGTGCATTCTACTTAAAGTTTGTCAAACTGGACCACTCACTCGCCATTAGTCCCGCAAAACGTGGAAATTCAGCAGCCGATCCACGGCCAGGAGGCGGATGCAGTGGATCGAATGCGAGAGATGTTTGCACATCAGCCCGAACCCCTACGGGCAACCGGAACCGATGACACAGCCGTCGAAAACAGCGAATTTGCGCGCAGCGCCAGGCGCAGCGCGCAGGATGCGAAACCATGCCTGCCCAGTGCGACGGGGTGCGACGACGATGCCTTCAAGCCGGCGTCAAAGAAAGCACCCAAGCCTTTATGTATTGCGGACTTGGGCGATACTGTGCAAGCCAGTGCGACTGACTGCGAAAGTAGCGGAGGAGGGACTCGAACTTGTGGTCGTTTTCGCGGGAAAGAGCTACATTCTATCCGCCGCTGGGGACAAACTGGGGATAATTTCGGCGAAAGAGAGGCCCTGACGAGCGGCTGAGGCTCCTGCTGGAGGCCTGGGCCGAGCTACCCGAGAGCGTGAAGGACGCCATCAGGGCCCTCGTTCTGCGTAGCCCAGGCGAAGCAGAATGAAGATGGTCAGGGGTTAGTGGCTGATCTTGCAGTCCGGCAGTGCCTTCTGTAGTTCGGCTACACCAGCGGCGGTGATTTTAGCGGGTCGAAGGTAAAGAGAAACTACATTTCCATTTTTATCTCTATAAAACTTTGTCCCAAGTTTCTTCAGCGTTTTACATTCCCGCCAGGCTTCCACTTGATCAGCACGGCGCCCTGCCGATAGTCTCCGTAGACGCAAAGCATGTTTCCGTCCGCAAGTGCAAGGGCACTAACATGTCCGACTTTGCAATCGAGATAGTAACCGTCCTCACGGAGAAATTCGAAGCCGTCAAGTTCGTAGCGCGCGGTAAGGTTCCAAGTGCGACCATTGTCCTTGCTGATGACCGCGTCACAACCGCGGCGGAGACTGGTGAGTTGTCCTTCCGCCTTGGTACGTTTACCAGCCTGTATATCCTGCCGCACAATCACCGTGCAGACCAAGTGCCCGTTAGGCAGCCGCTGCAAGTTGGCGTGATGACGACCGACCTCGAACAAGTGGTGCAGTCTGGACCAGGTCTTGCCATCATCCTTCGAGATCGAAATGGCTGTTCCTTCCAGACTGTCATCGTGAACTTCTTCAAAGTACCGCGGCGGAGCGTCGGTACGCAGGGCAGCGACAAGGTCACCGTTGGCGGCTCGCACCAACGATCCTTCACTCGTGCCTCGCACCCAGCGTTTCCCTGCGTGCTCGCGCGTGAATTGCCACTCAACCGGTGAGACTTCGTCGCCCCAGGTGTGACCGTCATCTGCCGAGCGACGAAAGACCGAGGTATAGGGCCCGGCCGGGAAACTTCGTCCCGCCTTCAGGTGCCATCCGATCTCGAAGATCGCCTGGGCCTGACCCTTCTTGTTGCGGTCCACCCAGTTGTTACCTTCCACGGCATACGTGTGCTGGGACGTTGTCCGTTGCAGCTCGACAGCCTTATGCCAGCTACGGCCGTAATCGTCACTGAAGACGCGTTGCTCCTTGGCGTCCTCCCAGGTTTGCGTAGCAAACGAAAGGCGTTTTCCGCCGAGCCATGTGAGGAATACCGGGCGACCTTTTATATTCGCAATGGCATGAAAAGCGGACCAGCTTGCGCCGTCATCTTTGCTGAAGGCAATATTTGGCTCGACGATCCGACCACCGTCGGGCTTTGCTTTCTCCCGGCTGACGAGGATGGCGATCTCGCCGTTACCCATCTGAACCAGACTGAATGGCATAGTGAACTCGGAATCAGGATGCTTGAGCACCTGTCGCAGCGCGGCTCGCGTCGCCCAGCCCCCCTTTCCATCGCCTTGGCGGATGTGATGCGCCTGCCACTCTCCGCGTGCGAATTGCGGAGCAAGATTGACAGAGGCCAAGAGGAATAGAAGTGTGATGGGCCTCAACAGTCGTGAAGTTACTGTCATGCTGTTAGCCCTTAAGTGTGTCTGCAACGGTTGAACGTGGCATAGGGGTCATTTATGAGAAGTCAATCCGCACTTCATTAATAGTGACGTAGCCTTCAGGCAGCCTGTGCTGCCAGACGGGGTAGTCACGTTCTGGCCGAAGTATGTGGGGGTCGCCGTCAAGCGGCCCCATCGCGGCGACCTCCAGTGGAAACAATACGAGCATTATGTTGACGTTGACGTCTGACAGCACGTGATCGAGCGGCTTAATACCGTACATGTCTGCGCGGTCATGGCGTACGCCCAACGCGGTCCAGTTGGCGGGATTGGGGTCGAGCACGATCGTATCCTCCGACCACGAGTCGGTCACGTCGAACGGCTGACCTGTACACAACCAGCCGCTGGTGATGCCCTCAACGCTACCCTGGATCAACAGGACGAACTGGCTGCCCTGGGTCACCAACTCGCCGCGGGTGCGAAGCGTCAGGGAGGCATTGGTAAAGTCGGTCGGGCATCGATCGGCAATGAAACGGTTGGTCCCACCGGCTTCGGTGAAGACCTCGCCCTGCGGTCCAACTGTGGCGAGGCTATAAACCATGTGCATATAACCGGCGCCGGGCGGCGCGTGGTTGTAGTCAATCCACCAGGGGCTGCGCGATGTGAGTTGGCCTGGCTGCCATTGCAGCGGCTTGGGCCCGCCCGCGTTGCTGATCCAACCGTACCAACCGCCCGGGCCTTCGTCGAACTGCTCGCGATAAACGCGATCTCCCATGCTCGCCATGATATCCTCAGCTAGCAGGCCTATCAACCAGTTTCGCCTGGCCTAAACCAGCCGATTGTCTCCATCGCAAAGGACTGGTTTGGCATGTCCTTACGGTTTCGAAGGCGCTTGTCTTGTCGAAACATGCTACTCCTTCGGATCAAATACGTTGCGCAGATCGGAGTCGAAGGGCGCGTCTCGGATTGTGCTTTCGGCGTTGACAGGCTTTGTGTTGAGCCGCCACTCGATCAGTCCGACGTCACGCGGAGCCTGTGGACTGTCTTCACCAGCCTTGATGCGGTATCCGGTTCCGAAAGCTGTCAGGATCGCGCCGTCGCGCATCAGCGTGGACGACGTTGCCTGACTGCTGGGCCACCAGTAGGTCTTGCCCTTCCGTTTGCCGGACCAGACATGCAGCAGATAGCGATGATCGAGATCCCACGTAGCGCCGTGGTCGTGGCTGACCACGGCCTCGATGCCGAATTGCGGAAAGCCGTTCCGGTCGTCGACATATCCCAGTCGCACGACATAGGTCATGACAATGTCCTGGTTGGGCATCAGGACCAACGACGGATGATGACGACCGTAGTCGTAGAGCTTATTGACCGCTGACCAGGTGCGGCCGTCATCCTTGGAGATTGAAATTCCCAGCCCTTCGTAATGGTCCAGAGTCTTTCCCTTCAGCCGTCGCGGAACGTCGGTCCGGCAGGCTGCCAGCAAATCGCCGTTGCCGGCGCGAAACAAGTACGCCTCATTAACGCCCTGCCATTGCGGGACCTTGATTGATTTACTCCACGTTTGCCCCTCATCGGTACTGAAGCGAATGTCGGCCTGCGAACTGGTACCTGATTGCGCGTAGCCCGTCTCCGCAAGTTGCGTGATCTTGCCAGTTCTGGGATGACGATCAACCAGCGGTGGATCCCAGATGGACCAGCGCTTCTCGTCGGACGTCCGTGCAATCGCCACGGGGTCGCCCCAGGTTTGGCCATAGTCCGAGCTGAACCAGCGCGACGGGTGTCCGGTTCCGACGCTGCCGGTCTCGTAGAAAATCAACTTACCGTTGCCGACGTAAGCCAGACTCGTGCCCAGACCGATCGATGCTTTGCCATCGTCGCCGATGCGCGCGGGACGAGGATCTGTCCATGTGGCTCCGCGGTCGGCGCTGGTCAAAACGAAGGCGCGATGCGGATAGTCACAACCGACCAGCATCAGCAACCGGTCCTTCTCCGGCATGTTGACGAGGTAGGGAACGGCGACCACTCGATTCCAACTTTCAGTGACGATCTGAAATTTCGCCGGAAGCCGAACGCCACCCGCCTTGCCGGCCAATTGCCGGACTTCGTGCGGCTTCCATCCGTTCGCTCGCGAGGAAGCCGTCTGGTCGCTTTCCTTTTTTACGGCCAGGTCGCGCAAGACTTCAAACGGAGGCTCATAAGCCGCCTTCCCGCCCTCCCGCGATGTGAAGAAGTTGAACAGGTAAATGCCGTCGGCTCCTGCTTTGATGAGTTGAGTCGCCGCGTGGCGATATTCGTCGGCGGTGAGGTTTTTCGCTCCGCCGCCTTTCGTGCATTCGATGCCGCCGTAGATCGGCACGGTCGTGATGGCCTGCTTCCACTTGTCGATAGGCAGATCGCCGCGTTCGAACAGGAACTCAGAGACCGCGACGAAATCAACCCAACCGCGCTTCACCCACGCGGGCACGTCACAGCCGAGGTTCCTCGCTGTTTCCGGCGTGGGCGGCGTGTCGCCAAAGTTCGACGGCACACGCACGGCGAGCACCAGCCGGCGGCCGCGTTCCCGTCCGACCTCGTCGAGCATTTTGCGAACCCGCTCGACCAGCGAGTTCATTTTGGCAACACGCTCCTCGACCGACCTGTCTTTGAAGAAACTCGGGAATCGGTTGAAGTCAAGTTCGACCCCATCGCAGTCGTAGCGCCGCACGGCTTCTTCGATCAGCCGAAAGGTGTAGTCGCGAACCTCGTCGCGTGCAAAGTCCATGGCCCCGCTGCCGTGGTACTGCTCGGTGCCCAGACGCCAGTCAGCATGGTCCGCTAAAAACTGTGTACGAAGAAAATCGTTGCCGTGATCGTCATTCATGCGAAACGTGAGCAACGCCTCTCGTCCGCGCCGCTTCGTTTCAGCCAGCATGACCGCATACGGATCGACTCCGGCATCAAAGAACGCCTTCATATTCCGAAACCGTTGCTTCTCTGAAGCTGGCCACTTTTCTCGCTCTTCCGGCGTCGAATGCATGCCTCGCATCGTGCCAACTTTTGTCGGGTAATACATCACCTGCGCGTTAATGCACACCAGCACCGTATCGACGCGGCTGCCGTCGTAAGCGACTTCCTCAATCAAACGCTTCATGTCGTCGACGTTGACCGACACTGGCCTCTTGCTGCCCGCCTTCCTCGTCATGCAGGAGTCGCCGTCGAAGTTGTAGAGCACTCGCCGAATTCGCTTGGTTTGTCTGACCGGCTCTGACTCGTCTTGAGCTGACGCACTTGGAAATCCGTGGCTTACAAGGAGTGTACTCAGAATCAACGAAAGAAATCTGCAATTGAAAACAGGCATGGGATGTTGGTCTCCGATCTGAGATTTTCTGTGTTTGCGCGGACGCTTGGACTACTTGGCTATCGTCAGCCGGTACACCTTATCAAACGTCCCCGGATCTTCGTGATTGAAAACGGCGATGAAAAGTGCTTCTCCACGAGGCGTCAAGTAGTAAGGTACCACCTTGCTGGGAAGAAAATGACTGAGATCATCCCATGTTCCTTCTTTCAAGTCCTGCCAGGTTTTGAAGCGAATGAACTTGTTCTCGTCGTAGTCATTTTTCCCCGCGTAGGTGGGGCAGAAATAAGATGTGGCGTACCAGTGGCCTTGGAAGAAGTCCACGTCGTTTAGCACCAGACCGGTCGACTTCCAACTGCCAGCCGTCGCATCTTTCTTCTTCTCGAAGCTGTTGTGGATTTTGTACTGCTGTTTGCCGAAGTCGACGACTTCGACCACAGCACCAACACTCGAGCCAACGACGTAGAGCCTGCCGTCCACGATCGTCAGCGCGCGTGAATAGCCCAGGTGCTGGGACAGATCCAGCGCGTCTGCTGTCTTGCCCGCGGTCTTGAACCGAAACACCTGACTACTGTCTGGGTTGAGCGAGTACAGCCAGCCGGTGGCTTGATCGAACACGATGTCGTGCGGACGCTGGAGCTTAAACTCCGCCAGCGAGGTCAGACGTTTCTGCACCTGGGAACTCGCTGGGTCACGAAAAGTGATCAGCCGATGGTTCCCCGTGTCCGTCGCATAGAAGAGCCGATCGTGCGGGTTGAAAGCGACCGAATGTGCGTCTTTCAATCCTTTGATGGCCGACTCGCGAAACGGTGACTGTGAATCGGTCCGATAGAACAGTCGATCGCCCGTGGTCACAATTTCCGTCTTGCCGCTAAAGGCGATGTGCGTGCATCCTGGGAACGAAGCGCTCTTCGGCGCATAAATCGTGACCTGAATGCCACTCGACAAACCCTCGTCTTCGGCAACTGCCGGGGCTGCACCAACCAGCCAAACCAAATTCACAACGGCGAAGAACATTCCGGTTGCGTTCATGCGATAGTGAGATGCTGGATATTGCAATGTTCGTCTTTTCATGATCATGAGATGCAATTCGCGCTGGCGATGCGCCATACGCCGCGTTGATCTTCAGCCGTGCCGTCGCATGCTTCGTAAAACATGCGAAAGCACTCGGCGGAATCTCGGACTTGTGGGTTCCAAATCACGCACATCTCTGACCGCTTCACCGCATCCCAGGTTGCCGAGCCTGGTGTGAGGACCGGTTGGGCCGCCTTCTGCCAATCGAGGCCATCATCGGATACTGCTGTCAGAATGTCAGCTCGCGTCGGTTCGCCATATCCCGCGTAATACATTCGGTAGCCGCCATCTTGCAGACGCAGGATCTCGGGCGCAAATGCTGTGTATCGATCGAACGGCCCGTCCGCGGCGACGCGAATTTCTGGCTCCACCTTGAATGTGAGACCATCGTCGTCGGACACGGCGCTGATGATCCCTTTGCCTCGCTCGCTGCAATACAGTCGCCATCGTCCGTCATCGAGGAACAGGATGCGCGGCGACGAAACGTTGCACTGGCTCAACTCGAAGCGAATTCCTGTCTCGACAGTCCACAGCAGGCCGTCGTCGGAAATGGCACTGCGGATCGAGTTCTGTTGCGATTGCGTGCCGTCGCAGCACTCGTAGTACATGCGAAGCCGTCCACCGTCCGCCAACGGAACGATCTCGGATGAGACAACGCGAAAGTCGCCCGCGCCGCCTTGTTGCGGTGAGAGGCGTACGCCGGATTCTGGATTCCATCTTTCGCCATCGGCCGAAGTGGCACTGAGGATTCGCGATGTGGCGTTGTCGTAGTCATTCGCGCCATTGGGGAATCCGGCACGCGGCAGGATCTGCGTGTAATACATGCGGTAGCCGCCGTCCGGCAGAGCGACAACGCGAGGGCTAACCGCTCCGCACAACCCGCTTCGCACCGCTTCGGCTGACCATTGAGCGTCGGGTGAAGGATCGAGATCGCTGTCAGGCGGGGCGTCAATCGCAATCGACCGGCTCGCCCACGATATGCCTGGGTCGCGCGCGACGGTATGCACCAATGGCGATGCCGTGACGGATTGCGTCAAGTCGATCATGGTTCGTCCAGGAGTATTTAAGTGGCGTAAGCTTCCAGCTTGCGAAGAGCGGGAAATGGCAAGCTGGTAGCTTACCCCACTCCATCGAGTTTTTGACTATTGCACCTCGTATTCCACGATCCATTCGCGAAGTCTTGCTTCGAGACTCTTCCTCACCGGCGCAATATCACCACTGTCGTACAGGTTCTTCAGTTCTCCGGGATCTGCAGATAAGTTGAAGAGTTCGTGCCCTCGGTGCGGCAGCGGTTTGCCAGCCGCATCGAAGTGGAACACCAGCTTCCAATCATCAGTCCGGATCATCCGTGACCTATCCCCAGATCTTGTACCACTCCTAATGAGAGAGTTTCAGGTCAGTGGTAGTTCTGTGTTCTGGTGGATGAAGCGTAGCGGAATCCTCCAGAACACAGGTGACCGCGAACGCGGCCGGGGTCTGGTAGCCGAGGGCACTATGCGGTCTCCGGTGGTTGTAGTCGAGACGCCATCGGTCAATCACCCAGCGAGCGTCCTCCAGGCCGAGGAACAGCTCCCCGTTGAGCAACTCGTCACGGAACTTTCCGTTGAATGACTCCACGTAGCCATTCTCCCAGGGACTGCTCTTGGCAATGAACAGCGTGCTCACGCCAGCCTGGACCAGCCAGCGTCGAATGCCCTTGGCGACGAACTCAGGTCCGTTGTCACTACGGATGTGCTCGGGAACACCGCGGATCGCGAACAGGTACTGCAGCACACCGATCACATCATCCGACGTGAAGCTCCGCCCCCACCTCGATCGCCAGGCATTCGCGGGTGAATTCGTCGATTACCACCAGCATCCGTAACGCGCGACCATCCTCGGTCCGCTCGGCAACGAAGTCGTAGCTCCAGACATGGTTCCTCCGCATCGCCCGGTGGCGAACACAGCGGTTCTGGCTGCCACTGCCTGGGACATGAAATTGACTTGCTGGCAACCCTGACGCTGAGTGAGCGGCTGAAATTTCAACTCGGGTATTCACACTTCTTTGCCGGGGCCTACTACCAAACAACCCCGGGCGTACCCCATTCCGGCGATGCCAGATTTGTTTACACGCAGATGTTGCTGGAATTTTAACCTGACGCTGTAAAGATCGTCAGGCAATTCCATGCTCTGACTCCGCCCCTATTTCATCACGGCCGGTTTTCATTTTTCAACGGCCCTGTCGCGTGCCGTATGGCATTTAGGATAGAGGGTAAAGCGATGCCGGTGGACAATGCACGCTGTCACATGCGCGGCTGAATCTCTTTCATTCTTTTACCACAATGATCTGGTCGCAAAGTACAAGATCATCTTTTTTACCGCTGAAATTCTTGGGAAATTTGAGAGATACCCAAGTGTCCCATTTCTGTGTAGTATCTGTGAAATCATAGAGAGAACTGGCCTCCAGGTGCGTACTCCAGCTCCGCGAGGAAAACCATACCATACAGTTTGTTTCGCTCGGCTGTATTTTACCGAGATGATAGAGTTTGTATTTTCCAGGTTTAATATCCCATTCTTCCAAGGTTACTTTCGGACCGTGTTCCTTTCTGTCCTCGGAATAGTAACCGAAATTGAAAGGCAAATCAGGCTTATCTATCGAAGTGGCGTATCCGAAGGCAGCTTCGGAATCGCTCACTATTTTGGCAACGGTAAGCGGCCACCCTTTGTTTTTCGGGACAAGTCTTTTGATGTTTTCGGAGGAAATGCCTTGAAATTGCTCCGGCAGCGGTTTTTCCCCATATTTGATCCGCATCTCGGCACGTAACAGGAAATCCTCTAGTAGCTTGCCATAAGAAGGATGTGTCGAAGGATTACCGATACGTTTCCTGATCGTAACGGGATCACTAAAGTAATGCGGATATTCTTTAGTGCATTCCGCCCAAAGCTCGTAAACAGCCGTATCAAGCGGCTTGCGGAGCAGTTTCACTCTTTCCAGAATTTCCGGATGTTTGTCCCCGAGAGTTCTTTCCATTTCGTCGATGAGTTTTTCCCAGCGATACACGTTTTCAGGGGAAAGATACTTAAGTTCCTTTTCAAAATTATATCCTTCAAGAGGCATGGGGTAGGGGTTGCCTTCCGTGCCGGCGTACTGAAGTTCGTCATGATACTGTTTGGCGAGTTTGGCAACGGGTCCGTAAGCATGCTCCATATAATCCGTAACTTCCGTTTCGTAATCAAGAGACGGATTCTTGGCAAAACGGAAAAAGAGGTATTTGTCGAGGTTGGAAAAGTTTCTCACATCCAGGCCGGAAGGATTCTGGTCGGGTGGAAAGGTCGAATAGGTTGCGAACTCAAAGAACATACCCATCAGACCGAGTTTGGCCACCTCCTGAATATATTCAACCACTATCTTGTCTGCCGCATAGGGAATAGACATCATATCCCCGTAAAGAGAGTAATAAGCCCAAACATACATATTTGTGCTTATTTTGCTCCACTGAACCAGATCATCGTATGCCTTCTTATTCACGGGATCTTTAATGCTCCGGTTTGTTTTGAAGGATATACCCGCATAGCAAAAAAGGACGTTGTCCGGGAAACGCCTGCCGTCTTCAAGGACGGGGGGAAACTGAGTCTGGCTCTCACGATATAGAGGCACCATGATGGTCGTTTGAGGATGCTTTGTCTTGAACTCTTCCGCCAGTTCAAAAATGTATTCAAAAAGAGCTGCGCCGGGGGTTCCGTATTTCTCTTCCAGTTGTTCGCAGTCTTTGCAGAAACAGGGCTTGCCAGGCTCATCCTTAAAACTTACCGTTATTAAAACATTGTCGGTGCCGAGTACCTTCAGGTGTTTTTCGATATTCCTGGTAAATTCTTTCTTGAGTTCGGCATTGCTGAAGCACAAGTGTGCAGTATCCGGAGAACGGGCGCCCGTTTTACCCATGCCAAAAAACTCGGGGTTCGTCTCGAAATAATCCTTGTTTTCAATAAAGGCGTATTCGGGCGACCGGGGATGCTTGCAGGGGATATAGCAGAATGCAGTATGACATAGGTTGGCCATGATCTTTTCCGGTACAATCTCCGGATAAACTCCGCCTTGCAGTGAGAAAGTCTGCGTTTTAGCCGGACCTTCCGGCTTTCTTAATATGCCAGCGGTATTTCCAAGGCTCTCACCCGCGCCGATGTTCCCGTTTGGAAATCGGACGTTCTCTCCCTGAAGATAGTCGGTAAACGAACTTTGCAGCATCCGCCACCGAAGCGCGTAATGCAATTTACGGTCCATCGGCTTCAATACTGTCAAAGACTGCTTTTCGATCTCCGGCCAGCTCCAATAAAACCGGAAAGAGAATTCATGGTCGAGAAAATCCATGAGGGCATAGAAATCAGCATCGTACCCTTCGCCGTACAAGAGAATATCTCTGCCGATACTGCGGACGACGTGATCCTGATCTTTCATTCCCGCATACGGTGACTCGCCGAGGAGTTTTTTTACCGCTTCGCTTACGCCGATATAAATTGCCGGCTTTGTTGCGTCGGTTTTATCCGCCGTAACGACGGGAAACTCCGCTCCCGTTTTTTGTTTGAGGAACCACGCAAGGAATCTTGCGTTCCATTCGTCTTTGAGGGTTTTATGATATTCCGACCAAACCGGCGGATGAATTTGTTTGACGGAGGAATCTTGCGTTTCATTCGTCTTTAGAACCGGAATAACAATTTGATAATCCGTCTTCGCGTCCTTGGCGATAACCAGGTCTTCGGCAAACGCCGGCAGAGCGGCAAACACAGAAAGGATAGTGCTGAGGACAGTAATTAGAACCATGGCTGTCTTGCATGTATTTCCCATAACGTTATTCCTCCTGAAAAAGTTGTTGAATTTTGATCGAGGTTCTGTGCTGGCGAAGTTCATGGTTTCACCTTGGCTTCAGCATGCTCGATGGGCAGGCGCGCCTTCATCGCATCGGTGGTATAGAGGCTACTATACTTTTGTTCGACGATCACTTAAGGGCTGGTTGCGGGCTTGAGACGGATGGACAAGTAGTGGCGCAGGTAGTGGCAGATTCGTCACTCATAGCTCCTCATGCTCCGTCAGCAAAAACGCCGACCCTGCAAAACAAGGCATTCCCCGTCATAGACCATCAGTAGGAATGCCTAAGTGGGCGATACAGGACTCGAACCTGTGCCCATTTTACCGCAGAAAACGCCACTTTCGCAGCAGGGTGGTGCAGGAT
>Ga0208879_1003185_pt1 | contig 13703 bp, 10 predicted proteins | sample Knorr_S15_td_Bot_FD_185605 | JGI IMG/M metagenome (GOLD analysis project Ga0208879, IMG submission 185605) | Marine microbial communities from Southern Atlantic Ocean transect - Knorr_S15_td_Bottom_ad_5009_LV_A (SPAdes) (version 2) | ecosystem: Environmental > Aquatic > Marine > Oceanic | place...
AGAGACCCAGCCGGACGCCACCGTCGACGGCCTAGGGCAAGTGACCTCGGCGATCTCCAGACTGGACGGCCTAAGGCCGGGTGGGTAGACTGATCAACCTTGACAACATCAGGTCGAAATGTTTCCCTATTCAGGGGCTTTACACGTTCCTTGATCATCCTCAATTACCACACGTTGTGACCATTTGTCGCTGATTCGGCCATGACTCCGGAGGATAGGGAGCTTAAGGTGGTTGACGGGAAAGGGGAGGCGCCCAGCCAGGACGGCAACATGGCAGAGCTCCAAGAGCTTTGCGAAAGGGTGCTTTCGCAACGGCCCCTGCTTCTGGCGAGCAACCGCGGACCCGTGGAACACCAGATGACTCCGGAAGGCCGCCCCGAGGGGCGTCGTGGCAGCGGCAGCGTGGTCACCGCATTCAACTTCCTGATCCAATCCTCCGAGTTTACCTGGGTGGCCAGCGCCATGGGGGAAGGCGACCGGGCCATCGCCAACAACGGATTGGCGCCTCGTCTGAAATCGCCCCTTCCGGGTCACAAGGTCAACCTTCGCTACGTAGTTACGCCCCGGCGCGTCTACCACAAATTTTACAACGTATTCTGCAACCCCTTGCTGTGGTTCTTGCAGCACTACATGTGGAACCCGCCTTATAACCCCAACGTAGACGCCTCGGTCCATGACGCTTGGGAGACGGGGTACATCCCGGTCAACCAGGCCTTTGCCAAAGTAATAGTTGAAGACGCCCGGCGTAACGGAACACCCCCCATCGTGATCGGACACGACTACCACCTGTACCTGATGCCCGAGTTCGTGCGGCAGGAGATTCCCGAAGCGATCATCCAGCACTTCATTCACATTCCCTGGCCGACACCCCGGTACTGGCAGATGATTCCTGACTACATCACCCATCGAATCTGCTCAGCCCTTTGCCACACGAACATTCTGGGGTTTCAGACGCCCCAGGACCGCCGTAGCTTCCTGGACACTGTCGAAGAATTCCTCCCCGGCGCTGAGATTGACCACCATAACTTTACGGTGGAATGGAAGGGCAACCGAACGGAAGTGAAGGTGTACCCCATATCCATCAACGTAGGCGAAGTACAGCGCATCGCCAACTCTCCCCGCGCCCTGGAATCCGAGGCAAAGTTGTTGCCCGTGTGCAACGAAAAAACCATCGTGCGCATCGACCGCGCCGAGCCTAACAAAAATATCGTCCGGGGGTTCAAAGCCTACGAGTTGATGCTGAACCGCCATCCCGAACTGAAGGGCAAGGTAACGTTCCTGGCTTTCCTGGTGCCGTCCCGGACCCACATCCGCCAGTATCAGCGATACATGGACGAGATTCAGCAAGTGGTTCAACAGATAAATCGCTCCTTAGGCTCCGAAGATTGGCAGCCCATTCAGACATTTATCGAAAATAACTACACCCAAGCCATCGCCGGAATGAAGCTATACGACGCCCTGCTGGTCAACACGATCATGGAAGGGATGAACCTGGTAGCCAAGGAAGGTCCTGTGGTTAACGAGAGAAACGGGGTGCTGATCGTGTCCGCCACTAGCGGAGTCCACCATCAATTAGCAGAAGGCGTACTGACTGTTTCGCCCACCGACATCGAGGGGACGATGAAGGCGATGTACCAAGCCATCACCATGACTCCCGAAGAACGGGAACAGCGTGCTTCCTTGCTAGCCGAGTCCGTCCGCCGGGAAGACATTACCAACTGGCTATACCGCCAATTCCAGGACATCGCCGATCTGCTGTAGGCCAGCGTCCGGCAAGGCAGCCCGGTACCGGCAGGACTGGATAACTAGCCCATTGCGGGGTAAAGTAGTAAAGCAGGGAACGATTAGACAGGAAACCGTGGTCCAATGGGGCCATCCCACAAGGAGAACTCCTCCCAATGGATGAGTTGTTCAATTCGCAGCTTCCGGATGGCCAACGTCCGGACATCCAGCTCTGCATATTCCCACACCTCAAGGAATTCTTGGTTGTTGATTTGCGGGAGGACCCCAAACGCGTCCTGCTGATGAACACTGGCGATGTTTTTGTCGACGAGTTTTTCAAAAGCGTCGAGGCCGAATTTTCCGAAGTGCTCCGCGAAGAAACCGCCTTCCCCTTCAGTCACTTCATCAATCTGCCCCTGCGGCTTGAAGAGGTCATGCGGGAAACCGCCATGACTTTCATTCTGGACCGGCTGGACATCCAGTTAGGTGACGAGGAGGAGATACCCAACGTGGTTGTCTTCGTCATCAGCGGCGGCGCACTAACCTCCCGCGCCGACCAGGTCTTGGACGGCCTGCGAGAACTGTTGAAACCCTTTATCGGCGAAGGGGCATTGGATGATTGGGAAGAGACGATCGCTCGTTTGGTCTCCGAGGAAAAACGGGTGTTGCATCAAGAAACCATGCACGACCTCAGCGACGCTCTTCGCGGGGACTCGCCCGATTACTTCACCCTGTGGGAGAGCCGCAACTAGCGATGAGTGCCACCGCGCTAACCCTTAGCAGCCGCCAGGACATCCCCGACGACGACCTGATAGCCATTGCCCAACTGGCGGACCGGTTGGGCTACCACACCTTCTTCACCGGCGAGTCATGGGGGCGCGACGCCTTTACCATCCTCACAATGATTGCCTGCCATACCCAGTCTTTGCGCGTGGGCACGGGCATCGTACCTGTTTTCAGTCGCAGTCCTGCGCTCATCGCCCAAACCATCGCCTCACTGGACCAGATATCCAAGGGAAGGGCCACCCTGGGGCTAGGCTCCAGCGGGCGCCTGCTCATTGAGCAATGGCATGGGCAAAGCTTCGAAAAGCCGGTGGCCAGGACCCGGGAGTACATCCAGATCATCCGCAAAGCCCTGGCCGGCCAGCCGTTGAACTACGAAGGTCAATTCTTCCATCTGGGGCGCTTCCGCCTGGGCGCGCCTCCCTTACAAGAAAACATCCCCATCTATCTGGCAAGTTTAGGGCCGAGAAACCTAGAACTAACCGGACAGCTTTGCGACGGATGGTTGCCCATCTGGCTCCACCACCAACGTCTGCCCGAACTCAAAGCCGAGATAGGGGAAGCCGCCAACCGGTCGGGGCGGGACATCTCCCAGATCACGGTAGCGCCTCAAATCATCTGCCACGTGGCCGCTGACTCTAACGAGCTGGAAGAAACCAAACAGCAGGTCCGCGCGCACATGGCTTACTACATCGGCGGCATGGGGCAATACTATTACAACTTGTTCTGCCGCTCCGGCTTTCAGGACGAAGCTGGCGCCGTGCGTGAGGCCTGGACGGTCGGAGACCGGCCCAAAGCCACCGCCGCCGTATCCGAGGACATGCTGGAAAACATCACCGTTATCGGGGATGCCGAGTCCTGCCGGGCCAAACTCGACCGGTTCCGGAGCAGCGGCGCGGACATGCCGGTGGTCGCTTTTCCCCACGGCGCGTCAACGGCCGCGATACAGCGCACCCTAGAAGCGCTGGCTCCAACTACATGAAGATCGGCCTCATCTCCGATACCCACTCCGCCGGCTCCGGCAAAGACCTCCCTTCTCAAGTTCTGCAAGCCTTTGAAGGTGTAGACCTGATACTCCACTGCGGCGACTTGGAGTGCCTGGGGGTTCTGGACGTTCTGGAAAGCGTGGCGCCGGTGCTGGCGGTGCGAGGCTACGAAGACCCAATCGAATCCGGCGACCGTCTAGCCCGCACTACCCGGGTGGTTCAAGCTGAAGATATAGCCATCGGAATGATCCACGATATCCAGTGGCCCGGCCCCCACGTCGGGACCGGCGCCAACGGCGACTATCTGCACTTCCCTCCCGGCTCGGCCAGGGACCTTTTGACACGCAAATTTCAGCAACCGGTCGATGTGGTGATCTTCGGAGACACCCACGAAGAACTGATCTGCCTTCGTGACGGAGTGCTCCTGGTGAATCCAGGCAGCCCCACCTATCCAGGCCTCCGCCACCCACCCGGCAGCCTAGGGACTGTCGGGTTGCTGGAGGTCCAGGGCGCGACGGCGTCGGTGAGATTGGTCAAGCTTACCGGCGAAAGGTAGCAGGAAATCTCGGCCCATCTACAGCCTCACGTGGAAAGCTTGACACCGGCAACGGCGTCGGTATATTTGGTCAAGCACGGCTAACCAGACATCCTAAACCAAAGTCCTTTTCGTGCATTTTATACGTTTCGTGGCTACACGGGTTAGGACTCCCACTGTGGAGCATCCCATAGCCCATCATGCTTTGCGGCGGCTGTGTGGGATCGGTGGACAAGCCATCACCCTCGACGTAACATTCCCTCATATTGTCTAACCAGGTCTGCAAATCAACTAACTTCCGGTAGTAGTTGCATGGTAGAATCCCAACCCACTCGCGACATTGGCCATTTGTTTGTTGGCCGCCATCGGGAGATGGCCGAGCTTAGAGCGGCCCTGGATGATGCCCTGGGCGGCCGGGGACGGCTGGTCATGCTGGCTGGCGGACCGGGCATCGGCAAAACCCGCATCGCCCAAGAGTTGGCCATGCCGGCCGAGCAGCGAGGGGCCCAGGTTCTCTGGGGCTGGTGCTACGAGGGGGAGGGGGCGCCGCCCTACTGGCCTTGGGTCCAGCTCATGCGGGCCTACGTCCAACAGGCCTCCGCAGAACAAATTACCGCGGAGATGGGACCCGGCGCCGCCAACATCGCCGAGATCGTAACCGAGATTCGGGGTAAACTACCGGACCTGGGAACGCCTCCGGTCCTGGAGCAGGAGCCGGCCCGTTTCCGTCTCTTCGACTCCATCACCACCTTCCTGAAGAACGCGGCTCAACGTCAACCCCTCATGCTGGTGCTGGATGACCTGCACTGGGCCGATCGGTCGTCTCTGCTACTTCTGGAGTTTCTGGCCCGGGAGATTGGGACCAGCAGATTGTTGCTGGTCTGCTCCTACCGGGATGTTGAGGTTTCCCGGCGCCATCCCTTGTCCCAGACCCTTGGAACCCTCGTTCGGGAGCAGATTTTCCACCGGGTGCAACTGGATGGCCTGACCCAGCAAGAGGTTGGGGAGTTGGTCGAAGGCAGCGCGGGGATAACTCTAACTCTCGAAGCTGCGGAAGTCATACATAAGCGCACCGATGGCAATCCATTTTTTGTCGGTGAGATAACACGCCAGGTCACGCTGGACGATATAACCGAAGACCAAGGCTGGGCCAGTGTCATCCCCGAAGGTGTTCGCGATGCCATAGGCAGGCGTCTCAACCGGATGTCGGATCGATGCAATCAGATGTTGACTACCGCAGCAGTCATTGGCCAAGAGTGCGAGTTCAGGTTGCTGAATTCATTGATGGGCGATACCGCTGAGGGCGAGCTCCTGGTTGCGATGGACGAGGCGGTGGGAGCTCATTTGATCGAGGAATTGCCTCGATCTGTGGGCCGCTACCAGTTTACCCACGCCTTGATTCGAGAAACCCTCTTGGAGGAGCTATCCATCACCCGGCGGGTACGGCTCCACGCCCGCATCGCCCAGGCGCTGGAAGAGCTTTACGGAGATGGCGCCGAGACCCACGCCGCCGAGCTGGCCCTCCATTTTTCCGAGGCCCAGACCGAGCTGGGAGCCGATAAGCTGGCGCGTTACTCCCTAATGGCTGGAGAGCGAGCACTGGCCACCTATGCCTACGAAGATGCCCTTGCTCATTTTGAAAGTGGCCTGATTGCGCGGGACATATCCCTGTCCGGAACAGAAACGGCTTCCGATGAAGAGGCGGCGGCCCTGCTGTTCGGACTGGCGCGGGGCCAGTCCGCCACATTCAAGGGACGTCAGCTTGGTGAAGTCTTCGCCACCCTAAGCCGCGCCTTCGAGTACTATGCCGAGACGGGGAATGTCGCCCTGGCGGTGGCCGCTGCAGAGTTCCCGTTCGCGCCCTCATTTTTTCAGATACCAGGGTTGGCTCAGCTTATTGCTCGTGCTCTTACTCTGGTCCCGGACGATTCCCACGAGGAAGGACGCCTCCTCTCTCGCTACGGTGGGGTACTTGGCGGTGCGGAAAGTGACTATGAAGGCGCCGAACAGGCCCTGGGGCGAGCGATCGCCATCGCCAGGCGTGAGGGGGACCTGCCAGTGGAGGCGCGGGCCCTGGCAGATGCCGCTGGTGTGAGCGGGCGGCACCTCCACTGGCAAGATAGCGTAGATCACGGGCTGCGGGCTATCGAACTGGCCATAGGTGGTGAAAGCCCTTTTTCTGCACTGGCTCCTCGATTCTCGATCGTGTCGAGTTTACTACGTATGGGTGAACTTGATGCGGCCCGCCCCCAAGCTTTGGCCCTGCGGGACATGGTGGAGAGGCAGAGCACCCCGCGAAGCTTTGCGGTCGGCTTGTCCCATATCACGTCCCTTTCGTGCCTCGAGGGCGACTGGCGAGCAGGCCGCGAATATAGCGACCGGGCCATGGAAGTGTCACCACTACACATTTCACTCCTACTGCCCCGAGTCATGCTGGAAAATGAGACGGGGGAGTCCGCCCGAGGAGAAGTCTACCTACAAGGGCTCCTCGAGGCGATGAACCGACCCGGGCCAGGCCAATTAAGCGCGTCTGTAAAGGCGTCTATCGCGATACCCGCAATAGCCCGCATCACCGGTGTCCACGACCGGTTGGAAATAGCCGAGGCAACCGCAGCGGAGGTTCTCGCAGCACGGTCTGTTACCCCTCGTGATGCAATGGACGCCAAGGTGGGGTTGGCCCTGTTGGCCGTGAGTAAGAAAGACCAATCTGCGGCGGCGGAGCATTATGCTTATCTTCAGGGGCAGCGAGGCACGATGATTGAGACCGTATCATCGGTCGACCGCCTTCTCGCCCTGCTGTCACAGACTATGGGCAACCTGCACCAAGCCATGGCCCATTTCGAGGATGTCCTGGCCTTCTGCGGGAAAGCCGGTTACCGTCCGGAACTGGCCTGGAGCTGCTGCGACTACGCCGACTTGCTAAAAGAGCTCGATGCCGACGGAGACCGGGCCAAGGCCGTATCCCTGTTGGACGAATCCCTGGCCATCTCCAGCGAGCTGGGCATGAGGCCCTTGACAGAGCGGGTAGCCGAGCGGCTGGAGCGGATCCAAGCCCGGCCGTCGACGGCCCCGTCCTATCCCGACGGCCTGACCCAGCGGGAGGTCGAGGTCCTGCGCCTCGTTGCCGCCGGCAAGACCGACCGGGAGATCGGCGAGGAGCTGTCCATCAGCGTGTCGACAGCGAGCACACACGTGCGAAATATATTGAACAAGGCCAACGTGGCGAACCGAACCGAGGCCCCGGCGTACGCCGCGCGGCTTAGTCTGATCTAGTATCTCCGTCCTCCCACACCCTGATACCCCTAAGCTCTCCGAATTCAGGCACATCATCCCCTCGCCGTGATCCACGATCCCAAGCCCTTAGGTACCCCGCCGTAACCATTGAGTCCTACCACTACCTAATTCTAGGTATCGCCGCTCGCCATCCCGGCTTTGGGTCCGGGCGCAAAAATACCGAACTCTATCGATGTGTGGTGTCAGCCGCGACAGCTAACCTATGGGTAACCCAGGAGGAGGTGGCCCGATGGCAACTCAAGCCAAATTCAACCAGAACGATGCGAAAGGAGACATCATGGTTATGACAAGTCCATACCACACAGCATCCATCACAGCCTATCCGGAGATAGAAGAGAGCCGGAGCGACCTGCTCATCTCAGAGGAAGTCGCCAACGCCCAATTACAAGAAGATCGCCTTACCGCCACAGGGAATCCGGCCGAAGTTTGGGCCGTCTCGCGAAAGGAAGCCATCCTGGCCAGAATAGCACGGGGCTTCCTGGCATTCTATGACAGGCTGTCTGGTCCAGGAATGACCGAGCGGGACCGCGTGTATCGAGACATTTCTGAGGCAATGTCCGGATGGAACGGGCGTTTGGAACAACAGAAATTGCCGTAGCACTGCTTAGGGAAATCTACTTGATCTGAGAGATTCCGCATCAAGTCTTTACTGCCACTCTACCTAGCAACGAGGAGGACACCACCTTGACTGAACAACGATTTCCAGTCTACCGGCCCATCCATAAGGCCATGCGCCACATCTTGTTCTCCACATCCCGCCAGGTCGGTCTAGCGGACTTCACCGATGACGCCGTAACCCAGGAATGCTTGGCCGATCTGGACCGGACCATCGGATTTCTACGGGAACACAAAGGGTATGAGGATACCCATATTCACCGACCCCTGGAGAGAAAAGTCCCAGGCATTACGGCCAGATTCGCCGAAGACCATGAAGAGGACGAAGTGTTAATCGCGGCGATCGAGCAACTGGGAGCCCGGATCGAAAACGCCGGCGAGGCCCAACGGGTGGCGCTGGGAATAGAGCTGCATGAGCAATTCAACGCGTACGTTGGGATGTATCTAGGCCACCTGTACCGTGAGGAAACCGAGCTCCAGCAGGTACTATGGGACAATTTTACCGATGCAGAGTTGATCGCGATTCGCGCGGCAATCGCCAGGGACATTCCTCCGGGACGCACGAGGGGCGAATTCTTACCCGCGATGTGCGCCAGCTACAACCCCGATGAGATTACCATGGTCCTCAAGAACATAAAGGCGAATGCACCGCCCGAGGTTTTCCAACGCCTGACCCAAATTGCTAAAAGTGTCATGCAACCGGAGATCTGGGCCAAGGTGCGGACGCAGATCGCATAGTCGTAAGGATCGAGCGGCCGGGGTGATAGTGACAGCCGGGATGGCTGTCACTATCACCCCGGCCTAGTCAACGTGCGGTGGCGGGGGTTGTAATGGCGGTGCGGCTGGTTATCGCTCAACGCAGACCAAGCGAAATTCTCCCGTTCGTGGTAGCCCCGATGTAATCGGGGCGACCTACGCCGCTTGATGTTGAGATAGACCCCAGTGGACCGGCTATATCAGGTCGATCAGGGGAGTGACCTTTAGGAACACCGGAGCAAACACCAGAGAAACAATGGCCATCAACTTGAGAAGTATGTTTAAGGACGGTCCGGAGGTATCCTTGAACGGGTCTCCCACGACGTCTCCTTCGACGGCGGCTTTGTGGGCATCGGAGCCCTTTCCCCCAAAGTTTCCCAACTCCACGTACTTCTTGGCGTTGTCCCAGGCGCCGCCGGCGGTGGCCATCATTATCGCCAGCATAAACCCGGACCCGACCGCGCCGATCAACAGCCCACCCAGAGCTTCACGGCCCAAAATGAAACCGGTGGCGATGGGTACCACAACGGCCATCAGTCCGGGGACAATCATCTCTTTAAGGGCGCCGCTAGTGCTGATATCCACGCACCGGGCGTAGTCGGGCTTGCCCGTGCCGTCCATTATTCCGGGAATCTCCCGGAACTGGCGGCGTACCTCGTTCACGATCGCCATCGCGGCTCTCCCCACCGCTTTCATGGTGAGGGCCGAAAACACGAAAGGCAGCATGGCGCCGATCAACAGACCAACCAGCGTGGTGTGGGTCAGAAGATTGATTCCGCCCTCGCTGAGGCCTGCCGCCACCGCATACGCGGCCAGCAGCGCCAATGATGTTAGAGCAGCGGAACCGATGGCGAATCCCTTGCCGGTGGCCGCGGTGGTGTTGCCCAGAGCGTCCAAGGCGTCGGTCCGCTCCCGCACCTCCGCAGGCAACCCGGCCTGTTCGGCGATACCCCCGGCGTTATCCGCTACCGGGCCATACGCGTCGGTGGCCAGGGTGATGCCAAGGGTGGACAGCAACCCAACACCTGCCAGGGCCACTCCATAAAAGCCAGCCAATTCAAAGGCGACCAATATCGTCACCCCGATCGCTATCAACGGAATGATGGTGCTCATCATCCCAATGGCGATACCGCTGATTATGACCGTGGCGGCTCCTGTCTGAGTGCTCTCCGCGATCTGCTTGACCGGTCCGTAGTCATAAGAAGTGTAGTATTCGGTGGATAACCCAATCACTATTCCGGCCACCAAGCCAACGAGGATGATCCAGAACAGTTTCAGTTCCAGACTATCCATCACCAGAACGATGATCAGGGCGAAGATCGCCACCAGTATCGCTGAGGCAAAGATTCCCCGCCGTAGGGCCCAAAGCAACTGGCCGAAATCAGCACGCTCCCCGCTTCTCACGACAAAGGTTCCCAAGATGGCCGCCAATATGCCCGCGGCAGCGAGAAGTAGCGGCAACATCGCGGTTCCGGCATTGTATGAAGTTACGCCCGCCAAGGCGATCGCGGCGATGATTGAACCCACGTAGGATTCAAATAGATCGGCGCCCATGCCGGCCACGTCGCCCACGTTGTCACCCACGTTGTCGGCGATCACGCCAGGATTCCGGGGGTCGTCCTCGGGTATGCCTGCCTCGATCTTGCCCACCAGGTCTGTCCCTACGTCGGCGGCCTTGGTGAAGATGCCCCCTCCAACCCTGGCGAACAGGGCTATGGAGCTGGCGCCGAAGCCGAATCCCGCCACCACCGTGATGTCCTGGAAGACAGCGTACAGGATGGTCACACCCAGAAGGCCGATCCCAACCACCGTCACGCCCATCACCGTGCCGCTGGAAAAGGCTATCCGCAAGGCCGGGTTCAGACCCTGGATCGCGGCAGTTGCCGTCCTTACGTTTGCCCGCACGGCTATACTCATGCCCACCAATCCGGCGACAGCCGAGCAGATCGTACCCGCAAGGTAGGATATAGCTGTTTTGGGGATCACTTGTTCCAGGGTCAGCCAATCGATCAATACGCCCAGAACGATGGCGACGACGACCACGAAGGGGACCAAGGCCATATATTCTCGGCGCAAAAAGGCGTTGGATCCTTCACGGATAGCGTCGCCGATGGCTCGTACCTGTTCGTTGCCCTGATCGGCCTTGAGTACTCGCATAGCAGTGAAGGCAGCAAACAGGAGAGCTACGCAACCCGCCGCGATCGCCAGAATTATCGGCACCATAAATCGTTCCTCTACACCCACAAAATCCCAGGATTTAGGCGTGCGAAACTTATCACAATCCCTAGAGAGTGTCAAGAAAATCCAATGGCGCCAGGGGCCCGAGACAGCCTAAATATCCCCTTTGTCAGGGGGTGCAAACGTCAACTCCGGGAAGGGCGATGGCGATGGAAAACCAGAATGACCGCCGTGTGTTCAACCTGGTTAATTGGACGCCGGACATCGGACCGCCGGTAGCCCGCCCCGCCGCGTCCCAGATACTGGACGTCTCCCGGTCAACGAAAACTTGACGGCCCTGCCCATACTCGAAGGTCAGTATTTTGCCGTCGATCACTCGGGAAAACGCGCCTACGGCCCCACAACCGGCCCGGATAAAGACCGCCACCGGCTCGCCGCCCACCTGGTCGTTCACAACACCGTCGCCGATTATTTCCAATGGAAATGCGGTGACCTCGCCGCCCACTTCCACCGTCAAAACTATCTCCCCGGCGGACAGCCGTGGATCCAGTTTCCTTTCATCCACCGGAAAAATGAACTGCTCATCGTTGATCCGGCGCTGATAATCTCCGCCGAACCCTCTGGAGTATCGCCTGCTGTTGAACATTGTCGGCGAACCCTCTATTCCCGTCAGCAATTGGGTCTGAGGGTACAAGCGCTTCCACTCCCTCCAAGCCATCGTGAAAGACGGCAACAGATTCAAGCGGGAGCCCGTCAACTCGCCAACCACGGCCTCTCCCGCAACCTGGAACCAGTAGGAGCCCGTTTGATGGTCATACATCACTAAATCAGACTGGTACAAGGCGCTAGTATTGCCGAAGGTCAACAGCTTCCCGTCCAGCTCCCGGTGGTAGACCACGCCGCTGAAGCATAGAGGGCAGTAAGTAATAAGCACGGGGACACCGTTGATCACGTCGTTGACTATCTCGTGCATGTTCAACACGTTGATGGGGTAAGCGTAAGCGTCTTCTTCCGAGACGTAACCCATGACCAAGCTATCATCCTTCATCCAAGACAGAGCTCCCGCCGCCCCGTATTCCGGGTGGAGAATGGGCACGATCGCGTCCCGGAGAGCCAGGATCCTATCTTCTGTAGCCCTATCCAATGGCAGAAAGCGCGGCGACCCGCCAAAGGTGTCAAACAATATGTCGGACATAGACACGCTATGGAGGCTGATATCGACCAAGGGGAAATCCCCTTCCGGGATCACCACGCGGCCCTGTTTAGGAGGAGTTGCGGTTGGAGTGTCCTGAAGAGATGGCGCGGATGCCAGCGCTGTTGGTGACCGGGGATTCGAGGGGATCGTGTCCGCAGCCGGGCTCGGAATTTTTGTGGCCGAGGGTGACGACATGCCAACGAAAGGCACAGCCGTTGCTGCGGCGGCGGAGTCACCTGGCTGAGCGGCGCCACCGCACGCGATAATCAAAGCCGAGCAGGCAAGGGCTAGGCCAGCACGCCTGTGCCACGCCCGACATATTTCCGTTAACAACCTTCCAACCATCCGGCGACGCCTCTTTCGGCAAACCGGGTCTCTTTAGTCCCGGGTTAATCATGGGATGCTTAAATTGGACCAATCGATTCAAGTCGAACATTTCGGCTACTTCCCCAACAAATAGGGCACCGCTCGTGCTATCATGCCTGGGAGCGTGAGCGAGGCGCTGCACCAGCGTTTCTCCGCTCCGGGCAGCCCCAGCGAATGGGAACGTTGGAACACCCACTTTCAGGAGGAAACACTGATATGGCCACGAGTGCTCAAATCTGGAGCGAAGAGATCGTGGAAGCGGCCGGCGGCGCCGTTCAACTGGTGAAGGGGGGAGACGGCGAGCCCTTGCTCATCCTCCACGACGAGTTGGGGCATCCCGGCTGGTTGAATTACCACCAGGCTCTGGCCCAAGACTACACCCTCTATATCCCGTCCCACTCTGGCTTCGGCGAAACCGTGCGGCAAGAGTGGATCATGAACATGCGGGACATGGCGGGTTGGTATCTGGAAGTGCTGGACGACTTGGGATTAGACCGGGTTAACCTTATGGGCATCTCCTTGGGAGGATGGTTGGCGGCCGAAATGGCGACCATGAGCCCGCAAACGTTTAAAAAGTTGATCCTGGTGGGTCCCGCCGGTATTCGGCCTCCCACCGGAGAGATTTTCGACATGTTCTTGGTGGTGGCCAAAGAGTTCATCTTGAAGGGGATTCTTGACCCGGACGCCACGTCCGAATTCTCCACCATCTGCCCCGAAGAGCCCACACCCGAATTGGTCGAGAGATGGGAAGTTGCCAGGGAGGAGGCCTCCCGGATGAGTTGGCGTCCCTACATGCACTATCCAGGACTGTCCCATCTACTGCACCGGCTTAAAACCCTCCCAACTTTGGTGGTGTGGGGCAAAGAAGATGCCATCGTGCCGTTGAGCGCCGGACAGGTTTACCAGGAGAATATCAAAGGTTCGAGACTGGCCGTCATAGACAACTGCGGCCACCATCCGGAGATCGAGAAAACCGAGGAATTCCTTCAGTTGGTCAAGGAGTTCCTAGCGGCCTGATCGGCCGGTCTTACCTGAAATCTGCAGTGATATAATCGCGCTGACTTGGCTCTCCGGTGAGACCGGAAGGAGAGGAAGATGTTCATAGGCTATTTCACCGAAAGGCCCTACCAAGACGAACGAACTGGATTCTTTGGGGCGACGGGAAAACCCATCATGGATCTTACCGTCAGCAACGAAATGTTTGATCCAATCTTGGCGGCCGGCCTTTTCAACCGGTACTTGGACGAGAAGATCTACGCCGAGGAAATGGGTT
>Ga0208879_1003188_pt1 | contig 13700 bp, 12 predicted proteins | sample Knorr_S15_td_Bot_FD_185605 | JGI IMG/M metagenome (GOLD analysis project Ga0208879, IMG submission 185605) | Marine microbial communities from Southern Atlantic Ocean transect - Knorr_S15_td_Bottom_ad_5009_LV_A (SPAdes) (version 2) | ecosystem: Environmental > Aquatic > Marine > Oceanic | place...
TATGAGCGGGGATCTTTCCCTGATACCAACGCCTGACCTCTGTGTCCTTCAGTAACTCAATCGTCTTCTGGCTCCTTCTCACTTGCATATCCTCATTCATCTGCCACCGAGTATATCTGTATTCGCTGCCGATGTCGGCTCCGTCTGTACTCCGCATGGTACGGACGCACAAGCGTTCACCACCCTAGTGAGATGGCATCCCTTCCCTGTTCAAGCCGTGATGGATGAGCGCCAACGCCGTGAACACCAGTCATGGCCGAGGCCACTCATCACGGTAATTCAGAATTCTTCTTGGTACAGTTGGGTGGATTAGTTATTGTCTGTGTCTGGGCTGCATTCACCTATGGCATGATCATGTTGATCGACAAGGTGACTACCTGTGAAGGTGACCGATGAGGCTGAACAAGCTGACCTTGATATGGTGCTTCACGGTGAGGCTGCATACACAGATTAGACTCCAAGTATTTCCTTGGTTTTCACCAACGCAGAATCGCCGCCAACCCACCCAGTTCCTTCAGCAATGGATGGTCCGTGAATTCAACATGGGCCGATATACGAATCGCCGCTTCAACGGCTTCGTTCATCAGTTCCACTTCGTTGCCCCCTCCACCACATTTAGGGCAACTTTGTCCGACTTTGCGCATGTAGGCATTGCATGGTTCACATTTCAGGCCTGGTTGTTGATGTCCTTCCAAGACCAACATGGTCTCGATGCGCCCCTGCTCAGCAGCATCCAAGATGTCGTGAATACCAGTCATGGCCAGCGTTCCATTCATCAGTTGCTTGCGTAATCGGTTGATATCCTGACCTTCTCTTTCACCTTCTTCCTGTTTGGCCAATTCTGTGAATTGCGAGATGAGAGAGTTAGTTCCGGTCATGTCCATGTCCACATCTTCGATGGCGATGACGAGTTCTTTCGAACGCTTTGACATCCGCTCCCGGAACTGCTGTTTTGCTGAACCAGGTCCTGCGATGATGATTCGCATGTCTCCATGTTCACGAAGAATGGTATCCACGTGTTCGACCACCTCATCGTAGAATCTCTGTACAACCCCTTCACGGATACGCTGGTACCGCATCTGACTCCAGCCTCCGCGCTTGTGTCGACCCAAGGATGTGTGACTTGCTTCAGCAACCAGCTGTCTTCTTGCATCCTCGACATGATGCACCTCAGCGTGTTGGCCATCGATGAGGATTAGCAGGAATTGTTCGTACTCATCTTCGAATCTCGCCAGCGGTAGGATGTATGGGCTTGCATCGAGAACCATCGTCGTGTCTATTGTTGCAGCCAGACTGGAACAACGCAGGAAGTCATCCTCAAGATGGATGAAGACCACTGCTGCTCGCCCTTTTGATTCAAGAGAATCGATGGCTGCCAGAGCCTTCTCCACGGATTCTTCCAGATTCTGTTTCTGGTCACGTCCTGTAAGCGCAGCACTGATGGCCCTCATTCTGCGTTTGATGTTCTTGTCATGATCCTTGTCACTGAGGTCAACATACAATGAGAGGTAGACGTCACGGTTATCGGCATCGAAGATCTGAGCAAGTTCTCGAATGTCCAGTTCTTCATGGGTTGCCATGGTGCCTGTTGGTGGCGAAGAGATGTTCAAATTATCCCAGTCATATCTATAACCAAATTCGGCATTGAAATATGATGAGTGGTCTCGGGGAAAAACGTGTTAAAATCCCGGGTTTAGACGCACAAGGGTCTGTACTTAAACCCGTTCAAATCCCCTAAAACACTAGGGTAGCCCCTGAAAGGGCCCACTGCAACCCCTCTGAAATTACAAACCCGTTTCAATGGGTGTTCGGATAGACCCTTGCGAATGGTCCATATTCGATAGTCTAATTATCATCCGTCCTCAATTTAGAATTGTCCTAGGATTCTCGCTGAGCGACCACCCTGCGTAGTTCCCTCTGATATGATTCTTCATCACGCAAATCGCTGGCCAAGTGCCGCCGAACTGAAGATCTCGATAGAAATCCTTGGTCTCAAAACGAACCCACATACCATTTTCATCTGCGGTTATATGTGCGGTGCCATAGAAGCGAAAATGCTTCTCCTCATACCAACATTTCTTTCCATTCCATTTTTCAACTTCACCAATCATATCAAGTGATTAATCTAACAGTTTTTCAACGTTTGCATTTAGGTGGCTACCTCTTGGAAGGGCCCCCCTTGCGAACCCCGTCCTTTCAAAGGGTACCCATGCGATTAGCAGTAGAAACCATACCGAATTGATTTTTTACGGATTATACATGAATCCACTATATCGCATGTGAAAAACTGTTTTTTGATTCAAACTTACATCTCCGCTGCTTTCAATAATTAGCTGATAAGCACCTCTTTCTACAGTACATTCATCATCATATCCACAATACCAAATTTCCCAAGTATAATCATCTCCGCCTTGAATTGTTTCAGTATGACTTTCTACAATTTCTCCATTAGGGTCAATTAATTTCCAAGTAATATCTACAGGTTGAGAGATTAGAGGCAATCCCCAGAAATTAGTGATTTCAGATACAATATGAATCGCTTTTGGAGATCCCACTGAGTTTTCATTAGGTGCGTCCACGTACAAATCTGCAGGCTCATCTACTGTTGATTCATTCATGTAATATGCCGCACTTCGAATTAAAGCAGGCCAATCATATTTTGAACGAGGCATTGTATCTTCATTTCCTTCTGAATCTATTACTCCATATCTGGCCATAAAAGCTCCATATCCTTGATATGTATGATTTATTGTATCTCCCTCGGAAGCGGCTAATCTTATCGTTTCTGAACCATCTGCTGGTTCTAACCAATATTCTTCTATGGTAGCATTAATCGTAGAAAATGATTCAAAACCTAATCTCAATGTTGATAATGTAATTTCTGTATTATTATCAGCATTCTTTTCAAAATGATTAATCATTTCCCAATTTCCGAGTTTAAAAATTGTCCCTATGGGTGGTTCATCATAGAATGATCCAAAACCAATACAGCCAGATGAACATATATTAACGATTAAAATCAATGAAAGTACTTTCTTCACAATTCTTGTACAGGTATCGTCGATATTAATTTTTACCCGGCATTGATAGTTCTATGTATAACTGATGGATTTTACATATCGGTAGCGATAAATTAGATAATCAGAGCATAGTATAATCAATTAACAGACAAATAGATCGGTTTCTGTATAGACCCATGAGTTAGCAATTGCTGAATTAATGGGTTTGCAGCCCCCTCTTTCAGAGGCTACCCAATGTTCCCAGGAAAAACGTGTTAAAATCCCGGGTTTAGACGCACTAGTCTTCTATCGACAAATCGTCTTCGGCCTGCCCCAATGCCGCCAGCACCTTATCGCCAAGGGCGCGGATATCCCCCACATCATCACTAACGATGGTAATCTCAAGTTGACCCTTGGACAGCGTGAAGGAGACCCCCTCTAGTTTCGGCACCGCCTGAGCGAGGAGTTTGAGGGTCACATTTTCACCACTGCGGGTGATGGTGACCTTGCACTGCACGCCATCGGCCATATGCTGGCCACACGCCCCCCTCATTTCGCTCTAGTGGTTGTGTTGAAAGTGGATGGCACTCACGGCTGGGTGTGAGCGACGAGGAGGGCACCGGCCAGAAAGTGGTCACCGAATCTGCGGACGAAGTGCCACTTCAAGGTCTTCCAGAAGAGGAAGAGTTGATATTTTCAACCAGCCATAAGGAATTGTTGCTGCCTTCGGATATTCCGGTATCCTCTGCCGCTCGTATCCTCGCGCTGATACTCATCGTTGCTGCTTCATCGGGGTTGTACAATGGTTGGGACTACACCCAACCCGATGCCGGGCTGGTGCGCCCACACGAATGGGTGTGGAAGATGGGCTTGAGTGCGCCGAATGGCTCGGCGGTATTGACTGGAGTTGTAACCACTGCCGATGGTCTGCCGGCGAATAACCATACGGTGTTGATATCGATGACGCCGACCACCAGTGCGGCGACAGAGAATTGGGCGGCAGAGACCTTGACGCTTGAGGATGGAAGTTTCCGGTTGGAGAACCTGTCCTCGGGAATGGTGGCGCTCGAGGTCTATCCGCCGCTATCGTCTGGAGAATCCAAGGGAATGGTTCACCGCCTGCTATTGTCACCGCCGCCGCTTTTCCTAGAGCCGGTAGGTTTCACCCATATCGAAATCTCGATGCCCAGTGAAGCCGAGCACCAAGCGGCATTTACTGACAGTGGCAACACCTCATTCCGGGTCGATTACCGCCCCTTGGAGATGGAACAGCCACTGCTCGACCCCGGGGCCATCGGTGTCTACGTGATGCTCGGGTTCCTATTCATCGGGTTGTCATTTATATCGCTGATATTCGCGATTATCGGATTGTGTAGTGGGATGCGCGGCCATCTCCGTATCTCCTCGGTTCTAGCCTTCTTTTCGGTCGGTTTCCTGTGGTCGTCGTGCTTTTTGGGTTTGCTCGGCTTCGGCTTGACCTTCGCCATCCCCAAGCGAGAGGGCTGATGAACTAAACAGGGTCGGCCTTATTGCCCGTAAGGACACCCTCCGGTTAGGGCGGATAATGCAGATTGAGGACTATGCCTGGATGGTACGGGATTTAGGCGAACGCCCATCCTCTCTCCATCTCGCCGATGAGTACCTGTATGCCGGAGGCTGGGATGGTCGTCTGACCTGCTGGCATCTCGAGGGTGAGCGGAAATGGACAGTGCAATTACCCGACCGGATTCAAGAGATGTTGTATCGGGATGGGGCGGTTTTCCTCACCTCGGGGCTTTTTGTGATGCGGGTGAGCAGCGGCGATGGTTCGGTTGATTGGCAGGTCGAGACCGAAGGTTCAGCCGACTCGATAGTATACGACTCAGAAAAGGAGCATATCCTCGTCACCTCGTCGGTATACGATGTCGAGCACGGTGATTTCATGGAAAGTGCGTGTTGGCGAATCGAATCCACCAGCGGCGAGATTCTCGATGTCCAGAGATTCACCGAACGACCCTGGCACCTTTCACTTCAGGATGGCAAGGCGAGGCTTGGAATCGGGCGGCCGCGCGGGGGGATTTTATTGGTCGCTGAGAATGGCGATATTGAATGGAATGAATTGGGTGATGAGAGCCCGGTCACCTGTGGTGCAGATGGACTTAGCAGACAATTATATGGCCATGCAAATGGCTCGATCAGCCGCTGGAATGGCACCACAGCAACTTTGATAACGACCAGAGAGCACCAGATTGAGACCATTGCCTGTATCCCGTCTGGACTTCTTATCGGATTGGAAAATGGAATTGTTGAGGCACTCACCGAGGTCGGAGAAGAATCTTGGAGCAGGCAATTTACGGGGACGATAATCAATGCATTGGGTGGAATGACCATCACCGGCACACCCACTGCATGGTTGCAATATCGCACCGCGAGTGGGGGTGGCCTCGCGGTCTGCAACGCTCTGGATGGTGGTGAAATAGTCGAGTTCAAATTCAATTGTTCTCCAACCGCCATTGCCACTTCAGAGCAGTTCTCGGTTGTGGCGACCGAGAATGGCGATATCTTTCTCATCGAGGCGGGGTTATTCCAACGGCGCTTATCCGTCGCTGTCGATGGCGAGAAAAGTGGTGGGGAAACCGAGGCTGAGAGTGAAGGCGCTGGTGATTTGGTAACGGTTGCCGAGAAGCGTCGCGAAATGATGGCAAAACTGCGCCGGTTGCGTGGCGAATAAGATGTTATTTTCGCTGGAGCCCCGCTGTCATTCCACCGGAAACACCCCTTTCCTTGTACGATTTCTCTTGGAAACAGGTATTATTTCCGAAAGGTTTTTAGACCACTGACGCCCACGTAACTTTTGCCGCTTCAATGGAGTGGTGGAGCGACCCTTCGGGGGAGCTTCGGGCCATCCTGCCGGTCGGCCACCCAAACCGGGTTAAGACCGGACTCAGGCGAAGAGATTCGTCTGTGCAGATGAGCGAGGAATATGCTTCGGCATAGAGCTCAAACATCCACAGGAGGACAGGGAACTTCGGTTACCTGCGCTCGTGGCGGGGAGGAGGGAAGACTTCGGTCTGAACAAATCCAAGCCGATGAGAGGAGAGGGCTTCCTTCGGGAAGAAGCATCTACCGGTGAAATGGGGAAAAAATCCACCGACCAGGTGCGAAGCGGGCTTGCTCGCTGAGCACGACGAGTTTCGGCTTGTTTCGGTAGGAAAATGAAACCGTTCGGGAGGAGATCTGGCTTCGGTCAGGCCAAGTCCCAAAACATGGGATGAAGAAGCCCCTCGGGGTGACGGAATCTCATGGGTTCAGGAAGCACTTCGGTGCGGAAAGAGCCACCCGATGGGGAAGCGAAAGTCCTCGGACTGGAGCCAACCATCACAGCGGAGGCAGGTAGAGGGGCGATTCCCACCCGGAAGAAACCCCCCTACCTGCTCTCCCATCCTGCTTTCACAGGTTAGGTGACGGCCCTCGCTTTCCGTTTAATATGTTAGCGAGTCTATTCGACCGCCCATGGGCGTTTGCCAACCTCTACAAAAGAGCCATCCGACTTTAATGACCATCACACGGCCTGCCGCTGAAGATTTAATCGCTTAATCAGGCGGGCCAGTCATGTCCTCTGGCTTGACCCAGGCATCGAACTGGTCTTCGGTCACCATCCCCAACTTGAGTGCACTACTGCGTAGGGTCAAGTTGTTTTCGTGGGCGTGCTTGGCAATCTGTGCGGCCTTATCATAACCGATGTGGTTATTCAATGCCGTCACCAGCATCAGTGAATTATCAAGGTGGGCACGGATATTTTCCTCGTTCGCCACCAGCCCGACCACACAACGGTCGGTAAAGGCCCGACATGAGTCAGAGAGGATTCGGCACGAGTGCAGAAGGTTGTGAATCATCATCGGTTTGTAGACATTCAACTCAAAGTTCCCCTGACTCCCACCGATGGTGATGGCGGTATGATTACCCATTACCTGACAACAGACCATGGTCATCGCTTCGGCTTGGGTCGGATTGACCTTGCCCGGCATAATCGACGAGCCCGGTTCATTGGCCGGGAGTGATAACTCGCCGAAGCCACAGCGTGGGCCCGAGCCGAGCCAGCGGATATCGTTGGCGATCTTCATCAGGCTGGCAGCCAAGGTATTCAGTGCCCCCGAGGCGGCAACGATTGCATCATGGGCCGCCAGTTGAGAAAATTTATTATCCGCGCTGGTGAATGGTAATTCTGTCCGTGCAGCGATTCCTTTGGCTACCATATCAGCAAATTTGGCGTGGGTGTTGAGGCCGGTACCGACCGCGGTGCCACCGAGCGCCAACTCATAGATGTCGGTGAGCGAGAATTCAATTCGCCGCAGGTTGGCATCGAGCATCGCCACGTAGCCGCTGAATTCCTGCGACAAGGTCAGCGGTACCGCGTCCATCAGGTGGGTACGACCGATTTTGACGATGCCGGCGAATTCCTCTACCTTGGCTGCCAGTGCATCGCGCAGGTGGCGAACCTGTGGTAATAATGTGTGGACCAATTCCTCGGCCGCGGCGATATGCATGGCGGTGGGAAATGTATCATTGGATGATTGCCCACGGTTGACGTGGTCGTTGGGATGAATAGGGTCGTTACTCCCTAATTCCCCACCGGCGAATTCAATCGCTCGGTTGGCGATGACCTCGTTGGCATTCATGTTGGTTTGAGTGCCACTTCCGGTCTGCCAGATGCGCAGAGGGAAGTGGTCATCGAGTTTCCCATCGATGACCTCCTGTGCCGCTTCCTGAATCAGGCCGCCACGTTCTGCGTCTAACTGGCCGAGGGCGACATTGGCCTCTGCCGCCGCCTGCTTGAGGATTCCAAAGGCGCGAATTACAGCGCTAGGCATGATATCCGCGCCAATGTCGAAGTTGATGAGTGAGCGTGCGGTCTGCGCTCCGTAATAGTGGTCTGCGGCAACCTCGACCTCGCCCATGCTGTCCTTCTCGATGCGATACTCGTCGGCCATCCGATTCCCTCACTACCAATGGAGTGGCGCCTCATCCTTACGATTTTCCCTTTTCCCCTGATGAATCAGGGCCGATGGCGGTGGTGATTCTACCATTCGCCCACACCCCTCGATACATCATCGTGGTATGGAACGGGAGGATGAACTCGCCGTGTGAATTCAGGGCGATTAACCCTCCTCGCCCACCCAGAGGTGCAACCTCTTCAAGCACCCTGTCGCCAACATCGGCTAGAGTAAGTTCAGTAAGTTCAAACAAATCAGCAAACCGCTTCGCCGCGGCGGTGCGAATGTAAGCCTCGCCAATGCCGGTGCAGGATACCGCCACCCGTCGGTCAGCCCATGTGCCAGCACCGATTATGGCAGTGTCACCGATTCGTCCAGGTGTTTTTCCAGTCATCCCACCGGTTGAGGTGGCAGCCGCCATCTCACCATCGATATCGAGGGCAACGGCACCTACCGTTCCCGCCGGGGCGCGTTCAGTTTCAGTGTCGTGGTCGAGAATCGCCGCCAGCGCCCCATCATCTTCATCGGTGCTACCGGGTTGGGCTTTGGTTATCTGCCATTTGCTCCATTGCGCCTGGCGCAGATCGGTTTTCAACCAATCACTCGTAACCATTTCCAATCCGGCATCGCGCCCCAATTCTTCGGCTCCCTCACCGATCATCATCACCGGCCAGCCATTGTCGAGCAGATATTTGGCCAGGGCTATCGGGTGTTTGGTCTTCTTCAGGCCAGCACAGGCACCAGCGGCACCATCGGGCCCATTCATTATCGATGCATCCATCGAAATATCACCCTGCGCATCGAGCACCGAGCCACGCCCGGCATTGAAGAGCGGCTCATCTTCCATTATCTGCACCGCGATGGTTACCGCTTGCAAGGCGCTGATCTCGTCCCTTTCCAGAGCCCCTCCGACCTCCTGTAGGATTATCGTCAGGCAATCGATTCGCCCCGAGTCCAATTTGGTCGGCCCTCCCCACGGCCCATCACCCCCGGCACCACCGTGAATCAACAGAACCGGCACTGACATCCCTCAAACTCTACCGAGGCTGATAATCTGTTGTGGGGTGTCCGGGCGGTCACCCTGCTTGGCACATCGCTCAATAGCCCTGACCACATCCATTCCAGCGCTGACTTCACCGAATATTGCATGCTTGCCGTCGAGCCAGTTACAGACCACCGTGGTCAGGAAGAATTGCGAGCCACCGGTATTGGGTCCGGCATTGGCCATCGACAATAATCCGGGGCGGTCATGGCTCAGTGCCAGGGCCGAGGGCTCACAGGCAATTTTCCAACCCGGGTCGCCGGTTCCGGCGCGCGCAGAGTTCGGGTCGGATGAGTGGGGGCAACCACCTTGCAGCATGAAGTCCTCGATAACGCGGTGGAAGTGCAGTCCGTCATAGTAGCCGCTATCGACGAGTTTGAGGAAGTTGTCGGTGGTCTCTGGACATTTATCGGTATACAGTTTCAGCGAAATATCACCGGCTGAAGTTTTCATCACGAGGTCGGTCATAAGAGAGGGGGTACAGCCGTATCGTTTGAGGCCATCGCCGGGGCAGAGTCAAAGAATCGCCTCGTTCTCGGATACTCATGTTCGGCGATATCGAGATACCACCGGAGGTCTTTGAAATCGGTGGAAAAGCCATTGGTGGTGGATTATTATTGGTGGCGGTGTTACTCTTCATCCAAGGATATCGGCGGTTATTTTTCCTGATTGGTGGAGTCGGCGGTCTGATAGGCTATGTCGTCAGCGGATTGCTGGCACCATTCGTCAGTGGATACATCGACGAAAGAGAACTCGTATTACTCTGTGTAGGTTTGTTTTTCTTCTTGGCCTTCCACTTATCAAAGACCACGATTCGGATGATGGGTTCGATGATAGTATTCTTGTCAATGATAATGGTTTTAAGGGTATTTGCGGCGATATTCGCCATCGACTTCGAACAGGATTTCGGCAACCTCGGTGCCGGAATCATCGCCATCATCGTGTTTTTCTCGCGGATGAATATTCGCGAGCGTTTACCGATGTTGATGTCGGCGGTATTATCGGCTTTCTGTTGTCTTGCGGCGATTCACATGTTACTTGGCGGCATCATCTCAGGAATGGACCTGACCGCCCCGCGCTCATCGAGTTTCGTCGTGGTGATGACCATTCTGAGCATCGAAGTGCAAAATCGTGACCTGAGGTTGTGGACCGAGATGAAGTTGCGACAAGAGGTAGAACAGGAACTCGTCAAAGAGGGAATCTTGGAGAAAAAGTCGATTTTCAAGCGTCTTTTCAGTACCGATAAATGGAAGGAAGAGACCGGAATGCCGCCAAATGACAGGCTGTCACTGGAGCAATTACACGCCAAGTATCACCCGGCTGAAAAAACATCTACGACGCATAAAGACAGGATCAAGCACTTGCAAAAATCCCACCGGTAGAAGTAATAGCGCGAGCGAGTCTCCAAGAGCGGTCATCGAGCAGGCTGTGGGCTGGCCGCATTCACCGCCTCGCTCACGCCGGCTGAATAGCGCTCGAAGTTAGCCTTGAACATCAGTGTCAACTCATCGGCCTTGGTATCATAAGCGGCACCATCAGCCCAAGTGTTACGGGGAATAAGGACCTCATCCGGAACCCCGGGACAAGAGGTCGGAACCGCAAAGCCAAAACGCTGGTCAACAATGAATTCAGCGGAGTTCAAACTCCCGTCAAGGGCGGCATTCAACATCGCCCTGGTCCAGGGGATGCGCATCCTCTTGCCGACCCCATAGGGCCCACCTGACCAGCCGGTGTTGATGAGCCAACAGGTTGAGTCATGCTGTTCCATCTTGTCGGAGAGCAGGTCTGCATAGACTCCGGGATGCATCGGCATGAACGGTTCGCCGAAGCAAGCCGAGAAAGTCGCCTGCGGCTCCTTAACCCCGATTTCGGTGCCCGCCACCTTGGCGGTATAGCCGGAGATGAAATGGTACGCGGCCTGTGCTGGAGTCAGTCGGCTGATGGGGGGTAGGACGCCAAAGGCATCACAGGTCAGGAAGATGACGTTCTGTGGATGGCCACCCATCGAATCCTCGGTGCGATTGGCGATGAATTCGATTGGATATGAGCCGCGGGTATTCTCGGTCAGAGCGGTATCGAAGAAGTCGGGTACTCCCGCTTCATCGATGACGATATTTTCCAATACTGAGCCATAGCGGCGAGTAGTCGAGAAGATCTCCGGCTCATCCTCTTCACTGAGATTGACCAACTTGGCATAGCAACCACCTTCAAAGTTGAAGATGCCATTAGGACCCCAGCCATGCTCATCATCACCGATGAGCTGGCGCAGTGGGTCAGCGGACAGGGTGGTCTTGCCGGTTCCCGACAGACCGAAGAAGATCGCGGTGTTCTCTCCGGTGGTATTTGCAGAGCAGTGCATCGGTAGCATCGCTTTTTGCGGCAGATTGTAATTCATCACCGAGAAAATCGACTTCTTGATCTCTCCAGCGTAGCGGGTACCTCCGATAAGCACGGTTTTCTCGGCATAGTTGACGATGACGAAGACCTTACTGTTCACCCCGTCGACCTGCGGGTCGGCCTCGAAGTGAGGGGCGTGCAGGACGACGAAATCATAGTCGTGGGAATTCAATTCATCCTCGCTCGGTCGGATGAACATATTGCGGGCGAAAGTTGAGTGCCAGGCAGTCTGTGAGATTACACGAATCGGTAGGCGATGTTTGGGGTCGGCGCCACAGTAGAGGTCTTGAACAAAGAGCGTATCCTGACCCGAGAGATAGGCGATGACCTTATGTTTCAAGTTCTCATAAACCTCACTGCTGGTCGAGACATTGACCTTACCCCAGTTGATGTGCTGTGAACTCTCTTCCTCGTCGACTATGAACTTGTCATTTGGTGAGCGCCCGGTGCGGTCGCCGGTTTCGGTGACCAAGGCACCATGTGCCGATAATATCCCTTCGCCTCGGGCCACCGCAAGTTCAATCAGGTCACCTGCCGATAGATTCCAGTGGACGACTCCGGTGGGTGACAGACCGACAGCCGCCAATTCCCGGCCCGAGGGCTTTCCACTACCCTCACATGCGGGCACTGCCATGTGGTGAGGCCATACTTCTCGCCTTTGTGCCTTGCGGCAGTAAATCATCCTCATAGATGACCATTTCAGCGCGCCTTTGATGTGCGAAGGGTGGCCATCGGTAACCATGGGAGATGATGGCGATGGGCAACCGCAGCCCGATTCATCTTCCGGCAAAGACCGAATCATCATCAGTCGAGCATTCGAGATAGGCGGTGGTCTGGATTTATCTGACTTCATTATCGAACCGGCCCTCGATGAAGCCCGTGAAGCCGATGTTCGTGACGATGCAATTCGCGCCGAAGTCAGCGCTGAGGCGGCTGCCGAAGCGGCTAGCGGAGCGGCTGGCGGAGCAGGCGCGGGTGATGCCGTGTTCGATGAAGCGGTGGGAAACCTCCTCGACCCATTTGAAGTCCCGCAGGATGATGTGACCCCGACCGGGCGAGCCGGCGAAATACTACGCGACGGCACCATTACCGTCGCTCCGGACCGGGATACGATCACCGAATTGGCGGTCGAGGGCGAGAAACGCCTGCACTGGTCGTTGATGGTGACCATGATAGTCGTCTTTTCGCTGATTGGTTGGCTGGTCGGCACGATTCTACCTCCACTGGTCGGCGGCCTCGGACTGCTCCTCCTGGCTGGCTTGGGACTATGGCTGGGCGAGCGTTGGATTCCCAACCCGAATATGCGGATTCTCGGTGTTACCTGGGTCATCATCTCGATGAAGTTACTCTACGGTTTGGCCATCGACCTCCATCATTGGGGAACCCTGTCGGAGTACGCTCCCACAGGAATCAGTGCCGAAGCAACTCTCGGTGGCATATTGGTCGGCTTGGTCGGGCTGAACATCTTCATCGCCCATCACCACGATGAGGATGCGATTGCAGCGCAGGCGACATTGGTCACCTTGGCGCTCGCAAGTGGTGCCGGGGCGTTTTATGGTGAAGTGGGGCTGGCACTGATGATTGGCCTTGCCACGGTGCTTCTGCACGGATTGGCGTTGATGAGAAAATCCGGTAATCTGGCCAGTCTGGGAATCGCCGCCAGCAATCTATGGATCGGCGTCCACGCGCTGTCTAATAACTGGTCGATTCTCGGCTTGGAAATCCTCAGATTTGACGATGCTCTGCTGCTGTTCCTGCTGATGGCCTTCGTCAACGTGGTGAATGCAACGATGGCGGCTCGATTCTACAGATCGACCAATTGGTTCAGCGCCGCGTTCTCAGTCGTCGGCCTCGGTCGTCCTGGCCTGTGGGGGGTATCGGTCGGATTGGGGATGGTCGGAGCGCTGATGGTGATTGCCGCCCACCGCAGTGAGACCGGCTATGCCTTGGCGCAGGTGATTCTCTTGGCAGCTGTATTCGGTGGCTCTTATCTGGCGGTGCGTGGGGTGCCTATTCGACGCTTGCAGACCCATCTCATCTATCCGTTACCGGTCCTCATCCTTGTGTTGGTGGGTTTGGAACTAGGTTTGGTCGACCTTTCTAACCTGGGGCTGTCGGCCTATGTGATATTTGCCATCGGTGCCACCATGGTCACCGGCTATGCTCTGCTCAAACACCAGACCGCGGTCAGTGACCATGTGCTCTGGCTCGGTGGCTTGGTCATCATCATCCTGCTGACGATTCTGGTTCCTGCCGACGATGTTCAGGGCGGCCGTTTCCTTCTTCTTG
>Ga0208879_1003190_pt1 | contig 13695 bp, 5 predicted proteins | sample Knorr_S15_td_Bot_FD_185605 | JGI IMG/M metagenome (GOLD analysis project Ga0208879, IMG submission 185605) | Marine microbial communities from Southern Atlantic Ocean transect - Knorr_S15_td_Bottom_ad_5009_LV_A (SPAdes) (version 2) | ecosystem: Environmental > Aquatic > Marine > Oceanic | place...
AAAGTGATATCCAGAATAATGTAATCTGAAGCAATTTTTGTTATTGCAGGGTTTGAGGTCCAAATTGCACGCCCATTTTGCTGAGACGCACTGCCCATAATTGTAATTTTATGATCAATGACCAAAATAATTTTGGGTTTCCAAATTTGTTGAAGATCTTTTTCTTTCAAATGATAAGATATTGTTGAGCCAATAGGATTGCTTATTTCAGAAAATGAAAATATGATAATATCTACATTTCGCGCCTGGGCGGTTTTCAACTCTTTACCCACTTTTTCTAATTCTCTATTCCAAACATTAATAATAACCGATGAAGTCGCATTGGCGATTGCTTCACGCATTTTATAAATTAGATTGTCATATCCATGAATATGCCAAATATCAAACGCTTCTTCATTCAATTCTAAATTGTCCAAAGCTGTTTTTAATCCCTCCAGTTGGTCTTCATGCAAATTTTGCAAATGTTCAATGAGCGAAGAAGGGGCTAGGGAGATAAATTTTTTGGGATAATCACCTTCTGAATTCACAATACCCATTTTTTCCATACGGTTTAATGTGGCATAAATTGCAGACCGGGGGATGCCGGCATCTTTGCTGATTTCATAACCAGTGGCTGGATAATTATGCAGCAAACTAATATATGCCTTTGCTGCATTCGTTGAAAAACCGAATTTTTCTAATAAGCTTATAATTTCTATATTAGTAGATGCCATTATTTTAATAATTGAATATGTTTTTGTAATTTCATTGAGACGTTCACTTGAATATACTTAAGTTATAAACAGTAACTCAATAGTGAGTTACTAATTTTTATAATCATTTATCCAAATACTTTTAATGCGATTCATATTCTGCTTATCATTATTTAGCGTTGCATTCATAAATGCTGAGGGGCCTGATTGGGCTCAAGAGGCGATTTGGTATCAAATATTCCCCGAACGATTTTTTAATGGGGATACAGCAAATGATCCAACGGTGGAAAGCCTCGTTGGGACCTGGCCTTGGGATATTCAAACAGCATGGCAGGTTTCTCCCTGGACTTCAGACTGGTATAAATTTCAGCCCTGGGAAAAAAAGAATGGTAACGATTTCCGATACCAGTTTCAAATTCGACGGTATGGAGGTGATATACAAGGTGTCATTGATAAATTAGATTATTTATCAACACTTGGTGTTAACGCCATTTATTTTAATCCCGTTTTCGATTCTCCATCTTCTCATAAATACGGAGCAGCTTACTACCATCATATTGACCGCCACTTTGGTCCCGACCCTGCCCGTGATTGGCAAATTATTCAATCAGAAAATCATGAAGACCCAACTACATGGGTGTGGACAAACGCAGACTTATTGTTTTTGGAATTAATTCAAAAAGCTCATGAAAAAAATATTAAAATCATTATTGACGGTGTTTTTAATCATGTGGGACTTACCTTTTGGGCATTTCAGGATATTATCAAAAATAGAAAACAAAGTCCCTATTATGATTGGTTTGTCATTGAAGGGTCTAGTTTACGCGACGCCGGCCATGCAAATGAATTTCAAGATTTGCCTTCTCTTTTTGCAGATGAGTTTGGTAAAATGAAATACAAGGGTTGGGTGGCTGACCTCCCTTCATTTCGCCAAGATGAATTTGGGCCCATCGAACCAGTTCGCAATCATTTACATAATGTAATAAAACGCTGGATGGATCCAAATGGTGATGGTGACCCATCAGACGGTGTGGACGGTTGGCGGTTAGATGTAGCAGAGCGTGTTAGTATAAAATTCTGGGATTTGTTTGGAAAATGGGTCAAAGACATTAACCCTGAAGCATATATTACGGGCGAAGTATGGTGGGAAGATTGGTGGAATAATAAACAATTCAATGCATCACCGTGGGTCCAGCATGGCCGGTTTGATGCAATCATGAATTATCGGTTTGGGGATGCCATGTTTAAATTTTTCATCGACGAAAAAAATCAAATTTCAGTTACTGAACTTGAAAATTTACTAGACGGTGTTATATCTGACTATGGATTTGAAAAAACATTGATTCTGCAAAATATGTTGGGAAGCCATGATATGGAACGTTTGGCATCTGCCGTGGTAAATCCAGACCGCTGGATTGATCATGGGAATAATACTTGGCATAATAGAGAATTTGATATTCGCAAACCAAATGCCCGTGAAAGACTCATCCAAAAAACAATTATTACATTTCAATTTATGTTCCCCGGTGCTCCATTAATTTATTACGGAGATGAAGTGGGCATGTGGGGCGGTGACGATCCAGATTGCAGAAAACCCATGCTTTGGTCGGAATTGGACTATGACTCTGAAAAAGCTCATTTCTGCGATGAATTGGATGATTGTTCTGGTTCACGCCCAATTGACAAAGTAACGGTAGATGATAATTTATTTAACCACTACCAAAATTTAATTAATTTGCGAAAAAAACATATTGCTCTCACTCAAGGAAATTACAAATTAGTTTATTCAAATGACAAATCAGGTATATTTGCCTTTGAAAGATTCACAGAAAATGAGCGTATATTGGCTATATTTAATGGTTCAACAATATCAACAGAAATAATCTCTGATATATTTCCTAATAATAAAAACAACTGGAACCAAATTCTGGGTGATAATTCAAACATATTAAATGGAAAAGATGTACAGATATTTATATTTAATTAGTTTTATTACGTTTCTTTTCCTTTCCTGCGAAAAATTACGCGAAAAAACATTAGCAGAGGTTAATGATTCAAATATTTCTTTAGAATTCTATCTCCCTCGATACAATAATTTTCTTTTTAAAACTCATCAGGTAGATAATCTTTTAAACCGCCACATTTTCTTAAATTCCCTCATTGATGAAAAATTGATTGTTGATTATGCTTATAAAAATAAAATAACAAATGATCCCACTGTAATAAGGGAAAAACAGCGGATGTATGATCAATTATTGTTGAATCAATTTTTCGAACATGAGATTATACCTCTAACTCATTCAACTGATGCAGAATTACGGCGGTTGTTTATATGGTCAAAAACATCACTTCATGTACGCCATCTTTTCGCACGGGATCTTGAATTTATCAAAGCAATTCAAAAGGAACTGCACAATGGCGCTGATTGGAATGCATTAGCGAAATCTTGTTTTAAAGATCCTGTTTTGAAAGAAAATGGAGGAGACCTTGGTTGGATTAATATAGGTGATATGGACCCTGCGTTTGAAGTCGTTGCTTATTCACTGGTTGATGCTAAAATTTCTGATCCTGTAAAAACAGAGTATGGTTTTAGCATCATACAAGTTATTGAACACGAAAAAGATATTTTTCTAACGGAGCAAGGTTTTCAACTTGAAAAAGATTGGCTGAAACTTATGGCGGCACATTATAAAAAATTGCCTGCAATTAGAGCATATACGGACAGTGTTGAATCCCGTTTAGGAATCCAATTTGATCAAAGTGAACTGAGTGATCTATTTCTTGCTATAATACATAATAATGAATCAAATAATATGTATAGTCGTTCTGATTTGGTATTTTTTCAAAATAAAAATACTTGGTCTGTTCGTGAAATATATTCAAAATTAAACGATTTATCTCCACGTCAGTTTAATCAAATAAAAACGAAAGAAAACTTAATCAGTATTATTAAAGGTCTTGCAGTGCGAGAAAAGTTTTTGCAGAAAGCAGAAAAGTTAAACCTACACCAAACTTCTATATTTCCCGAAACATTTAATCAAAAAACAAATGACTATTTGATTAATATCTGTCTTGACAATCTTTATAAATCCGTTCCCTTTGACAATGAGCGAGCTATGAATATTAAAACTACATATTTGAATTTTCGGAATGAATTGGCAATTAACAGTACAATCAAAATTGATAGTTTAGCGGTGAAATCATTCATTTTAAATCAACCAATTTCTTCATGAAAACGATCCTTCTATTTTTATTTATTACCCTGTTTACTGATTTCTTAATGTCCGGTACAACCGGAAAATTGACAGGATTTGTAAAAGACGCTGAAACAGGCGAAGCTCTAATTGGATGTAATATCATTTTAACCGATACTGATTTGGGAACTGCTTCCGATTTAAATGGTGAATATTTTATTTTAAATATTCCTCCAGGGAAATATTCAGTTCGGTTTCAAATGATCGGTTATGGAAAAGTCATTACAGAAAATGTTTACATTTCTATAGATAAAACCACTCGATTAAACGGTCGTCTTGGAATTGAAGTTATTGAAGGAACGGAAGTTGTTGTTACAGCTGAACGAAAATTAATTCAATTTGATGTAACTCAATCAGAAGCTCGCATCACTTCGGAAGAACTGGATGCCATGCCGGTGACTGAAATAATCGATGTACTCCGTTTACAAGGGGGTATGACTCAAGATGCCGGCGGCGGCCTGCACATGCGCGGCGGCCGCAGCAATGAAATTTCATACATGGTGGACGGCGTGCCCATGTCTGATGCTTATAATGGAGGTCTCTCAGTTAAAATTGAAAACGATAATATCCAGGAGCTGCAGGTTATCAGTGGTACCTTTAATGCAGAGTATGGAAGAGCGCTCACAGGTGTTGTAAACATGGTGACTAAGGATGGCGGAAATCATTTTGAAGGATCGATCAATACCTATGCCGGTGATCATTTAACCAGCGATCCAATCTATTTAGACCTTGATTCTTACACGATAAATAATGATGCAAGTTTTTCAGCCAATATAAATGGACCCATTATACCGGGTTTTATCACCTTTTATGCTTCCGGGCGAATCAACAAATCTGACGGATGGCTGAATGGACGCCATACATTCACCATGTATGGCGATACATTATTCTATGATAAAAATGATAATGACTATCGCGATAACCAGGAGAAATTAAAAAAATCATTTATCAAAAGCATGAACTGGCACAATTCCTGGTCAGCGCAGAATAAAATTACATTTAAGATTAGCCCAACGACGCGTTTTAAAATAAATTCCATTATCAATTCAAGTGAATCTCAAGGCTACGAACACTTCCGGCAACTGGCTCAGGAAGGTAGAAAAACGCAATATGATTACGGCCGCTTTATCGGATTTAACCTGTCTCATTCTTTTTCATCTAAATCCTTTGCTGAAATCAATGCAACGCAATATACACATCGTTACGAGTCATATATATATGAAGATCCTCTTGATTCAAGATATATTACACCGGATAGTTTATTTTGGGCGCACATTCAAGGAGAGTTGCCAGACTATATTTTAGATGAATATGGTCCCGAAATAAATTATTTTCCTCAATATACTCTTAGTAGATGGGGTGTAGAAACGGACCGTTTTAAACGAAAAACAGAAACACAAAGTTTAAAGCTTGATTACACAAATCAAATAAATAAATATAATCAAATTAAAGCTGGGTTTAATTTGAGCAGTTATTTTTTATCGTTGGATTCATATGCCCTAATTGATTCTTCCCAAGCAGATCAAATATTCACACCTATAATACCTGATGAAGGTAGTTTTAATCGTTCGACTTATAAGTATAGTCCAAAAGAAATATCATTTTATTTGCAGGATAAAATTGAATATGGTGATATGATTATTAATATAGGGTTACGTTACGAAACATTTGATCCAAAATCAAAGGTACCAAACAATATTCATGAACCTTATATACTCGATCCACGGAATCCTGCCTTAGATACATTATCTATTAACGAATTAGAAAACCTTGATTGGGGCACTGTTTCATATATAGATGAAGATAGTTTGGGAAACCCTGTCTCTCACACTTACGCTGAATACTATGACCGATTCAATGACCAACCAGATTTATTAAACCAAAAAGGATGGTGGGAAAAGACGACGTTCAAATCACAATTTAGTCCAAGGCTGGCTGTAGCCTATCCTATTTCTGATAAAGGCGTTATTCATTTTGCCTATGGTTATTTTTTCAAAATTCCTGATTTTCACTTATTATACAATAACACAGAATATAAATTGACAGAGACTGGTACCAATTTTGGAATCTTTGGTAATCCGGATTTGAAACCGGAAACCACTGTCAGTTATGAATTGGGATTACGCCATGAAATTGGTGTAAATACTAAAATAGAAATTAAAGGGTTTTACCGGGACGCGAGGGATTATGTTTCCAGTGGTATTCCTATTGATTTGGGCGATGGAAAATCTTATTACATTTTTGTCAATAAAGATTATTCAAATTCTCGCGGTATCATTCTCACTTTCTATAAACAATTTAGTCATAATATCGGCTGGAATTTGGATTACACATATCAAATCGCCGAAGGTTCAAATTCAAACCCTAATGAAGAATTTGGTGCTGTTTTGGCAGGAAAAGAACCAACCCGTTCTATTATACCACTAGATTGGGATCAAACTCATAATTTAAATGGATCAGTTTTTTGGAATTTTAAGGGTTGGGGAGCCAATGGAATATTTCAATATGGAAGCGGTTATCCTTACACGCCTGTTATCACGAATTATGAACAACAGGGCGAAGTACTATCAAATGTATTAATCCGCAATAGTCGTAGAAAAATGAGCACATTCAGAATTGATTTAAAATTATTTAAACAAATACAATTTGAATCGATAAAAGGTAAACTATATATCAATATTTATAATGTATTGGATCGCCGTAATGAAATAAATGTCTTTGGTGATTCCGGGAGATCTAATGAAACAATTGAACGTGCTAGGGCTGAAATTATTTCTCCTTTCGAACCATTAAGACCTAATACAATAAATGAATATTTTAACCACCCCGATTGGTATGATGAACCACGGGAAATACAATTTGGATTACAATTTTCATGGTAAAGCGTCTATTAATATATTTTTTCTTTAGTACTTTTATTTTCACTCAATCCGAGGATCGTGGCGATCCAAATTTTCGCCGGTCAACAAATATTGATGTGAATAAAGTTCGGACGACCATTTTCAATTTTGGTATTACAGGACGTACCGGTGCAAACCCTGGGGAAATACCCTATGAATGGCCTGTGAATTCAAACCAGCATTATATTGCCATGACTGCCTTGGCGGTGGGCGCAGAAGTGAAAGCAAATTCCGGAGTAAAGCGAGTTCTGGTAACTATACCTTTCCGTTCCGATCAATCTGGAAATTCAATGGCGTGGGAACCTGTCCCTGGATATTTGAATCCAAATTCACAGAAAATTGCGATTAGTGATGATGAAGTCACATGGCCCTTAAATTGGCCCGATAAAATGGATGACAATAATGATCCCGGCTGGGCAGGTGCGTGGAATGGCTATTTTGGAAAAAACCAATTTAATGCTCAACAGGAGATTTATTATAAAACGTCAGACGACAGAAATTTTATTGTTGGAATCCCATATTCTCCTGATACAACAGATTTAAATAGAAATGGCGCCGGATTACTTTCTGGTGTACGTGTAATGGAATGGAAACAGATCCTTATCGAAGATGTGGTATTCATTCTCCATGAAATCACCAATGATGGCTCCTATGATTATGATAAAGTATCTTTTTCTTTATGGCTCGCAGATCTTGTGGGTGGTGATGGTGATTCAGGTGATGATATACCTGATTTTGATTTAATTTATGATGTTGCCTGGTCAATGGATAGTGATGGTATCGGCAATGCGGCCTTCGGCACAGATCCTGTCGGGGTGGCTGCTACTTCGTTTATTGAAACACCCGGGAATAATACGGACCGCATTGACAATGATGGTGATGGTGAAGAAAACGGACCTATCATTCTGGAACCTATGATTGAAAATGAAATTCTGGGTAATGCCATTGACGATAACGGCAATGGGCTTGTAGACGAAAATATGACCCATGTTCCTTTCGGTGGCCAAGCAGGTGTAACCTATGCTGACCGTATTGATAATGATGGCGATGGTGAAGAAGGGAGTCCTATGATTACACAGGAAATGATTGATGCAGCTGATTTCAATTCATGGAAAATCTGGCCGAATGTTAATGATGAAATTCAGGATTCCCTAATTCATCTCATAGGATTAGACCAAGCTGATTTAGGTTTGATTTTTGCTGATGGAATTGACAATAATGCAGATCCAGAAAATCCATACTTATTGGAATATCCAATGGGACTAGGAGCAGAAGTAAATTCTCCGTTAGTGGATTCTATTATGGTTTTGTTCGCCGCTGATGATCAGTGGCTTCGTTACAAAGTTCCTAACACAAACATAATTCTTTATGACGTAAACTTTGAAGATATTGGAAAACCTTATGCGGATGGTATTGACAATGATGGCGATGGTGCAGTGGACGAAGGTATTGATGAAGGTATTGATGAAATGATAGATGAGTCCCGGGATGATTTTATTGACAATGATGGCGATTGGGAATTTTCTGATGATGTGGGCATCAATGGCGATGATTCAGGTGGTCTTGATGCAGGTGTAAATGACCAAAAACCAACATCCGGTTCAGGGTCAGGATTTCCCGGTGAACCCAATATTGATAAAACAGATGTATCCGAATCTGATCAAATGGGGCTCACAGCAGTGGGATATGATCCGGCCGGGTCAATTCCGGTTTCCAGTGACAATTATTTATGGCTGTTTTACATGACGCCGGGAAGTTATTGGCAACCGCCTGCAGGCGGGCTGCCGCCCGGTGATTACGATTTATTTGTGACATCGGGGTTTTTTCCTCTTGCAGCTGGACAAACGGAACGGATTGCTATGGCAGTTGTACTGGGGAATGATGAAGCGGATGCCTTAAGAAACAAAGCGGTGGCCCAGACCACCTATGATTTTGATTATCAATTTGCTAAAGCACCTGACCCGCCGAATGTAACGGCTGTTTCTGCGGATGGAAAAGTGACTCTTTATTGGGATGAAAGTGCTGAACAATCCATTGATAAATATATGGGGGAGGTTACCAACGGAATTGACCTTCAGGATTTTGAAGGATATAAAGTTTATCGGGCAACAGATTTTGAATTTAACGATGCCTATTCCATTACAGATGGGGAAGGCAACTTAACCTTTTTAGATCCTTATTCTCAAAACGGAAAGAATGCACAATGGGATTTAGTGGACGGCAGAAGTGGTTGGCATCCCGTTGATTTAAATGGTATCAAATTTTATCTCGGCGACGATACCGGCCTGGAGCATTCTTACGTCGATGAAAATGTCGTGAACGGTCAAAAATATTATTATGCTGTTGTTTCTTATGATTACGGCGGAGATTTAACCAATAATATCATCCCCAGTGATTCCCCCATGAAATTGCGTGTTAATTCATTAACCGGAACGGTGGAAATGGGGCCAAATGTGGTGGAAGTTGTGGCATCGCCTCCGGCTGCCGGTTATATCGAAGCAGAATTTGATGGTGAAAAAATCAATCATATTGCAGGTACATCAAGTGGAGAAATATTTTTGGAAATCATTGATCCAATGGCAATCAAAGATTATCATACCTATCAAATTACGTTTGAAGATACTGTTTTACTGAATCAGCAGGGTCTTGCCGGATATGATACCATTACCACAAAATCCTATTATTTAGTGGATAATACATTTGAAGAAAATCCGGATACACTCATTTACAACGATTCATATTTACCCGAATCTGATGCACAAATAATAGACGGCTTCCGATTAGCATTTAATAATATTGATGAATTAAGATATAATGATGATAAATCTTATTGGTCGAGGGACAGTATTTGGTCGTTCAGAGTTCAACGCTATTCCACTTTCAATGTTATTGGTACAAAAACACCCTACGATTACAGAATTATATTTACTGAAGAACAGTCTGATTCTACCGTTGATCTATGCATGCGGTTTTTACCGAATTCAACAACATGCTATCCAGGGTTTTTATATTCAGGTAATTCAGTTAATATAAAAGCGCAACGGCGCGAATCACTAACTGGTATTGATAGTTTAGACTGGGATAATATTCCACTTGGCTTTATTGATGTCATCCCCGTTGGGGATGCGGATGGCTATTTCAATGCCGACGGCAATCGGGAAAGTGACTGGCTTGTGTTTATGGATTACGAAGACAATGAAGGAAACCCCGCTCCCTCCTGGTCTTTCTTTTTGAATTTACATAAAGATGACGAAGAATTAATTTACAATGAACCACAACCTGGAGACACTGCTTACATCAACATTGAAAAACCTTTTCTACCCGAAGATATTTATGAATTCACGACTATTTCTCCTTTCATTGATCCTAACAAAGCAAAAAAAGATCTAAACAAGATAAAAGTCGTACCTAATCCATATTTTGCAGCCAATTCTTTTGAAGGTCAGAATACATTTACATCCGGTCGTGGTCCAAGAGAAATTCAATTTCGTTATCTTCCTAATGAATGTATAATTCGCATTTTCACTATTTCCGGAGAATTAGTGAAAACCATAAACCATTCATCATCCATTGATTCTGGCACAGGCAAGTGGGATCTTTTAACCAAAGATAATTTAACAGCTGCTTACGGCATTTATGTTTATCATATTTACGCTCCGGAAATTGGTGAAAAAATCGGGAAAATGGCAATTGTAAAATGAAAAGTATTTTTATCAAAATGATTAGTATTGCTTTGACTATTTCCATTTCATTCGGAGTTGATAAAACAGGGACAACTGCAGCAAAATTTTTATCAATCGATATAGGAGCACGAGCAGTTGGTATGGGCGGAGCTTTTACATCAATTGCGAATGATGCAACGGCTATGTATTGGAATCCGGCTGGATTGAGCTTTTATAAAAACCGCGATATATACATAAATCATGCTGAATGGATTGCAAATATTTCTTTTGATTATTTTGGTGTTATAATTCCTCTTCAAGAGAGTCAAGCTCTTGGTCTAAATATTACATCTATTACCATGGCCGATATGGAAGTTACGCGATATGGAAATGAAGAGACTGGAGAAACGTTTTCAGCTGCGGATTATGCTTTTGGTATATCTTATTCTATTAAACTTACAGATCGCTTTTCTATAGGGTTCAATGGTAAATATATTCAGGAAACAATTGCTAATAATCATGCTAAAGGAATGGCTATTGATATTGGGACTTTATTTTTAACACCTTTTGGATTCCGATTGGGTACCAGTATTAGCAATTTCGGTCCTAAAATGAAAATGACTGGCGATGATTTGTTAACCCCAGTTGATGTGAACGAAACAATTGAAGGGAACAATGAAAGTGTTACTGGATATTTATCAACTGATTATTTTGATTTACCTTTGTTGCTGAGAGTAGGTATTTCTGATGATATTATATTTAATAGTTTAGGAAGGCTCACTTGGTCTATTGATGTAAACACCCCTAACGATAACTCTATGTATTTAAATACAGGATTTGAATTAGGGATTTTTGAAAATAAACTTATTATAAGGGCAGGCGCAAATTCTCTTTTTATGAATGATAGAGAAAAAGAATTTTCATTTGGTTGTGGAATTAATTCACCAAGTATTTACAATAAAGTTTTAAATATCAATTATAGCTTTGAAACCTTTACTCACCTTGGCAATCTCAACCAAATAAGTGTACAAATCATTTATTAAACCTTAAAAAATTATTACTTGAATATTCCAATAATTCTGTTGAAATTAGGAGTAACTCATAAGTGAGTTACTAGTCAATATTTATAACAATAAGGAGTTATTATGAAAAAATTAGCAATAAGTTTGTTCTTAATTTTAACTGGTATAACACAAATACAAGCTTCAGTAACATTTAATTTAAATACTTCCACTGCTCAAGGGTTTACAGATTCAACAAATACATTGGTTGTCCGTGGTAGTATGAACAGCTGGGCAGGAACCGATTGGGCAATGACAAATGTTGGTGGTGATTATTGGTCTTACACAACAAATTCACTTGCCGATGGTACTTACGAGTTTAAATATGTAATGATTGATGACGCTGGCGATCATTGGGAATCAACAGATAATCGTGCTCTTACAGTTTCTGGAGATGCTGTTTTACCAACAGATTATTGGGAAAATGGATCTACTCCCCCTTATGCTGAAACGGATAGCACTGATGTGTGGTTCAGAGTTAGCACAGCAGGCATAACTGATTACGCTGGCGCAACCATGTTTATAGCCGGTTCAATGAATGGTTGGAGTGGAACAGCACTAACCCTTGAAATTGCTGGAGACTCATCCTTCTGGTCAGGTCAATATTCATTCTCTTCCGGTACATCAATAGAATACAAATTTTTACATGGAGATGGTGGCTGGGAAAGTAATGACAACAGGACTGCTACAGTTACAAGTGACACAACATTGGCATTTGTCTATTGGAATAATACACCTCCTACTGATTCAAATCCTGTCAATGTTACATTCAATTTAAATACATCTACCGCACCCGGATTTACAGATTCAACAAATACATTGGTTGTCCGTGGTAGTATGAACAGCTGGGCAGGCAATGATTGGGCATTAACAAATGTTAGTGGTGATTATTGGTCTTATACGACAGTATCTCCAATGGCAATTGCTAATTATGAATATAAATTTGTTATGGTAGATGAATTGGGAAATGACAACTGGGAGTCTACAGATAATCGTACATTTTCCCTTGCCGGTTCAACTGCTGATGTTAGTTTAGCCCAAGATTACTGGGAAAGCGGAACAACTCCACCTTATACACCAACAGATAGCCTCGATGTTTGGTTTAGAGTCAGTACAGCAGGAGTTGTCGGTTATGATGGCGAAACTATGCATATTGCTGGATCAATGAATGGCTGGGGTGCAGAACCTTTAACTCAAGAAGGTGATTCAGAATTTTGGTCAGGTCAATATTCATTTTTTGATACTACAGCAATTGAATATAAGTTTTTAGTCAACAATGATGGCTGGGAAAGCATAGATAATAGGACGCATACAGTTGCGAATGATATTACATTGGCATTCGTTTATTGGAATAATGCCCCTCCTTCGGATATTAACCCTATTACTAAAACAGTCATTTTTTCTGTTGATATGAGTGAATGGCTAGATGAAGATGGAGCTGAAGGGATACCTCTTTTTAGCGTTGCACGTGGTGATACTATGCAAGTTCGTGGCGGATTCAATGGCTGGAATTGTGATGATCCTACTGATTGTGTTATGTCTAGAATACCCGGTACAAATATCTTTAGCCTAGCACTTACCCTTACAGATCTACCAGAGCATGAAAATGAATACAAGTTCTATTTACAACATAGTTCGGAGTCCATGGCTCAATTTGTGGCCGAATATGGTGACATGTATGGTGATATGGGCTGGGAGGATTCACCACAATTTGGTGGTGCAAACAGAACTTTTATGATTGGCGAAGATGATGGAACCGGATTATTGGAATTACCTTTATCTGGATACTTCGACCTTCCAGCTGGTGCAGTAACTCCCGCAGATCAGGAAATCGCCCTCACATTCTCTGTGGATATGACGGGTGCTGATGGTTTTGATATTGCAGAAGATACAGTTTTCATAGTGTTGAAAGATAAATGGTTAAACTATCTACAAGGTTTTGGTGATTACTCTTCACATACGGCTTTGTCAAACGGAGATGGTACATATTCTGTTACAATTGATTTCATGGGACCTGTCCCTTGGCATATGATTTATACATGGGGATTTTATGATGTTTCTGAAATAGTAGAACTTGAAGAAGGTGGTGGTTTTGGTTTCGGTCGCTTCCGTGCCCGTTATTTCCA
>Ga0208879_1003192_pt1 | contig 13691 bp, 15 predicted proteins | sample Knorr_S15_td_Bot_FD_185605 | JGI IMG/M metagenome (GOLD analysis project Ga0208879, IMG submission 185605) | Marine microbial communities from Southern Atlantic Ocean transect - Knorr_S15_td_Bottom_ad_5009_LV_A (SPAdes) (version 2) | ecosystem: Environmental > Aquatic > Marine > Oceanic | place...
GAGCCAAATCGCAGCACCAGTTGCTTTAATATTAACACCAAGTGAGATGGTTGCGCCAAATAAAATAATGACACCCCAATGCGTATTTCGATTCAAATCTTCCCATCGGACAAATCCGGCTATCATATAACATAGCACACCTGTGAGGGCAATGATACCGAGACCAATGGTTTCACTAAAGAAAACCCAACCAAGGAAAACCAAAAGGAAAATGACTGCCGCCACTGTATTTCTTCCTGTCATTTTCTTGGATTTGGCTACCTGAATCGCCAATTTCCGCACACCACTATCCAAATGAGTATATTCCGGTACAAAACTTTTTTGAAGAATCCAGGCTACAATTGGAATTTGGATAAGAACCAATGGATAAACTTTTACCATCCAATCAATATAGGAAATGGAAAGGTCCGCATCCCGAAAATAGGTGATCATAATCGCATTCCGTCCGCCACCGGAAGGTGTACCGATGGACCCAATAAGACATCCATAGGCAATGGAAAATAAAAGAACTGCAGAAAGATTTGTCACTTTCCCCAAATCATCAGAAGTAAACCGAATTAAAGTCATGGCGATGGGCAGCATCATTGCTGCAACTGTATGCTCACCAATAAATGAAGAAAGGATTGCTGAAATTGCTGTAAATCCGAAAACAATATTAGATGTTTTATTTCCCGTTAACTTGATAATTCCCAAAGCTATTCGTGTATCCCATCCCTGTTTTATAATCGCTACAGCCAACATAAGGGATCCCATGATAAAAAAAACCGCATCATTCATAAATGAAGAGGCAATCTCATTTGCGGTACCAATACCAAAATAAACTTCTGCAACGAGAATATACATGGCAATGGCCGGGAGTGGAATGGGTTCGGTGATGATCATCATGAGGGCGGTGATTACAATAATAATTGTACGATAACCTGAAAGTGTGAGCCCAACTGGTGTGGGCAGGAAAAAAAGTATCAACCCAACCATCATAGTGATAAGAAACCACTTTTTCTGGGTAACCCAGAAAAGAAAATTTGTCAGTGATCGGTTTGAAAATCCCAGCATGAAGACCCGGAATTTAAGATTTAATACTTATTCATGAGAACATTCACTGGGTATTTTTCTTCCATCTTCCAAAATCGCCCATTTCCAAATGGGGACGCGTTTTTTGAGCTCGGTTACAAACCATGTCATAGCGTCTAATCCTTCTTTTCGATGTTTAGACCAAATCACAACATGAAGACTGGTCTCTCCTACATCCACTCTGCCTATTCGATGTTTACAGTATAAATCATGAATGGGGAATTTTTCACATGTGGCTTTGGCTAATTGAGTCAGTTCTGCTTCGGCCATGCCTTCGTATTGCTCATATTCCAATGCAGTAATATTTTTGCCTTGTTCCGTGGCACGAACTCGTCCATTAAAAATGAGTTCTGCTCCATCTTGCTTACCTGAATCATCATTCAAATAAAAGGATATAGGTCCATTGACGATTTTGACAGTTACCATTTAGCCCCCTTGAACCGGTGGAATGAATGCCACTTCATCACCATCTTTCAATTCTATTTCATCAGGACTATATTTTTGATTCACCGCAATTCTCAAGGAAACGCCATCTAATTTTCCATCCGCTTTTTCGCGGATTAATTGTTCTAATTGAGATGTGGTTTTTCCCATTTCAAATTCTAATGTTAATTCATCCGTTCCCAAAGCGTATTTCACTTGAGAAAAACATTTAATTTTTATTTTCATTTTTCTACGCCACGAATGTTCCAAATCACCAAAATGTTAATATTTTTGTGTTTTTTGTGCATTTTGTGGCTATCCTATTCTAATAATATTTGTTGAATGGTTTAGTCCATCATAAATGAGCAATTTCCCTACAAGATTAGGCTCAATTCCCACAATCAATTTTACCGCTTCCAATGCTTGGATATTTCCAATAATATTTGGCAACATTCCCAAAACGCCCGCATCTGCGCAGGTGTCTCCACCCGATGGTGCGTCCGGGAATAATTCACTATACCCCGGACTTTTATCCATATTCAAAACAGCCACTTGCCCTTCCCAGCGAGACAATCCGCCATAAACCATGGGCACATTAGTTTCTTTGGAAAATCGGTCAATAAATTGCCGTGTTTCAATAGTGTCCGTGGCATCAACGACAACATCACAATTTCGAATGATTTCCAATCCATTTTGTTCATCCAAATATTCGTCCACAATTTTAATTATCGTTGCGGAATTTATTTTGTTCAAACTCTCTTCAGCAGATTTGACTTTCTTTTTTCCAATATCGTTCGTGCCATGCAAAGGCTGACGATGAAGGTTGGACAATTCCACAATATCCCCATCGATCAAAACCAATTGCCCTATTCCGGCCGTCACCAATGATTGTGAAGCAGGGCAACCCAATCCACCCAAACCAACGACGGCTACCGTTGCATTCAAAAGTTTTTTCTGGCCGTCCATTCCTATTTCGGGTAGAATCGTTTGTCGGGACCATCTGCTCAAATCTTCATTTTCAGATTGAAATTCAATCCACGATTGCGCACCGCCCAATAAACTGAATGTATCGTCCAAATCATTCTCAATTATCATTCCTTCCGTCACAATTCCAAACTGACAGACCAATACCTTTTTTCCTTCAATAGTTTGAGTGGAACCATCTTTGGAAATAATCGTTTCTAATCCATCCATTGGAAATTCATTTCTCTGTGTTTCAGGGCGGACATCTACCACGGTGAATTCGTCTATTCGATCCTGAAGTTCTTTGGGTGTAATAATCATGTATTTATGTGCGAAAGTGTTCATGTGTAAAAAACTAAAACACCTTTATACTATAAAACTTTTCCACTTTTCAACCCTTTCCATGGCAACAAATTCACTCTGATTTTTTCACCAACCTGTAATACCGATTCACCCGGCTCCGAAGCTAAAATACAATTTGCTTCTAATGATGACGTCAACATATGGGAGCCGATTTTACTCGCCGGTTTACACACCAATTGATTATTCTCAATCCAAGCATTCCCAAATAAAAATCGCGTTTTGACTTTCTCCCGCGGAAATGGTTCAGCCAATATTCCTGTTATTGGTTTTGATTCTGATTTCCCCATCATGGATTCCAATGCTGGCCAAACCCATTCCATAAATCCGATATAAGACGATACAGGATTCCCAGGCAAACCAAAAATCAATGTGTCATTTCCCCTTCCAAAAAAGAGTGGTTTTCCTGGTTTTTGCGCTACTTTCCAAAAATGTTCGGTTACACCCAATTCCATAAAAACGTCTCTAACATAATCGAATCGTCCCATAGAAACGCCCCCGGATGAAATAATCACATCACAAGTTTCCAATGCTTCAGATAAAAATGCTCTCAAGGATTCCTTATCATCTTTAATCACATTCCGCATTATGACTTCGGCACCAACTTTTGCTGCTAAATCAGCAAAAACAAACAAATTGGAATTATATATTTGACCATCTTTTAATTCAAATCCCGGTTCTACTAATTCATTCCCTGTTCCAAAAATGGCAATTTTGGGCCTTTTGAAAACGGTTAACTCCCCCAAACCAAAAGTGGCACAAGTTCCGATTTCGCTGGGTGTCATTCGTGTGCCTTTCTTGATAAGAATGTCATCTTCATTCATTTCTTCACCCATTCTTCGGATATGCTTCCCACGGTGTGATTCAACCATAATTTGAACAGTATCATCATCAGAAAATCCACTTGAGTCTTCTACCATTATAATAGTATCCGCGCCTTTTGGAATCGCTGCCCCCGTCATACATTGGATGCATTCACCGGGACTTATTTCAACATCCGATGGCATACCGGCAGCGCTAACACTCACCATCTTTAGTGAAATTGGATTTTCTTTTGTCGCCCCAATTGTGTCATTTGCACGAACTGCAAAACCATCCATGGCAGAATTATCAAATCGTGGAGATGGAAATGATGCCACCACATTTTCCGCCAATATCCGACCGCTTGCTTTCTTCAATTGCACCAATTCTGAATCTAATTGAGATAACTGTTTTTGGACAATTGCTTTGGCTTCTTTAAACGGAATCATAATATTTCCTTTGTGTCTACAAAACTTTGTGACATTTACATTAATCCTTTGATAATAAATATGATGGCGAATATAATGACCACCCCCATAACCCGTTGAATTGTTTTTGGATTATACTTGATCGAACCGAAATAAGACCCTGCAAATCCGCCCACTAAAACTGCGCCGATTAAGGGAATCATGAAATCTAAATTAAAAGTGCCTGAATTGTATCTTGCCATAATCCCGACCAACGAGTTTGCCCAAATAAACATAGCGCCTGCTGCGGCCGCTTCTTTTTCTGTCCCCAAACCAAACATGATAATTAAGGGCACCAGATAAATGCCACCGCCAATACCCACTGCGCCAGCAATAAATCCAAGAATCGCGCCCAATACTATAATCATTATCCATTTTTGCGTCTCGGATAATTGAAATGAAAGTGCAAGACCATTGATAATATAGATTCGCACCGCCACCAAGAGTAATGTGCTTATCAGGATAATCTGAAAAATGATTTCTGGGATTTCCAATGATCCCGCAAGGTACGCCATTGGAATTGATGTGATGAGAAAGGGGCCCACTAAATTCAAACGTCCATATCCATTTCGCCAGAAATTGATCATCCCGATAAAAGTAACAACGAGATTAAGCGTTAATGATGTTGTAGGAATCATCGTGTAACTCACGCCCATAATCACCATGATGGCTGTATATGATGACCCACCACCAAGCCCCACAGATGAATAAATAAAGGCAACAAATAGAAATAAGATGGGTAATAAATATTCAGTCATTATATTTCTATTATATTATTTTTCTCTGCGTTTCATTTAATCTTTTCTTTATTTATCCTTTTTTTCTCTGTGTCTCTCTGTGTACTCTGTGTCAAAAATCATCAATGTTTCTCACCCTCCATCATATGAAACGAATGAAATATAGTCGGGATCAACACTCTTAACGCATCCTTCGCTGCACCCGTACTACCGGGTAAACAAATAACAATTGCACCGTTCACAACACCGGCTGTGAGCCGCGACAACATTGCCGCTTTTACTTTGCCCCGACCATAGGCATGGAGCGCTTGTTCAATCCCCGGCAATTTTGAATCGAATAATTTATCCAAGGTTTGGATCGTCAAATCTCTTGGACCTAATCCAGTACCACCCGTTGTGATAATCAATTCAACGCCATCTTTTACCCAAGCTTGGATTATCTGAACCAATTCGCTGGATCCATCCGGCAATACTTTTTGATGATTCGCTTCACAACCTGCATCTGAAAATCCGTTTATCAAAATAGGCCCGGACCGATCTTCACCTTTTCCGGAAGTAATGGAATCACTCAATGTAATAATGCCAACTTTTGGCCGATAATCTGTGGAATGGTCAGATTTTCCACCCACTTTTTCAGTCAATTTTATTTCGCCGATTAACATTGTTTTATCCACACTTTTACACATATCATAAATGGTGAGTGCAGCTCCAGAGACCGCCGAAAGGGCTTCCATTTCAACGCCTGTAGCTTCTTTGGTTTTGACAATTGATTTTATTAAAATAGCAGACTTCTGGATATGGAATTCAATATCAACATATGACAAATTTAATTGATGACACATGGGAATCATTTCAGCTGTTTTCTTTGCAGCATGAATCCCTGCTATCTTTGCCGTAGTTAACACATTCCCTTTGGGGAGAGCATCATTATTGATGGCCGAAATCGTTTCCGGAAGCATGGATATTTTTCCTTCTGCTTTCGCCATTCGAGCAGTAGAAACTTTGTCCGTTACATCCACCATTTTTACATTTCCGAATTTATCTAAATGTGAAAATTCACTCATAATATTGTTTCATTTTTTTCATGTTATTATTAATTCTCTGTGTATCTCGGTGAGCTCTGTGTCCCATTAAATCTTTTCATTCATTAACATTTTTTCTCTGTGTGTCTCGGTGATCTCTGTGTCCCATTAAATCTTTGTATTCACTCTCATTTTTTCTCTGTGTATCTCGGTGATCTCTGTGGCTAAAAGCTGTAATCCCACTTACCATCCTTACACTGAACTGAGTCGAAATGTCACCCCCCAATCTGGGTCATGGATTCTCGATGTTTCCCATCACTATTCTGCGCTACCCATCCATCCTTATGTTTTACTAAAAACGATCCGGTTATCATGGATTGAATTTTTTCATCGGTTGCCCCACTCCGAATTGCATCTCGCAAATTTGTTTCATCTTGACTATATAAGCAGTTCAATAATTTTCCATCTGCTGTAATTCGAATTCGATTGCACGCCCCGCACAAACTCCGTGAATAGGCTGGAATCACAGCAACTTTCCCCTTATAATCGTTCACTCGAAAAATATGATGTTCAGTTCGAGAACCATCAATTGGATTTAATTCATCCACTTGGTTTTTCATATCAGCCACAATACGATCCGCACCATAAAATTTTCCCGTTTTCCAGATTTGGTGGGAATCAAAAGGCATGAGTTCGATGAAGCGAACGGTGATATCATTATCTTTGGTAAGAGCCACAAAATCCATGAGCTCGTCATCATTAAAACTGCGCAAAGCAACAACGTTTAATTTGATGGATTTGATAGAAGATTGGATGGCTTGATTTAGCGAATTCAGAACATTTTCAAATCCATCGCGACGCGTGATTTTTTTAAATTTTTCTGGATTTAATGTGTCCAGACTAATATTGATTCCAGATAACCCTGCAGATTCTAATTCACTCAAGCAATCGCCAAGTAGCAATCCATTGGTGGTCAGGTGAACCGACTCAACGCCATCCAGCGATTTTGCAAATTTAACTAATTCAGGAATATCCTTTCGCAGTAATGGTTCGCCACCCGTAAATCGAACCTTGGTAACGCCCAATTGGGTCGCGACGGAAATGAGTCGAAAAATCTCTTTTGTAGAAAGGAGTTTATCTTTACTACGGAATGGAACCCCTTCTTCCGGCATGCAATAAATGCAGCGAAGGTTGCAGTATTCGTTGACGGCGAGTCGAAGGTAATTGAAGGTGCGACCGTGTTTATCAACGATCTTGGGATGCGCAGAAATAACGCTGCGATCCATGGGGGCAGGGATGTGTGTAAGATTGTTCATTCTCGTTCCAAGTCATCCCAATATTATATCGGGAATCGGGAGCAAATCTTGACGTTTCCATCAAAACCGTACCGGCCTTATACCTTATCACACGACGTAGGTAATTCGGCTAAAAGAAAATTTTTGATTTATTTAATCAAATCAATTTAATCCAGAATCTATAGGTTTCTCGGAGATTTATCTTTCATTTCAGAAACAATACGATTGATCTCATCAATCGCATTAATAATTTCTTCTTTTGTGTTAAATCGGCCAAGGCTAAATCGGATGGAACTATGGGCTATTTCGTTTTTTAGTCCAATAGCTTTCAGCACATGGGACGGTTCCAAGTTAGCCGTACTACAGGCAGAACCAATGGAACAGGCAATCCCTTTCATTTTGCTAATAATGGTTTCTGCATCTAATCCCGAAAAACTAGCATTAATATTATTCTCCAAACCATATTCTCGACTGCCATTCAGTTGCACATCGGGGTGCGCTGCAACAATACCATCAATCAGCATTTTTTGCAGGATAGCCAATTTTTCATTCTCATTCGGATCGCATATTTCAATCGCTTTTCCAAACCCAACAACTTGGTGAACCGGCAATGTGCCGGATCGAAGTCCATATTCATGCCCACCACCGGTGATTTGCGACGTCATTTTTACTTTTGGATTTTTACCATTTACATATAATAATCCAATCCCTTTGGGTCCATATATTTTGTGTGCTGTTGCGGCTAACAAATCAATATGGAGTGCATTTACATCAATATCCAGTTTGCCAAATGTTTGGCTCGCGTCCACCAAAAACAAAACTCCATTCCCATGACAAATTTCTCCAATCTCCGCCATAGGCTGGATGGTGCCAATTTCATTGTTAGCATGCATAATGGCCACCAAAACAGTATCATTCCGAATTGCATCTTTCACGTGAGACGGATCAACTCGTCCATCCATATCCACCGGTAAAACGGTAATGCTCCACCCTTTTTTTACCATGGCATCGCAAGTATCTAGAACGGCTTTATGCTCCGTGGCTTGGGTGATAATATGTCCTTTTTCCGGAGATTTTTCGCATATACCACGGATGGCCAAATTAATAGATTCCGTGGCACCACTTGTAAAAACTATTTCTTTGGGTCGCGCATTAATTTTATTCGCCAAAATCTTACGCGAATTTTCAACCGCTTCTTTTGCATTTCGTCCAAAAGAATGGTGAACACTGGCAGCATTTCCAAATTGATCGGATAAATAAGGAATCATGGCTTCCAGAACTCGGGGGTCCATAGGCGTGGTTGCTTGATTATCTAAATAAATGGGATTCTTCAATTTATTTTCCCATGACTTTTCCGGAGCCGGAATTCCGGTGCATCACAATTTCGGATAGTATGCTTAATGCAATTTCTTCAGCCGTTTGGGCATTGAGATCTAATCCGACTGGAGAATGGAAATTGGCCAATAATTCGTCGGGAACATTATTTTCAATTAAATGGTTTTTAATAAGGTTCGCCTTTTTTTTACTGGCGATTACCGCCACAAAAGGGATGCCATGATTCAACGCACTCAAGGATTGTTCGTGGTCATCTCGGTGATGTGTAGCTAAAATAAAGTAGTCCACTTTTTCATCAATATCATCCAAATCCAAGGGATCGGTGATAATTAAATCCGCAGAACCATAACGATCTTTTTCATCTTCTTGGGTTTGAATCAATACATTAAAATTCAAGGTCGCCGCCATTTCGGATAACACTTCTACCACACGTCCCATACCACGAATCAATATGGTTTGGGGACGATTTTGGGGTTCAACAAAAACTGTCATCATGCCTCCACATGGTATGCCCAATTGCATATCATCACTATCCAAGTTTACATCAATTATTCTGGTTTTATTTTCTTCCAAGGATTCCACAACCGTCTGGCCAACGCGGTTCTCCACACAACCACCGCCGATATAACCCACGATTCGCTTCCCTTTTTCATCATAAACCGCCTTATCTCCCGTCTTCGCAGACGAAGATCCTTTTACCGCAATAACCGTGGCAATGGCAAAAGGCACATTTTCATTTTTTAGCTTTTCCATCACGCTAAAAATATTTTTATGTGACATTGACCCCCGCCTTTAAACTGTCTCTTGTATCAAAATCTTTAAAAATAGCATTGGACTGAATTTCGATTTCAACCACCGAAGACTGGTTCTCTTTGATAACTTTTTTAGCACCCACGTCACCGGACAAAGCCATTAAATCTTCTCGAAAATCCGAACCAAAAAATACAGGATTTCCCTGTTTTCCATTTTTGATAGGGACGATAATTTTATCATCTGCACCATAATCAATAATTTTATTAATCAAATCCGGAGTGATTAAGGGCATATCGCCCAGCATAATAAGATATCCATCAATTTGAGAAAGCTTCCCAATGCCTGCAACAAGGGATGAAGCCATCCCCGTTTCCCAATTATTATTTTCAATATATTGAACATTTTGGTTCAATATAAATCTTTTGATAGTTTCGGATTGATATCCAACCACTACACCAACATGAAATAAATTTGAAGATTGGGCAGCATCAACCACATGGCTCAACATAGGTTTGCCTTGAAATGGCATCATTAATTTATTGTCATCTCCCATTCGAGATGATTTGCCCGCGGCTAAAATGAGTCCTGCAATTTTCATGAAATATCAATGATTTTATCAGGGATTCTCAAATTTCTGCCCAGAAAATAATTAACGTAAATAAAAAATAGCTTAACCCAATTGAATGGGCAAATTGCGAATTCTATTTCCAGTGGCGGCATAGACCGCATTAACGACAGCTGGCGCAATTGGCGGGAGTCCAGGTTCACCAACGCCCTTGGGTGCTTTATCATTTTCCGCCAAATAAACATGAATTTTTGGTGCTTCATTCATACGAAGCACATCAAAGTCATCAAAATTGCTTTGACTTATGCGGCCATTTTTCATGGTGATTTTGCTCTTTAGCGTGGCCGATAAACCAAAAATGATAGCACTAGAAATTTGCGCTTTTACAATGGCAGGATTAATAACGGTTCCGCAATCCACAGCGCAAAATACTTCATGAACTTTTACTTTATTATTTTCGATTGAAACGCGAGCCACTTGCGCCACCCAAGTTCCAAAAGATTTATGGCATGATATACCTTGATACATGGTGCCATTTTTAAAATCATTCCAACCGGATTTTTCCGCCACCATTTTTATCACACCGGCATCACGAGACGATTTTGGAAGCAAACCCAACCTGAATTGGACCGGATCTTTTCCAGATTTTTCAGCCAATTCATCCATAAAACATTCAGTGGCAAATGCATTTTGTGAATTATAGACGGACCGCCACCATCCCAAGGGAATAGGCGTTTTTGTCATTTGATAATCCACCTGCATATTGGGAATTTTGTAGGGCAGATGCTTGGCACCTTCCACCGCAATAATATCGGCCTTTTCTTTAAAGGGGAATGGAATTTTTACAACTTGTGTAAATAAGATCGAAGGCGCCACAATGCGATGTTTAAACGTTGTTAAATTATCATTTTGGTCAAATGCACCTTTCATAACATGAACGCTAGAAGGTCTATAGTAATCATGCTGCATATCTTCTTCACGGCTCCAAATCATCTTAACCGGTTTCATCATTTTTTTCGAAATTTCAACTGCTTCATTCACATAATCATTAAAAGCTCTTCGGCCAAAACCACCGCCTAAAAAGGTTACATTTACTTCAACTTTCTTTTTAGATAATCCTGTTATTTTTGAAGCAATTTTTCGAGCGCCATTGGGATCTTGCGTCCCAGCCCAAACTTGGCATTTGTCCTTTTGCACATAAGCCGTGCAATTCATGGGTTCCATGGTTGCGTGAGCCTGAAGTGGCGATTCATACAGCGCTTCAATAATATTTTTAGAAGATTTTAATGCCTTTTTTACGTCTCCTTCTTTCCGGACAACCGATCCTTTTTTCTTGCTGGCATTAATAAGAACTTTTCTGATTTTTTCATCATCAAGCCCAGCCGCTTCGCCTTGATTCCATTTAATTTTTATCTGTTTGCTTGCTTTAAGAGCAGCCCAAGTATTTTTAGCTACAATTGCCAAACCGCTCTCAATTTCAAAGATTTTAATAATATCCGAGATACCACGAACACTGGCTTGGTTAAAAGATTTCAGACTTCCCCCAAAGACAGGAGAATGAACCACTGTGGCATAAACCATTCCATCTAATTGAACATCCATCCCAAATTGAGCCGTTCCATTTGTTTTAGAAAGCGTGTCAGTCCTTTTCACATTTTGGCCAATAATTGAAAAGTCTTTTTTGTCCTTCAAAATTGGCTTTTTCGGCACTTCAATATTGCGGGCTTTTTCGGCTAAATCGCCATAGGATAATTCTTTTCCAGTGCTTTCGTGAATTACAATTCCATTCTTGGTTTTGCATTCACTTTTCGAAACGCCCCATTCTTGGGCCGCAGCCATCACAAGCATTTCTCGAGCGGTTGCTCCCGCTTGTCTTAATTTTTTATATCCGCCAGAAACCGAGTTACTCCCGCCCGTCATTTGCCAGCCGTACTTTTTCCGATTTGCAGATGCTTTCTCCACAACAACTTTAGAAAAATCCAAATCCATTTCTTCTGCAATTATCATAGGCAGAGATGTTAAAACACCTTGGCCCATTTCAGATTTTCCCACCATGATTCTGATGATATTATCGGGCTGAACCTTGATCCAAGCATTGGGTTCGAATAGTGCCGATGATAACGGTTTTCCGCTCAATTTATTGGTGGAAGGTAAATAAAATCCAAGGACAAGCCCTGATCCTGCGGTGTAAACAACTTTAATAAAATCGCGTCTATTCATGGTCACCCCCATTGCTGCTCACTTTATTTTTGGCAGCGCTCAAAATTGCTTTTTTAATTTGGGGATAAGTGCCGCAGCGGCAAATATTCATTTTCATGGCCGAATCAATATCGGATTCATTTGGATTTGGATTTCTGTCAAGGAAGGCAGATGCGGTCATAATTTGGCCCGACTGGCAGTAACCACATTGGGGCACATCGCCTTCAAGCCAAGCTTCTTGAATCGGATGGGAATTGTCTTCAGTGAGACCTTCGATCGTTGTGATTTCACTATCGTCTTCAATCATATCAATGGATGTTACACAAGATCGTGTTGCGTCACCATCCAAGTGAATTGTACAGGCGCCGCAAAGCCCACGTCCACAACCAAATTTCGTCCCCGTATATCCCAGCGTATCCCGAATTACCCACAGGAGCGGTGTATCGCCATCCACATTTACAGTCTTCTGTTTTCCATTAATATTCAGGATAAATTCACTCATGGGGCACCATTTCGTTTAGATATTTATTTTGTCTATTGGCTTTTAAAGTTACTATTCTTTTTTTCTCATAAGCAATAAGTCCGTCTTCGGAATAAATATTAAATGGTTCTAAAAGAGATGCCATGTTACCATTCTTTTGGTTTGGGAATTTCTTTCCCATTTTTCAAAATGTAGGGGTCGCTCAAAATGCAGTTTTCATACATTTTCTGTTTAATTTGGAATGAACCTGGAGCAATTTTAGATAACTCTGTATTTTTTCGTTTGAAGGGAAAACCAAATAAAATAGTCTTATTTGGATATAATTCTTTTGCAGTAAGCACAGCTGGTTTTAAATCTGTATCACCCGTAACCAAAATAATGGTATCTGCTTGGTCTTTATGGAACAACTCAAATATTTTAGCGGCAATGGCCACATCCGTTTCTTTTTCTTCGTGACGTTTATTTTTATGATTACAGTTTTCACAGAAAACGAATTTCTTTTTGAATTTTGCTAATTGGGGTATTATACCGGTATCTTTCAAACAACGAATAAATTGGCGATGACGCGTAACCATTTCTGGATCAGAAGGTAGAAGGTGATGGGCTAATGCTGAAAAATAATGAACGGAATCTAATTTGGCTTCTTTACCAAAAAGATACACATAAGAATTACACAATTGATAAATATCCAGCCATTTAGAGCCGGTTTTGTGGATTCGACGGAGATCGACGACGGAATGGTACAGATTAAATCCGTCTATAAGGAAGGAAACTCGATTCATAAAAAAAACCCCCAGATCGTAACCCAGGGGGGTTCCGCGGATAAACCAACGGTGTTGAATACGCCTAAATTTAACCCATTTCCGGTATTTATATCAAAATTTATTTTCCGGTAAAAGATTCTGTCTTTTTTCATCAATCCAACCCGTAGATTTTTTTAAGATGTTTCCCTCCGCTGGTATAATGGGTATCGTCTCTTAATAATTCAATTAATGTGTTTTGTAGATTTTGCATATTTATAATTTCATTTATTAGCCGATCAAGTTATCACTTTTTTTTAAGGTAAAACTGACTCTTTTGGGGCGTCAGCGGTCGTCCCATCCACAGTGGTCGGCGTAAGCCGTCCGGATGTGTTTCCCGCTCTTTTGCCCATGCGTTCCACTTCTTAAAATGTTCGAACGATTTATTGGTATCCACAAAAACATCGCCGTATTTCTCG
>Ga0208879_1003193_pt1 | contig 13686 bp, 13 predicted proteins | sample Knorr_S15_td_Bot_FD_185605 | JGI IMG/M metagenome (GOLD analysis project Ga0208879, IMG submission 185605) | Marine microbial communities from Southern Atlantic Ocean transect - Knorr_S15_td_Bottom_ad_5009_LV_A (SPAdes) (version 2) | ecosystem: Environmental > Aquatic > Marine > Oceanic | place...
AAAAAAACAAACTACCAAATTACAAAAAACTTGTAGATTTACTTTTAAAAATTCAAAAAATAAAACCAAAATCAAAAATAAAAAATATTAACAATGGATTACATATAATCAAAAAATATTCTAATAAGTATTTATTTAAAGAATCCAATTTATTTTTTGATTGGTACTTACCTTTATTTTTAAGTAAAAAAAACGCATCAAATATTAAAATAAAATCGAATAAGATTTTATCAAAGCTTTATAATAGATTAAATTTTTCCAATTCATGCTTCGTACATAGAGATTATCACGTTCAAAATCTCATGAAGGTAGGCAAAAAAATTGGTGTAATTGATAGTCAAGATGCTTTAATTGGAAATCCTGCTTATGACTTAGTTTCATTAATTGACGATGTAAGAATAAAGACCTCTATAAAACTAAAAAATCAGATCTATAATTACTATTTAAAAAAAAATTCAAAAATTTATAAAACTAATTCAAACAAATTTTTGGAAGATTTTAAAATACTGTCGGTTCAGAGAAGTTTAAAAATAATAGGCATTTTTTCGAGACTTTTTATAAGAGATAAAAAAAAACGGTATTTAAAGTTCATACCCTATACATGGCGATTATTAGAAATGAGAATGGATTCTGAAATTTTTTCTGAATTAAAAAAAATGTTTGATCGTAATATTTCCAGAAAAATTAGGAGAAAAATTATTCTCAAATGAAAATACCAGTTCTATTTCCAAAAATTTTTGATTATCCATTTACTTATAAAAGTGAAATTTCAGAATCATTAAAGCCAGGAGATTTTGTAAGAGCTCCATTTGGATTAAGCGAAATTACTGGAGTGGTTTGGCCTCATGAACAAAAAACTGAAAAAAAATTTAAAATAAAAAAAATTTCAAGAAAAATAAATGTAAAAAATTTAAATCCTTCAATGATTGAATTTATATCTTGGTTTTCTAAATATAACTTAGTGCCTTTAGGCATGTCTCTTAAGATGTGTTTATTAAATAAAGATGTGGTTGAGAAAGATTTTAATAAAGAATTTGGTAAATTTAAAATTAAGAAGAATAAAAATTTTTTTTTATTAAATACAGAGCAAAAAAGATCACTGACCTTTATGAGGAGTATTGGAGATAATTACAATGTTACTGTACTTGAGGGTGTTGCGGGATCAGGAAAGACTCTAGTTTACTTTGAAAGAGCTAAAGATTTTGTTAACAAAGGATTTCAAGCATTAATATTACTTCCTGAAATCGCTCTAACAAATCAATTTAGTGAACGATTTCAGGAATTTTTTAGTGCAAAGCCAGCAATTTGGCATTCAGGAACTACAAAAAAAAATAAATCTATAATTTGGAAAGGTATAACAGAAGGAAAAATCAAAATAGTTATCGGGGCAAGATCGTCTCTTTTCTTACCATTTAAAAATTTAGGAATAATTATTGTTGATGAAGAACATGACGTATCTTACAAACAAGACGAGGGAGTTTCTTACAATGCAAGAGATATGGCAATTACAAGAGCTTCGTTAGAAAATATTCCTATAAATTTGGTAACCTCCATACCTTCTATAGAAACTTACAATAATATTATTAACAAAAAGTATTATATAACTAAACTAAACAAGAGATACAGAAAAGCCTCTTTACCAAATATTGAAATTATAAATTTACATTCCGAAGTTTTAAGTAAGGAATCTTGGATAGCAAATAAAACGATAAGTAAAGTTAATCAATATTTAGAAAAAGGAGACCAAGTATTATTTTTTTTAAATCGAAGAGGTTATGCTCCCTTCGTAATTTGTAAAAAATGTGGATATAAATTTCAATGTCCTAATTGTGCAGTACACTTAAATTTTCATAAAAAATTGAACAAACTACTTTGCCATTATTGTGGTCACAAATCTTTATTATCAAGGTTATGCAAAGATAATAAAAAATGTGATTTATTATTTTGTGGACCTGGTGTAGAAAGAATTTTTGCTGAATTAAAAAAAATATATCCAAATAAAAAAATAGAAATATTTTCTAGTGATACTTTAAAAAAAAATAAATCAATTAATACACTTTTAAAAAAAGTTGAAAAAAAGAAAATTGATATATTGGTAGCAACTCAATTATTATCAAAAGGTTTCCATTTTCCAAAATTAAACTGCATTGTTGTTGTTGATGCTGATTTTTCATCCCATGGATATGATCTCAGATCTGCAGAAAAGAATATTCAATTGTATCATCAATTGGCTGGTAGAGCAGGCAGAGAAGGCAATACATCAACAGTCTATTTTCAAACATACACCCCTGATGACGAAATTCTTTTAAATATATCCAAAAATGACCCACACGCATTTTTACAAAAAGAACTTTTATTAAGAAAAGAAAAGAAACTTCCTCCATTTTATCGACTTATATCTTTGATTATATCTGGGAAAAATGAACCTTTAATTATGAAATTTGCAATAGGCATCAAATCAAAACTTCCTAAAATAAAGGAGGTAAATATTTTGGGCCCTGTCCTTGCGCCAATTACTAAATTGAGAAAAAAATATAGATGTAGAATCTTGATAAGATACCCAAAAAATTTGTTTATTCAGAAATATTTATCTCAGTCGCTGAATAAAATAAAAATAGTATCTGGAATAAAACTAGAGGTTGATGTGGATCCAATTAATTTCAGTTAAACGGAGGATTTACTAGTCTTAAAAAGACAAAAGGATACAATAGAACATGTTGAATTTACTAATATAATCTCTTACAAAACGAGTCTTTTAGGAGCAAAAATTGAGTTCAAAATCAACATTTTTAAATTCCACATCGAAAAGTTATGCGTTAGCTCTTTATGAGCTTGCAAAAGAAAATTCTGAGTTAAATAAAGTTGAAGATGGCATGGATGGTATTAAGGCGCTATTAAGTAACAGTTCTGATTTTAAAGAAATGATTTTAGATCCAACAATAACAAAAGAAGAAAAAAATAAAGTAATTATTAAAATGGTTGATCAATATAGCTTTTGTCAAACTCTTAAAAAATTTTTGGGTTTTCTAACTATTAAAAATAGATTGTTCTTTTTAAACCAAATTATTGATAGTTTTTTAGACCTTGTATCAAGCAGCAAGGGGGAATTAAAAGCAAAGCTTTTATCTTCAAAAAAGCTGTCAAAAGCAGAGCTAGAAAAAATTCGTAGCAAATTGTCAAAAGATTTTCAATCTCCAATTAAGATAGATTATAAGCATGACCCAAATTTGATAGGTGGATTAGTTATTCAGGTTGGAAGTGTAATGGTCGATACTTCGATAAAAAATAAATTAAGACAATTACAAAAAAGTATGATCGAGGCATAAAATGCAAATTAATCCATCAGAAGTAACAAAAATTTTAAAAGAACAGATTAAAAAGTTTGGAGAAAAAGCTGAGGTCTCTGAGGTTGGTCAGGTGCTTTCGGTTGGAGATGGTATTGCTAGGGTTTATGGGTTGGACAACGTACAGGCAGGGGAGATGGTTGAATTTTCTGCTGGAATAAAAGGTATGGCTCTGAACTTAGAAAGTGACAATGTTGGCGTTGTTATTTTTGGAAATGACAGTTCAATTAAAGAGGGTGATGTTGTTAAAAGAACAGGAGCCATCGTAGACGTGCCTACCGGAAAAAAATTATTGGGCAGGGTTGTTGATGCTTTAGGAAATCCTATAGATGGAAAAAAGGAACTTGACAAAAAATTAGATAGAAGAAGAGTTGAAGTAAAAGCCCCAGGAATAATTTCAAGACAATCTGTCAATCAACCAATGCAAACTGGACTTAAAGCTTTAGATACATTAATTCCGATTGGAAGAGGACAGAGAGAGTTAATTATTGGTGATAGGCAAACGGGAAAAACTGCCATAGCTATTGATACGATTATTAACCAAAAAGAAATAAATAAATCTGGTGAGGAAAAAAATAAACTTTATTGTATTTATGTTGCAATCGGGCAAAAACAATCAACTGTTGCTCAGATAGTTAAGACATTAGAAGATGCAGGCGCCATGGAGTATACAACTATTGTTTCGGCGACGGCATCTGATCCTGCTCCACTTCAATTTTTAGCACCTTATACCGGTTGTACCATTGGCGAATATTTCAGGGACAAAGGTATGCATGCATTAATTATTTATGATGATCTATCCAAACATGCTGTAGCGTACAGACAAATGTCACTTTTGTTGAGAAGACCTCCAGGAAGAGAAGCTTATCCTGGTGATGTTTTTTACTTACATAGCAGGTTGCTTGAGAGGGCTGCAAAGCTTAACAATGACAATGGTGGCGGATCTCTTACAGCATTACCAATAATTGAAACACAAGCAGGCGATGTCGCGGCCTATATTCCAACCAACGTAATTTCAATTACTGATGGACAAATTTTTTTAGAAACTGAATTATTTAATCAAGGCATACGACCAGCGGTTAATGTTGGATTATCGGTTTCAAGGGTGGGATCAGCAGCCCAAACAAAAGCTATGAAGAAAGTTGCTGGTTCAATAAAATTGGAATTAGCACAATACAGAGAAATGGCAGCATTTGCACAATTTGGTTCAGATCTAGATATCACAACACAAAAACTATTAAACAGAGGATCAAAATTAACTGAGCTTTTAAAACAAGATCAATATTCGCCAATGACAGTTGCGCAGCAAGTAATAGCGGTTTTTTCTGGAGTTAAAGGCTTTTTAGATAAAGTAGAGTTAAATAAAATTAAAAATCTTGAAAAACAAATTTATGAAAAGGTCAAATCTTCAAACCCAGAAATTATAGAAAGCATTAATAATACTGGCAAATTAGATGAAGAAATAGAAAAAAAATTAACATCAATCATCAAACAATTTCAACAAAAAGGTAACAAGTAGCATTTTATGCCAAGTTTAGACGATTTGAAAAAAAGAATTACAAGCGTAAAATCTACCCAAAAAATTACCAAAGCTATGAAAATGGTGGCAGCATCCAAGCTTAGGCGCGCTCAAGAAAACGCTGAAAAAGGAAGACCTTTTTCAGAAAAAATGAACAATATAATTCTTAACATAAGCAATTCAATTATAGATAAAGACAATGCTTCAAAATTTTTAGTTGGCACTGGAAAAGATAATATTCATTTATGTGTTGTAATTACAGCAGACAGAGGTCTTTGTGGTGGATTTAATACAAATATATGTAGAAAAGCTAAAAACTATTTTGAAAGAATTTTAAAAGAGGGAAAAACGCTTAAGATTTTTACAGTTGGGTCTAAAGGATATGAGCAATTAAAAAGGATATATGGTGGCTATATAATAGAAAAGACAAGTTTTAAAGGATTTAAAAAAATCACATATAAAGATACGGAAGAAATTGGAAAAAAAATTGTAAAATTATTTAACGAAAAACAATTTGATGTATGTAAAATATTTTATAATAAGTTTAAAAATGTGATTACACAAATACCTCAAGAACAACAAATTATACCAATGGAAAATTCAAATAAGAAAGAAGAAAAAAAGTCGGAAAATTATTATGAATTCGAGCCAGAAGAAAATGAAATATTAGATGATTTGCTTCCACGCAATATTTCTACTCAAATTTTCAAAGCTTTTCTTGAAAATGCTGCTAGTGAACAAGGTTCCAGAATGACAGCCATGGATAATGCAACAAGAAATGCAGGTGATTTGGTGGACAAATTAACAATTACTTATAATAGAAGTAGACAGGCAGCAATTACAAAAGAACTTATTGAAATAATATCAGGAGCGGAAAGTTTATAAAAAATGAGTAATAAATTTGGGAGAATTACACAAGTAATTGGAGCAGTAGTCGATGTTCAATTTGAAGACCAATTACCTGAAATATTAACAGCATTGGAATGTGATAATTCTGGAAATAGACTTGTATTGGAAGTAGCTCAACATTTAGGAGAATCGACTGTTAGAACTATTGCGATGGATAGCACCGAAGGTCTTAAAAGAGGAGATAAGGTAACTGATACTGGCTCTCCAATTAAAGTACCAGTAGGACCAGAAACTTTGGGAAGAATAATTAATGTCATTGGAGAACCAATTGATCAAAAAGGCAAAATATCTGCAAAAGAAAGTTGGTCTATACACAGACCAGCTCCAAAATTTACAGATCAATCTACTGAAACAGAAATTTTAGTAACAGGAATAAAAGTTGTAGATTTACTTGCTCCTTATGCCAAGGGAGGAAAGATAGGACTTTTTGGAGGAGCGGGCGTAGGTAAGACTGTAATTATAATGGAATTAATTAATAATATTGCAAAAGCTCACGGTGGATTTTCTGTTTTTGCGGGTGTTGGTGAAAGAACTAGAGAAGGAAACGATTTGTATCACGAGATGATAGAGTCAGGAGTCATCAAACCTAATGTGAAAGGTTCTAAAGCAGCTTTAGTTTATGGACAAATGAACGAACCACCAGGCGCACGTGCTAGAGTTGGATTGAGCGGTTTAACAGTTGCAGAATATTTTAGAGACAGAGAAGGTCAGGATGTTTTATTTTTTATTGATAATATATTTAGATTTACTCAAGCGGGATCAGAAGTGTCAGCTTTACTTGGGAGGATGCCATCTGCTGTAGGTTATCAACCAACTTTGGCTACCGAGATGGGAAATTTACAAGAAAGAATTACAACGACGAGCAAAGGATCGATTACTTCAGTTCAGGCTATTTATGTTCCAGCAGATGATTTAACGGATCCTGCTCCTGCCACTTCGTTTGCGCACTTAGATGCAACTACAGTGCTGTCTAGACAAATTGCAGAGTTAGGAATATATCCGGCAGTTGATCCTTTAGACTCCACATCTAGAATTTTAGATCCAAGAATAGTTGGTGATGAACACTATAACGTGGCTAGAGAGGTTCAAAAAATATTGCAAACTTATAAATCGTTGCAAGACATAATTGCAATTTTAGGCATGGATGAACTTTCTGAAGAGGATAAGTTAACAGTGACAAGAGCAAGAAAGATTCAAAGATTTTTATCTCAACCATTTTTTGTTGCTGAAGTTTTTACAGGCTCTCCTGGGAAACTTGTTGATTTAGAAGCAACAATTAAAGGTTTTGATGCTATATGCAAAGGGGAATACGATCATTTACCCGAAGCGGCTTTTTATATGGTAGGTACAATTGAAGAAGTAGTTGAAAAGGCTGAAAAAATGGCGAAAGAAGCAGCTGCCTAATGGAAGATAACTTTAAACTTGAAATAATTAGTCCAGAAAAAGTTATTTTTTCAGATGATACAAAAATGGTTACACTTCCATCGTATGAAGGTGATATGAGTGTGTTAAAACATCATATTTCTACAATAACTTTTTTAAGACCTGGAGTAATAAAAGTAAAAAAAAATGATGAAAATTTTGAAGCATTTTTTGTCCAGGACGGTACTGTGGAATACTTTAATGATAGTTTAGTTGTGCTTTCAACTTCCGCAATAAATGTAAAAGATTTATCTAAAGAGTTTGTGGATAATCTAAACAAAGATACTCAAGATAAACTCACAGATAAGAATATTACAGATCATGATCGTTACGTTCTTAATCACAAACTTGATGTGCTTGAAGAAATACGATTCTAATTTAAACTTAAAGGAGTTAACTCTTTTTTTATTTTCTTATAAATACCTACTTTAAAGTGCACAGCGACGTTAGGTAATTTCGAAAGCTCAATCCATTTCCAATCAAAGAATTCTGGATTTTCCGTTTTGACATTTATTTCATCGCTTTTTCCTAAAAATTTCATAACGAACCATTTTTGTTTTTGCCCCCTATATTTACCTTTCCAGAGTTTACCTAGCAGATATTTCGGCAAATCATATTTAAACCATCCATCTAATTCTTTTATTAATTTTACTGATTTTATCCCAGTTTCTTCCTCAAGTTCCCTTTTAGCCGCTTGTAAAAAATTTTCATTTTGATTAACTCCACCCTGTGGCATTTGCCAGGAATTTTTAGGATTATCTATTCTCTTACCTACAAAGACATTATTTTCATGATTTAATAAAATTATTCCTACACCAGTTCTTAATGGCAATTGCTTTTTGTTTTCCATTAAATTTTAACCAATTAGAAGCTTAATCGCGTAATTTAATTGGTTATCTGTCTCCGTATTGATTGAGAATTCTTCACCTTTTTCTTCAATCTTAATATCTGGCAATACTCCAACTTCCGAAATAGATTTTCCGGATGGTAAATAGTACTTAGATATGGTCAGTCGTAGTGCACCTTTATTTTTAAGAGGTATGATAGATTGTACAGAACCTTTGCCAAAAGTAGCTTCACCTAACAGCACAGCTCTTTTTTGATCTTGAAGAGCTCCAGCAACAATTTCAGAGGCAGATGCTGATCCATTATTAATTAAAACAATTAAGGGTTTTCCTTTAATTCTGTCTCCTTTTCGTGCAAAAAATTTTCTATTTTCTTTATTTTTTCTTCCTTTAGTTGAAACAATTTCTCCATCATCTAGAAAGAAGTCAGAAATTTCTATTGCTTGAGTCAAAAGTCCTCCTGGGTTATTTCTTAAATCAAGAATATACCCAACTAATTTTTTATTTTTTTCTATTTTAGAAATTTCTTTTTTTAACTGATCGCTACTATTTTGATTAAATGCTCTTAATCTAAGATAGCCCACTTTATTGTCAATCAGTTTAGAAATTACTGATTTTATTTCAATAATTTCTCTTGTGATCTTAAAAATTTTAGCTTTTTTTAAACCCTTTCTTCTTACTGTTATTTCAATAGAAGTACCTACCGGACCTCTCATCAAATTAACAGCTTCCATAAGTGTTTTTCCTCGAACCTGTTCTGCGTTTATCTTTACAATGTAGTCTCCTGCTTTTATGCCAGCTCTTGCTGCTGGAGTATCATCCATTGGTGTTATAACTTTAACTACTCCAGCTTCCATACTTACCTCTATTCCCAAACCTCCAAATTCGCCACTAGTTTCAGATTGAGATTCTTCAAACGTTTCTTGATTCATATAAGATGAATAAGGATCTAGAGATTGAAGAAGCCCATTGATAGCAGATTCCATTGCTTCAGCTTGATCTACATCTTCAACATATTCATTTTGTATTGTTTCTAGAACTTCACTAAAAAGATCAATTTTTTCATATAGCTTATCTATATTTTGCGAATAAACTTTACTAGAAACATTTAATAATATTATTGTTACAATAAATAAAATATACTTAAAGTAATTTTTGCTTTTCATATTGTTAATCTTTCTTTTGGAATTAATTCGGACCACATTTTTTCTAAATTATAAAACTTCCTTTTTTCCGGATGGAAAATGTGAACTATAATATCCATTGTATCAATGAGTTTCCAGTCACTACTGTTTCTACCCTCCAAACGACAGTAGCTAATTCCTTTTTTTTTAAGTTCGTCAACTAGTATTTCTGATAGTGCCTGTATGTGTCTCGATGAATTACCACTTGCAACTATCATAAAATCAGCAATTGAAGTTTTGTCTTTTAGATTTATCGATGTGATCTCCATCGCTTTATTATCATTTAAAATATTTTCTATTTCTTTTTTGAGTTGACTAATTTTTTTTATTTGCATTGAAATTTATGTTACCAAAATTTTCTAATTAATGAAGATGAAATATTTGCCTTTTTTGAATTAATATAAATCAAATCCTTTTTTTTAAGTGTTTTTAACACAATATATTTGTTTTTTCTAATCAAGTGATTATCTCTTGGGAAAACGACTATTTTTGCAAGCTTAGGTATTTTTTTCCAATTTTTCCACTTATGAAATTTTATTAAATTATCTGCACCAATTAAAAAATATAGTTTTGTTTTTTTTTGTTTTCTTTTTATATGATTGAGTAAATCAAATGTATTAATAGATTTAATTTTATCATCAAAGCATCGCACAAAAATTTTTTTCTCTTTATTAGTTATCTTTTTCGATAATTTTATTCTTGTTTTTATTTTTAAATAAGGTTTTTTTTTCAAAGGATTTTTTTTTGTAATTACCCATATCAGTTTATTTAATTTAAGTTTTTTTAGTGCGATTTTAGAAATATGTAGATGTCCTATGTGAGGTGGATCAAAAGTTCCTCCCAAAATTCCAACTTTAATATTTTTTTTAGAAAATTTACGCAAAAATTATTTCCTTGTTTGTCCCCTGCCTTCCAAAATGTACTTGTAAGTAGTGAGTTGATCAATACCAATTGGACCACGCGGATGAAGTTTGCTAGTTGATATACCAACTTCAGCGCCAAAACCAAATTCTCCACCATCAGCAAACTGCGTTGAAGCATTATGGATAGCTATCGAACTGTTAATATTTGAAAGAAATTTTTTAGCCGTTTTTTTATTTTTCGTCACTATGGAGTCAGTGTGAGAAGAACCATATTTGTTTATATGATCTATAGCCTGATCTACTCCATTTACACTTTTCACAGAAATTGTGGGAGAAAGATATTCTGTTTCCCAGTCTTTTTTTGTTGCAATTTTCATTTTTCCAGAAACAAATTTTTTTATTATATTATCTCCTATGATTTTGCATCCTAGTTTACTTAGCTGATCTAATATGGGTTCACAATGTGTTCTTAGACACATTTTATCTATCAACAAAGTTTCGGCAGCTCCACAAATACTAACATTTCTCATTTTTGAATTTTTAACAACTTTTATTGCCATACTTAAATCTGCTTCTCGATCTATATAAACATGACATAGGCCTTCGTAATGTCCAATAATTGAAATTGTAGTTTTTTTTAAAACTTTTTTAACCAAACTTTTCCCCCCCCTGGGAATGATTACATCGATGTAATTTTTCATATTTGATAAAAGATAATCAACATGACTTCTATTTGTGCTTTCAATAAATTGAACGCAATTTTCATCACATTTTTTCTTTTTAAGAGCTTTCTTGAAAAGTTTAGCTAAAATTTTGTTAGAATGGAAAGCTTCCGATCCTCCACGTAAAATTACCACATTACCAGATTTAAAACATAGAGTAGAAACATCCGAAGTAACATTTGGTCTGCTTTCATAAATTACACCAATTACACCAATCGGTATGGATACTCTTTTTATAATTAAACCATTTGGCCTCTTCCAAGAAGACAAAATCTTTCCTAAAGGATCTTTGAATTTTATTATTTCATCTATCGAATTTGCAATTTGCATAATTTTTTTATTATCTAATTTAAGCCTGTCAATCATGCTATCTTTAATTTTTTTAGATCTTGCATTAGATATATCTTTTTTATTTGAATTTAAAATTGATCTCACATTTGTTTTTAAATATTGGTTAAACTGTTTTAAAACAGAATTTCTCCTATCAATATTTAAGCTCGATAAATGCAAGGAAGCAAGTTTTGCTTTTTCACCTATTTTTTTCATGTATAAATTTTTAGACATTTTCATACTTTCACCAAGTCATCCTTATGGATAATTTCTTCTCTACTAGAATATCCCAATATATTTTTTATTTTGCTACTGTGCGAACCTTTTATTTTTTCAATTTCAATCGAAGAGAATGAGGTTAAGCCCCGGGCGCATTCAATATCATTTTGATCCTTAACCAAAATATGATCACCTTTTTCAAAAATTCCGCTGATTTTTTTAACTCCTGCTGGTAACAAACTTTTCCCATTGTTTATTGCTTCTAGAGCACCTTGGTCAATAATTACTTCACCCTTCGGGGCAACAGATCCAACTATCCATTGTTTTCTAGCATCAAGTTTAGAAACTCTAGGTAAAAACCAAGTACATTTTTTATTTTCAAGTATTTTTTTTATTGGATTTTTATAGTTTCCATTTGCTATTGCCATATAACATCCTGACAATTGACAGATTTTTGCAGCCTCAATTTTTGTTTTCATTCCGCCTGATCCGTAAGGATTTTCTGTTCTGGTTGCATACCTTTTTATATTTTCATCTATCTCCTTAACAGTTTTAATTAACTTTGTTTCTTTATTTTTTTTTGGATTATCGGTGTAAAGTCCATCAACATCAGATAATAAAATTAAACAATCAGCACTAATGATTTGTGCTACTCTTGCAGCAAGCCTATCGTTATCTCCATATTTTATTTCAGTTGTAGCTGTGGTATCGTTTTCGTTAACAATTGGTACAATTCCCATTACGAAGAGATTATCAATAGTTCGTCTCGCATTTAGTGATCTTCTTCTTTGCTCAGTATCATCTAACGTGAGTAGTATTTGAGAAATTTTTATTTTACTTTTATCAAAAGTTTTTTTGTAAAAATCCATTAATTCAATTTGACCTATCGAAGCAACAGCTTGACTTTTGTCGACTTTTAAACCATTTTTTTTAATTCCCAGATATTCACATCCCATAGCAATAGCTCCTGAAGAAACAATTACGATTTGTTTTTTTTTCTTTATAAGATTTTTAATATCTTTAGCAAATTCTTTAAGCCATATTTTTTTAGGTTTTCCTTTTTTATCTACTAAAATTGATGATCCTATCTTAATTACAATTTTTTTAAATTTATCAATGTACATAGCTAACAAGAACTTTTTTTATAGCTGTTAAACCTTTATGTTTTATCGCAGATATTGTGTAAATTTTTTTTTTAATTTTTTTATTAAAAATATCTATTTTTTTATTAATTTCGTCCTCACTGATCATATCCGTTTTGTTAAAAACAATAATTTCTTTTTTTTTTGTTAGTTTATTGCTATATTTGAAAAGCTCTTTTCTGACCTTAGAATAATTTTCTAACAAGTTGTCATTAGTAATATCAATTAAATGCAAAATATTTTTACATCTTTCTATATGTCTTAAAAATTTGTCACCAAGACCAATTCCTTCATGTGCTCCTTCAATTAATCCAGGTATATCTGCTAAAGTTACTTCCTTATTATCATAGTTAGTGACACCAAGATTTGGATTAATTGTAGTAAATGGATAATTAGCGATTTTTGGTTTTGCGCTTGTAAGTACAGATAACAAACTAGATTTTCCTGAATTAGGCATTCCAACTATACCAATATCAGCTATAACTTTGAGTTGTAGCCATACCCAAAAGTTTTCACCCTTACCACCATCTGTTTTTTTTCTTGGAGCACGATTTATAGAACTCTTAAATCTTACATTTCCCAAACCTCCTTTGCCTCCTTTTGCAACTATTATTTTTTGTTCAGATCGTGTGAGATCTTCAATTAAAGTATTATTGTCTTCTTCGAAAATTTGTGTACCAAAAGGAACCTTCAAAATTAAATCTTTTCCACTTCTACCAGTTTTTTTCTTTCCTTTTCCATCTTGTCCCTTTTCAGCTTTAAGATGTTGTTGATATCTAAAATCAATAAGTGTATTTAAATTTTTATCAGCAACAAAAACTATTGATCCCCCATGACCTCCATCACCTCCATCAGGACCTCCAAATTCTATAAATTTTTCTCTTCGGAAGCTTGCAGATCCAGAGCCACCATCTCCTGCTTTTAAATATGTTTTTGTTTGATCTAAAAATTTCATAACTCAACTACAATAAAATTAATTTTGAAGTTATAAGGAATTAGCTGGGGATAACAGATACAAATGTTCTGTTTAGCTTCGATTTTTTGAATTTAACTTTTCCTTTTACCAAAGAGAATATCGAATGATCTGTGCCCATACCGACATAATCACCACGATGCATTTTTGTGCCTCTTTGTCTGACTATAATATTTCCAGGCATTACTAACTGACCACCGTATCTCTTAACTCC
>Ga0208879_1003194_pt1 | contig 13686 bp, 13 predicted proteins | sample Knorr_S15_td_Bot_FD_185605 | JGI IMG/M metagenome (GOLD analysis project Ga0208879, IMG submission 185605) | Marine microbial communities from Southern Atlantic Ocean transect - Knorr_S15_td_Bottom_ad_5009_LV_A (SPAdes) (version 2) | ecosystem: Environmental > Aquatic > Marine > Oceanic | place...
CAAAGGGTGGCCGGCTTTCTTTCAAACCATGCTGAGCTACGCCTTCGCCTCACGCATTCCTGTGTTGATCGTGATGCTGATGGCCATGCTCGGTGATTGGGGTACCCACTATGAGCTGGGTCCTCCCGGTTATCCGGAGATGGGTTTCCTGAGCAAGTACATCTTGATTGCCCTGTTCCCCCAAATGACCTTCTGGATCATGTTCACTATGGTTGTCGGGACGCTGTTTGGCGGCATTGCTGCGGCCCTGGTCCGACCCAAGGTCACTGCGGAGGTGCAAGCAGAGGTGGCGCAAGCCCCTGTGGAGGCTCAAGCCGAGACGGAGCCGCCCTTGCGGAGGTCGATGAGGATGTGGCTCCAGCCTCTGAGGACGACCCGGAAAAGGCCGAGGATACTCCGTAGGGGAGTGGCACGGTGTCTTCGCCATCCTTATAACGTTCGGGCGAGCCAACGGCTCGCCCTGACGCTTGTTCCCGCTAAGCCAGGCTCGCCTTCACCCGTTCCGGGGTAAAGGGAACTCTGCGGATACGAGCACCGGTGGCGTCGAAAATCGCATTGGCAACGGCGGCGGCAACCTGTCGAGTGGAAGGTTCCCCCGCACCCGTGGGTGCCACTTCGGGCCGATTGATCTGAACAACTTCAATCGACTCGGGCGCCTCCGTGGAGTCGAGAATCGGGTAGCTCACCCAATCGATACTGGTGACGTTGTTGCGGTCGAATTTGACTTCCTCCTTCAGTGCGCGACTCAGTGCCTGGATGATATTGCCCTCGACGGTTGTCTTCAAACCATCGGGATTAATAATCAACCCGCAGTCATGAGCCACCACGAATCGCTTGGCCCATACTCGACCGGTCTGCCGGTTGACCTCGACTTCGGCCACCGTGGCCACTGTGGTTCCCCCACGAGAGGCATAGGCAATACCGCGGCCTGTTAGAACATCCCCACTCTGTCGATCCCGTCGGGGGGAGGTCCGTGTCTCCCAACCGGCCGCCTTGGCGGCTGCCTCGACCACGGCGATATCGCGAGGATCGGTCAGATACTTCAGGCGGAACTCGACCGGATCCTGACCAACGGCTGCTGCTATCTCGTCGATGAAAGACTCGCTGGCAAAATGAACCTGAGGTCCCTGAGGATCTCGAAAATGAGCAGTCCGGAGTGGGGAAGCCGTCTCCAGAAAGGGCGGAATCGTCCGCCAGAAGTGCAGCTTGGTGGGAAAGTCGTAGGACTCCGAGGGCGTACCGTAATTATGGCGCGTGTTCTTGGGCCATCCGGTAAGCAAGCCCGCCAGCGTGTCGCTGGGACTGGCCTCGTTGGAGCGCACATCCCAGGCAGAGAAGCCCTTGGCCTGGAAACGGTGGGCGATCACATTGCCTTCCGCATCTAGTCCGGCGCGAAGAGTGATGACCGATGCAGGTCCTTTCGGATCCCACCCGTGTCCCTCATGGCGCATGCCCTGGACTCGAACCGGTCGGCCTATGGCTTTGGAAAGTACTGCAGCATCCATGGCAGCATCACCCGCGTCGTTGCGACCGTAGGAGCCGGGACCCGGCACCCAGATGCCGCGTACGCTTTCCATGGGCAATTCAAGAAGTTTGGCCACGCCTTCACGCGTCTTGTGGGCTTTTTGTGAACCCGTCCAGACCGTCGCGCTGTCGCTTCGGGCATCGACCACGGCACATGCCGGTCCCATACAAGCGTGGGATTGGAAGGGATGCTCATATTCGGCCTCGATGACCCTTGCTGCCCCTTCCAATGCCTTGTCTACGGGACCTTCGTCAACGGGGACTCTTCCACCGAAACCACCACCTGCGTTTTCCTCCACGTGGGGTGTCCGGCGAATGTAATCGTAAAGATCATCCATCTCGATGAAGGGTGGTTCCACTTCCGACCAGGTGACCTTGAGTTGTTGGGCTGCATTGATGGCACCCCATTCCTCCGGGGCCACCACTCCGATAAAGTCCTTGACCCGTACCACCTTGGCGTCGGGAATATCGCTGATCGAATCATTGTCCCATCCAGTGGGAGTGGCGCCCGCTACGGGCGGTCGAAGGATCCGGCCGTGCCACATTCCGGGTCTCTTGATGTCCGTCACATAGGGAGTCTGTCCGAAGACCTTTCCCGAGACGTCGATGCGGGGCATCGATTTGCCGACCACCTTGTACTGATCATGCGTCTTTGGCGTGGCTTTGCCTGTGGCATTCAATGCATTGCCTAGCCTCTCATTCCATTCCAGATTCACATGGAAGTATTTTCCGCCGATCAGCTCCTCGTACTTCACCTGTCGAGAAGACTGATCTTTGGCCTGGATGATGCCGTCGGTGACCGTCAGTCCCTCGGCGGGAATCCCTAATTTCTCGGAGGCCATATCGAGTAGAACTCTCCGTGCCTCAGCTGCGGCATTGCGAAGCGGTTGTGCTCCGCTCCGGATTCCCGTGCTGCCACTGGCGCCTCCTTGATCGAGGGTGTATTCGGTATCGCTCATCAACACCCCGACACGCTCGAAGGGAACATCCAGCTCGTCAGCGACGATCTGTGCAATTGCCGTGTCGACTCCCTGGCCCATGTCCATCTTGCCGAAATAGGCGGTCACTTTGCCATCTGCTGCAATGCTCAGATAGGAATCGAGCTGATCAGGCATAAGAGGCGGCTTGGAAAGGGACCCGCCATCCTGGGTCGCCGTAATCGCCCATCCGGGCATGCCGAAGGTGACGACTAAAGCTCCGCCACCCTTGAGCAGGTCACGGCGCGTAAGTTTAAAGTTGGCTTGCTTCGTCATATCCATTCCTCTTCTAGGCCATTGCCTTAGCTGCACGATTGACGGCTCGGAGAATCGACATATGGGTGCCGCAACGGCACTTGAGGCTGGAAAGGCTCTGGCGAATCTCAGCATCGCTGCGGCGAGGATTCTCTTCCAGCAGTGCCACTGATGTCATCAGCCAGCCACTGATGCAGTAACCACACTGGGGTACCGCTTCCTCGATAAAGGCCTTCTGCACGGGATGAGGATTCTCAGGGGTCCCCAGGCCTTCAATGGTTCGGATCTGACGACCCTGGGCAGATTGCACCGAAGTCATACAAGACCGCATCGCTCTGCCATCCACGATGACCGTACAGGCCCCACACTGGGCCAATCCGCAACCGAACTTGGGCCCCGTGACGTCCAATTCATTGCGCAGCGCGTACAGCAGTGGCATGTTTGGGTCCACTTCGAGGTCATAAGACTTGTTATTGACGTTCAGAGATATGCGCTCTTTCGTCGCCATTTTGCCCTCCTTAAGCTATGGGGTGTGCCCTCAAAGAAATCATGTCGTGTGAATTATCTGGCAATAGTATCATGACCCGATGGAATCCAAAATCCGAAACAAATCCAAAATTCAGAACCTGGAAGGCCGAACTGCTCTCTTTCCTTCTGCCTGCACTCGCCCTCTGTAAACTGTGACAGTTGTCAAGTGGTGGTTGTCTGTGGTCTGCTGTCAGTTGGTACTGAGGATCATGAGCGATATCAAGCAAGCCTACAGGATACTGGGATTGGAGAGCGATGCTTCCTTTAAAAAGGTCATGGAAGCCCATCGCGACTTGGCCGTTGTCTGGGATCCCAGGCTTCATGAAAACCACCCTCGATTGCATCGAAAGGCCACCGAGAATCTTGCTCGGGTGAACCAGGCCTTTCAGTTGATTCGGAGGCACCACCTGGGAGTTCAGATCGAGCCGGAAGAGGAACTTGATGAGCCCGTTGAGCAGGCCGGTGCCGAGTCGGAGGAACGAGAGTCTTCCCTGTATGAGGAGATCTTCTCGGATCGGGCTGCCGAAGCTGAGAGAAAGATGCCGATTGGGAAGATCGTTTTTGCGGTTCTGGCATTGATGATCGTCCTGACTTACTGGAGTGGCTCCCGCGAAGGGGATCAGACTTCGAATTCCTCTGAGCAGACGCCTCAGGGGACGGAAGGCCTCCTGGCAGTGGAGATAAAAGATGGCTCTGTGAAGATCTCCTCCCAGGAACCGGCTGCCGCCGAAACCACAGGGGAATCAGCTCCGCCCGCCAGCTCATCGTCAGAACCTGTGATCGTTCCCAGGCTCAAAAAGGAGCTTACTCCCCAGCCAGAAACTAAAAGTCCCTCCCCGGTGGATGCTCCAAAAAGGGAGGCCCCCGTCGTGGAGCAGAACCCTACTGAGCCGGACAGCAAACCGGTTTTGCAACGGAAGGCACCTGCATCGAACCCGCAGGCCGAGAGTCCCTCCTCTGCAGAGATTGAGGCACAGGAGCGTTCCCAAGCGGCCTTCGAGTTGCTCAAGGACAAGTCAGTTGTGGCTCAAATGCTGATTGAAGGAGAGCTCCAGGAGGATCTCGACTACCAGGAATGGAAGATGGTCCGTGCCCGGGAACCGGAGTTCTGGATCGATCTGATCGCCCAGCGGTCGAACGACCAGGGGGAACTTCATCTCATTTGGTCAGTGAACGCGGAAACCGGTGTGGTGACCCCGATGAGTCAAGAGGCTCGAGACCTGGATGCTCAGCTTTCAACGGAACCCTGATTTAAACCGAAGCCACACTCGTAAATTGTGCTGCTCGTTCCGTTCGGGTCAGCCACCGGCTGACCCCTACGATATCTCCCACCGCTTGCAAAAGCACACAATTGGGAGCAAATCCGACCGCACGAACGCACGGCAAGACTAACCCTGGCGCAGCTGGGGTTCGTCCTGCTGCGCTCCGGCCAGCAGAAACGATTTCATGGCGATCTGCTTGCCATAACAGAGGAGGAGATCACCGGGAAGAACTTCGAAGTCGCCCTTCGGATTGGGGATGATGAGGGTATTCCGGTGGATGCTCAGTACCAGAATGTCGCGAGCCCGCAATCCGGTGTCTACCAGGGTTTTATTGGCAATTTCGGAATCGCTTCCTACCGTTATCTCCGCGATTTGAAAACCGCGAGCCAGTGTCAGCCGTTGCCTGATGTCAATTTCCTCAAAAATCACCTGATCCTCTAGATGCTCGATGATGGCGCCTGCAACGTCCATCTTTGTGGCCTTTTCGATGCCCTGCAGGCCGGGCGAGGAATTGACTTCCATGATCTGAGGCCCGTCCTTGCCTTCAAGCATATCCACGCCGGCAACATGCAAGCCGATGATCTGAGCTGCTCTGACCGCCGTACGCTCGTAGACTTTATCCAACTGGACCGCCTGTACGGATCCCCCTCTGTGCACATTGCTTCTGAACTCCTGTCCTGCAGCCTGTCGCCTCATGGCGCAAACGACACGATCCCCCACCACGAAAGCCCGAATGTCGCGTCCTTTGCTCTCTGAAACGAATTTCTGGATAAGGACGTTCTGTTGGGTGCTCTGGAGAGTCTCGATAATCGCCTCTGCGGTTTTGATATCCTCAGCCAGGATGACCCCGATTCCCTGTGTGCCTTCAAGAAGTTTGATGATGACGGGAGTTCCACCCACTCTTTCGATTGCGGGAAGAACGTCATTCTTGCTGCGCACAAAAGCCGAGGGAGGAATCCCGATGTCATGTCGACTCAAGATCTGAAGGCAGCGCAGCTTATCCCGGGCTACAGCAATGGCCTGGGAAGAATTGAGAGGAAAAACACCCATCTGCTCAAACTGCCTCACCACAGCGGTTCCAAAGAAAGTAATCGATGCCCCGATTCGAGGGATAACGGCTCGGAAAGGCTCGCACGGGTGGGTTCCGTGGGTCAGCGATGGCTGGGCCTGTTCAACGTGAATGCCCAGTTCAAGGGTGTTGAGGACCTCCACCTGGTGCCCGCGTCCGGTGGCAGCTTCACAGAGTCGACGGGTGCTATAGGCTTTGGGATTTCGGGAAAGGATGGCAATTTTCATCTTAAAATATCTACGCGATCAACTGTTCAAAGAATATTTTCGGGTGGCATCAATAAGGAAGTCACCCTCCAGGGCTCTTCGACCCAGGAGGGCCCGACACAGCATGTTCTCTCTGCACACCAAACTGAATTCGACAGGTTTCACGATCGGTCCAATTTTCACCTTGACCAGCACCATCAATCGATTCCGAGTCTCTCCCGTGCTGGACCGGATGGCCGTCCTTCTGCTAATCGAGGCTTCAATGATCCGCTTCCGGTCCCTTTTCTTTCGGTCCAGAACCACTTCAAAGCGGACCCGGCCTTCCGGCAATATTTCGGAACTGGCAACATCAATGGCGCTACTCCTGGCACCGGTGTCCATTTTTGCGCGGAGCTCGGTGATGCCCCATTCCGGGATGGAAATCGTCTCACGCCAGCCAATGACGAGTTTACTGTTCTGTTTCGATTCAGGCTGATCTTCTCGACTCTGCTTACTGCTCATTTTACCTGCCGCCACTTTCTCCGCTATGGTAGATAGCCCTTGTTACAGTGTAACCTTTACGGGGTGGTGGCATCTAATGCTTTGCCCTGTGGTGGCATGAAGAGAGCGTTAGAACAAGATCAGATGATACAGCGAAAATTTTACCTTCCATGATTCGTGTTCTCAATCTTTCCAAGTCCTACGGTTCCAACCTATTGCTGGATGACATCAACTTTCTGATGAATCCGGGCGAGCGGCTCGGACTTATCGGCCGCAATGGCCACGGCAAGACCACACTGTTTCGGCTCCTTCTCGGAACCGAGAGGCCAGATGGCGGGAAGATCGTGGTGCCCAAACATTACCGGATCGGTCACCTGTCCCAGCATCTCGAGTTCAGCCAGGATAGCGTTCTGGCCGAGGCTTGCAGCGCACTCCCCGGGTCGGATGACGGCACCGACCTCACTTACCGGGCGGAAGCCGCGCTGCACGGGCTGGGATTCGAGGGCGAGTTGCTGCAGCGCTCCCCAGAAAAGCTGTCAGGCGGCTTTCAGGTGCGCCTCAACCTGGCCAAGGTGCTGGTTTCCGAGCCCAACCTGTTGCTGTTGGACGAGCCCACCAATTACCTGGACATTGTCTCCATGCGCTGGTTGAAGCGTTTTCTTTGTGCCTGGCGTGGCGAGATGATTCTTGTCACCCACTATCGGGAGTTCATGGACCAGGTGACGACCCATACCATGGCGATTCATCGTTGCAAGTTGCGCAAGGTGGAAGGTACGACCCACAAGGTCTTCGCGCAGATTGACCAGCAAGAGGAGATCCATGAAAAGACGCGGCTGAATCAGGAACGGGATCGTCGTCAGCAGGAGCGGTTCATCCAGCGGTTTCGGGCCAAGGCCACCAAGGCCAGGGCGGTGCAATCGCGTGTTAAGAAGCTGGAGAAGGTGGCGACTCTGGAGCGTCTCGACGAGATCCATGATCTGAGCTTCCGCTTCCATGCCGCTCCGTTTGCGGCCAAGAAGATCATGGATGTGGAGGGACTTTCCTTTCACTACCCCGATGGGCCGACCCTGATCGAGGAATTGGGGATTCGGATGGGCGCAAAGGATCGGATCGCGGTAATCGGTCCCAATGGTCGAGGAAAGACGACACTCCTGTCGTTGTTCGCCCATGTCCTTCAGCCGGTCGCCGGCAAGATTCAGCTGCATCCCAAGGCTCAGGTGGCTTACTTCGGTCAGAATAATGTAGAGCGCCTGGATCCCGAAAAGACCATAGAGGAAGAGATCCAATCGGCCCATCCCGACCATAGCCGCGGGGCCGCACGCAGGATTTGCGGTCTCATGATGTTCCCGGGTAACGATGCCCTCAAGAAAGTACAGGTCCTCTCCGGTGGCGAGAAGAGTCGTGTCCTGCTGGGCAAGCTCCTGGTGAGCCCTGCCAATCTGTTGATTCTGGACGAGCCCACCAATCATCTGGACATGCAGTCGACCGAGGGCCTCATGCATGCACTGGAGGTCTTCGAAGGAGCGGTCGTGTTGGTCACTCACAGTGAGCTGATTTTACGCCGGGTGGCCAACCGGCTCGTGGTTTTCGACGACGGGAAGATCTGTGTGTTTGAGGGCGGCTACCAGGATTTTCTGGAGCAGGTGGGCTGGAAGGAAGAGCAGAAGGATCAGACCCAGGTGGCCAAACGGACTCCGGAGCGGGGAAAAAGTCGTAAAGAACTGCGTCGCCTGCGAGCACAGGTTATTGCGGAGCGATCCAAGCGTCTAAAGCCCCTCAAAACTCGGATCGAGGGGGTCGAGAAGGAGGTGGCCGCCCGCGAAGAGGAGGCGAAACAGGTCGAAGCTTTGCTGTGTGAGGCGGCGATCGAAGGCGAGCGGGAGGCGATCGCCAGACTGGTGCAGCGCGGTGGTGTACTCAAGCCAAAGATTCAGAATCTCTTTGAGGAATTGGAGAAACTCATCAAAGAGCACGAACGGTTGAAGCCGGAGTTTGAGAAACGGTTAGCCGCCCTGGAATAACGCACAACCCGCGCATTCGTGCGATCGTGTGGGTCAGGTGGTCAGGTTCTTCTCCTGTCTCTTACCTCCCGTACTTCTCCTGCCACAGTTGCTGGTGGGTCGGATACAAGTCGTCGCGCATTTCGGTGAACTGGCCGTCACAATCGTGTTGGGCAGGGGTTTCCGGAGGATTGGCCGAGTAGTAAACCACGTTCTTGAGGACCCCTCCCCGGGTACTGAAATGAATGTGGTTCGGACGATCCGAATTGTTGATCAGCACGTAGAACATGATGCCCACTGCCAGGAAAACTGAAGCCGTGACCAGCAATGCTTTCTTCATAACCGCAGGTTTTCCTGTTTTCTACTCGCTGACGTTGAAGGTCGCTCTCAGTTGAAGAGTTGCCCAACTCATCAGGACCTCAGCACTCTCGTCGTCAACGAGGTTCAACTCGATGGTAAATTGCTCCACACTTTCGGCAAGTTCAGAATGCTCCAAGGGGGTCTCGGCGAAGTCGCCTGCCGGGTTGCGATCGAGTCCCCCAACGTCGGGTTCCGAGTTGAAAATGAGGCGCCAGTCGTCTGAGCTGACCTTCTGGGCCCAAATGGAATACCTTCCTGCTTGAATGACCGTGTCGCCAAATGTGAGGTCGCTGTTGGTTTCAACGGTGGTGGCGTCGTTCATCCCCAGTCTCCATATCTGGCCATCCTGCAGTTGGGACAGCATATCCCTACCCTGGAGTACGGGGCGCCCGTAGTTGATGGAAACCTGGGTCGCACCGAGCGTTATTTCAGCGGTTCCTCGGTCACCGGATGGAGCTGGCGTGGCTTGTTCCCCACTGGAAGCAGGGGGTTGTTCAGCGGTCTGCGGCGAATTGCACGCTGCAGCCGAAAAGGTCAGAGCAAGGAAAATAACAAAATTTCGATACATCATGTGCCTCCAATGGCTGGAATTCTATCAGTTTGTTCCCCACCTAGAAACGCTTTAAGTTTTGAATTGCAAGTTTCTGTGGTCTGCAGTCTGTTGTCTGTTGTCTGCCCTATAATACTCCGCCGAGAGGAGTGTCGAGCATGTCGGACAAGTGGAGAATTCGAGGTAAAGAGTACGGGAACTGCAATTGCGCCTGGGGATGTCCGTGCCAGTTCGGCTCACCCACCACCCATGGCAACTGCGAAGCTATAGCTAGCGGCGTGGTCGAGGAAGGCCATTTTGATAAGACGCGGCTGGAAGGCTTGAATTGGGTGATGCTGCTTTACTGGCCGGGTGAGATTGCCGACGGCAACGGAAAGCAGCAGGCGATCATCGATGAGCGGGCCGATACTGAACAGCGTGAGGCTCTTCGCAAGATTCTTCATGGAGAGGACACGGCTCCAGGGGCCACTCACTTTTTCGTATACAACAGCACCATGTCGGAAGTTCTCGAGACACTTTACGCGCCCATTGAATTGTCGATTGACATTGAGGCCAGGAAGGCTCGAGTCGAGGTCCCCGGTATGGTGGAGTCCACGGGAACGCCCATCATCAACGCCTTCAGCGGGGAAGAGGCCCGCTCCCGGATCCATCTTCCCAACGGTTTCGAATACACCTACGCCGAGATGGGCAGTGGAACTTCGAAGATCCGGGCCGGAATCAATTTGGACTTCTCGGAAAGCTACGGTCAGTTCAATATTCTGCATATGAACCAGGATGGCGTGATCCGTTAACACCACACGAGCACCACAGGTGTCACACTCCTCCGCAACCCCGACCTCGCATCCTGCCCAGGCAGCTCCCCTGACCGGTTCACTTCCAAGGCGCAATCGGATCGCCATTCTTGCCTCTCTTTTTGGGATCACCTTGCTGGCCTGGGTGTATCTCATTGTCATGGCCTTGAGCATGGACGACATGTCCATGACCGCCGGCGAGATGATGAGAATCCGTCCCTGGAGTGGACTGGATTTTCTCCTCATGTTTCTGATGTGGGCGGTGATGATGGTGGGGATGATGGTGCCGACGGCCGTACCGATGACCCTTATTTATGCGGCCGTGGCCCGGAAGGCCGCCAGCCAGAGTACTCCCGTGGCCCCGACGGCAACCTTTGTGGCCGGTTATATCGTGATGTGGTGTGTTTTCAGTGTTGCCGCCACCGTGACCCAGTGGGTGCTCGATCAGGCTGCTCTTCTTTCTCCCATGATGGTATCGAACAGCCCTGCACTGGGAGCCGGACTTCTGATCGGGGCAGGAATTTACCAGTGGACGCTCTTCAAGGATGCCTGCCTGCAGCATTGTCGGGCTCCGGCCCACTTCTTCGCCCAGCATTGGCGAAGCGGTGCGACTGGAGCTTTTCGTCTGGGATTGGAGCACGGGGCTTTTTGTCTGGGTTGTTGCTGGGTCCTGATGGGATTACTGTTTCTGGGAGGCGTGATGAACCTGCTCTGGATCGCCGCCATCACTTTTTTTGTCCTGCTGGAGAAGCTCAGCCCCTGGGGTGTGCAAGGTGGGCGTGTCGTGGGAGCCGGGATGATTCTGGTTGGTGTTCTGGCGCTGTTTCGCTAAGGCCCCACACCTTTACATCGAGTTTGCATGGAACGGGCGCGAAGCGCGCTCCGCTACATCCCTTCGCCGATCCAGATTTCGGGCTCGCTGATGACCCCGGCTTTCTGCATCTTGTCCTTGAGTTCGTCAGAGGAGAGCATAGTCTGAAAGCCTTCGACGTTTTCGGCACCCCAGACCAGGAGCACCAGGTTCTCATCTCCTGTTTTGCGATAGACCCCGATTTCACTCAATCCTGCAGCACTTCGGCGATCGGCGTCCTCATCATAAACCGGTTTCCAGGCCTCATAGTCAGCCACTCGGTGTTGAAGAAAGATGGTCGGCATGTTTCCCCCCTAGTGAGATCTATCCCTTGAAATGGCGTTCCACAATACGGGCTGCCGCAAAGACGGTCACGGCTGCCTGTGGGGTGCCGGTGTTCCCGGTGGTCACCCGGGGAATGACGCTGGCATCCGCAATATACAAGTTATCCACATCGTGCGATTCGAAGTGAGGGTTGACCACGGAAGTCCTGGGGTCGACACCCGCCCGGCAGGAGCCGACTCGATGCGAACCTGAAGTTGTCGGTGTCATGAGCACGGGGACATCGATGGAAGTGATCTTGCGGGCCCCCATTTTTTTCAAAATCTCATGTGAGATCCCAAGTGCCTCCTTGGCCCGTCGAATGGTCAGACTGTGATCTCCGCTGTAAAGAATCCTTCCATCCGGGTCCATCGCCCAGCGTCCGGGGGCCTTGGCCATGGCGGGATTGAGCGTTCCCACCCGGAAAATTCCTCCCTCCCGCATGAACTTCTTGTGATCCCAGCCAAACTCCGGCGCAAAGGTATTTAAAGCTGCCGAGGCGGGGAATTGCCCGCCGCCCAGGTCGGCCCGGAAGAGCAGCCGTCCAAGAGCATCCTTGCGGTTGTCATTGATCATGAAGTACCCCCGCACGCTTCCCACCTCGCCATCACCCATGGGGTCGTCAAAGAGAGCGGCGATACCCGGAATCCTGGGGTGGCCATCGATGTGTTTTCCGATATTCGGATTGGACACCACGATCGGATTTCCCGCCCATTCGGGAGGCCCGTAGCCGGAGCGCATCAAAAGCAAAGGCGTTTTCCGGTATCCACAGGCCAGAATGATGTGGTCGGCCGTCAGTTCGTAAGTAGAGTCGGCACTCCGGCAGATCAGGCCGCGAGCCACTCCCCGCCTTCCTTTGGCATCAATCAGGACCTTCTCCACCAAAGTGTCGGCCAGGATGTCCACCCCATACTTTTCCGCCTTGGGGATATACGAGACCAGGGTGCTGGAGCGTGCTTCGTACTTGCACATGTGCCCTCCGGAACAAAAGCCGCAGTAGATGCAATTGCGCCTTGCCCCTTCCTGCCGTTGCGGGTCATATCCCATCTGCTTGGCGACACGATAGAAGAGCCGGTTTCCACGAGTGTTGGCCTCGTCAGGATAGGGATGGACGTTGAATTCCCGCCGGGTTTCCTCCACCGCTTCGCGAAGATTCTCCTCGGTCCAGTCCACTCCGGTTTCCTCTTGCCAATGGAGGTAGTCGATGGGAAAGGGAAGAAATGCCGAGGCCTGCCAGTGCAGTGAACTTCCTCCCACGATCTTTGCCCCCCCGTCCTCCCAGTGAAAGGCAGGGTCCTGCCCCCTCATGTTGGTGAACCTCTGGCGTCTCAAGGGGATTCCGTACCCCGGTCGGGGAGCGCCCTTGAGATACGGCCCTGCCTCAATGAGAGCGATTTTCAGGCGATCACGGGTTGCTGGATGGACACCCTTTTCGGCAATGTTGGCGGCCAGAATGGGTCCCGAAAAGCCGGCACCGATAATCGCGACGTCGTACTGTGACTCAGGCATGTTCGTGCTCCTCTTGGGTCCATGAAGGAAAATTATCAGGTTGGGGGATGTTATACCTTTGAGGAGCATTAGAAAAGCACTGGATTTCGTGACTTCGTGCTTGCGGCATTCGACCTTCGTAGGTTCTTCCACTCTTGTGTCCTCTATCCTCGGACAGTAGACTTCCATCACAGAACAGAGGTGTAGCCCCAAAAAGGAGGAAGCAATGAAATTCATAGGAACGATTCCTATAGTTATCGCCGTCCTGGCATTGGCTGGCAGTGCCTATGCTCAGAAAGACGAACGGCTTTATGGCGTTTGGAAGATGACGCACTATACTCGACAGGGTCAGGTGATGGATTGGACAGGCATTATGTTTATTACCCCGGAGCACTTCAGCCGCAACTACATGGCCAGAGAGCGGCCTTCCATCCAGGATCAATATGAAACTCCGGCCGATCTGACCGATCAGGAGAAGACCGACATGGTGGAGGCTCTCCACCAAAAATTTGGAGGGGCCAGCGGAACCTATCGAATTGAAAACAACACCTTCTTCTTCCAGCCTATAGCCTCTGCCACCCCCGGACTTGTTGATCGACAGCCCCGGCGCCAATTCGAGGTCAATCAGGAGGGCACCCGATTGACCTTTCGAGGCAGCATGAGCAGAGGGTATGCGGTGGGAGAGGTCTGGGAAAAGGTGGAGGATTGGCAGTAGGACGGCGGGGTCTGGAATCGCACAGGTCTTCGATTTTTGCTTGAGCGTCAGCCCCGAAAATGATAATCATAGAGGTAAGAGTGAGAAGCGACTTTGCGTCCAACTTTTCGATCATCTATTCTTTCATCGGAACGCGTTAAGACATAAGAAAGGAGCGATTTATGGCTCAATCAATAACTCTAAAAATTAACGGCAAATCCCACACCGTCGAGGCGGAACCGGATGTCCCCCTGCTTTGGGTGATCCGGGAATATCTCCAACTGAGCGGCACCAAGTTCGGTTGTGGCATTGCCCAGTGTGGTGCCTGTAC
>Ga0208879_1003199_pt1 | contig 13669 bp, 11 predicted proteins | sample Knorr_S15_td_Bot_FD_185605 | JGI IMG/M metagenome (GOLD analysis project Ga0208879, IMG submission 185605) | Marine microbial communities from Southern Atlantic Ocean transect - Knorr_S15_td_Bottom_ad_5009_LV_A (SPAdes) (version 2) | ecosystem: Environmental > Aquatic > Marine > Oceanic | place...
GTCGCGAAAACCCAACTCGAACACCTCGCGCTTGGCAAGGAGCGTCGGGTTGACGATCGGCAACTCGACGAACCTCATGGCGGCGATCCGCCCCGGCTCGATCAGCGAGTTGCTCCACTGCTCGTAACGCTGCATCGACTCGACCGGTTGGCCAAGCGCATCGACGATGTGAACCCGGCAGCCGATCATGTCCGCGCCGGAGTCGCGCAGCAGCGAAAGTTGTTTTTCGAGCCGGGCGGGATGCGAGTAGTCGTCGGCGTCCATCCGCGCGATCACCGGCGCGGTTGCCTCGGCGGTTCCGCGATTGGCCGCCGCGCAGACGCCCAGCGCGTCCTGCCGAACCAAGCGCAGTCGGGGATCGGAAATTTCCTGAACGACCTCCGCGCTGTCATCGGTGGAGCCGTCGTCGATGACGATCAGTTCGAGTTTGCGAAGGGTGGAATCGAGGATGGAACGCACCGCCCGCCCAACCGTCGCCGCCGCGTCGCGCACCGGCAACACCACCGAGACCCGTGGCGGAGTCACTTGGCTGCGCCTGATTTTTCCCCGGCGGGGATGAAGTCCATTGAGGCGGAGTTGACGCAGTAGCGTAGGCCGGTCGGGCTTGGGCCGTCGTCGAAAATGTGGCCGAGGTGGCCGTTGCATTTTTTGCAGGTGATCTCGATGCGGACCATGCCGAGGCTGGCGTCGCGCGTCTCGTCGATGTTGTTGTCGATCGACTCGTGAAACGCCGGCCAACCGCAGCCGGAGTTGTACTTGGTCTCGGAGAGGAAGAGCGGCGTGCCGCAGGCTTTGCAGACGTAGGTGCCGTCTTTGAAATGATGATCAAACTTGCCGGTGAACGCCCGCTCGGTGCCTTTTTGCCGGAGGATGCGGTATTCATCGGGGGTCAGTGTGGCCCGCCATTCGGCCTCCGTCTTCACGATTTTGGCGTCAGCGGCGTTGGTTGGTTTCATGATCGGTTGGTGCTGCACCGGCTGCACGGCCTTGGCCGCCGGCTTGGGTTGGGCAGGGGCGCCGGTGACGCGAACGGGGCGCCGGCTGGGCTCGGGTTCGGTTGTGGTCACAATGGCGGGGCTTGGCTTGGCGGGTTCCGGCGCGGCAGGAGTGGAGGCAGTATCACGATCGCCGCAGCCTGCCAACGCTGCAGCAAAGGCGGTTGTGAGTACCACATTTTTCATGCGCGAAAGCAGAGCATACTCCGCCGCGCGAGACAACACTTTGGGGAAACCGCGAATGGACGCGGATCAACGCAAGTTTTTGAATGTTAAACGCAGAAGGGGGAGGTGTGTTTTTTCGGCATGTTGACAAGCGGCTTGGCCAAGGACAGGGTGCGGCCCGCCAAATTCATTTTGAGTTGCGGTCGTCATCGGCCCTGGGTTGAAATTCGGATTTGAACGGCACATGGAAATCAAAAGGAACAAACTTCTCGTCACAGCCGTCGCCGCTGCTCTGTTTGTGGGGTGCGCCACTCGGCAATCGCAACCGTCGGCAGACTCGAAACCCGTTGAATCTGTAGTTGAGGCACCGGGTATTTCGATTCACCAGGCTGCGTGGAAGGGGAACATCGAAGCCGTCGGGCAGCATCTGGCTGCGGGCACGGATGTGAACGCGAGGAATAATTGGGGCTCGACCGCCCTGCATTACACGGCCCGCGCCGGCCGAAAGGAAACCGCCGCGCTGCTCATTGACGGAGGCGCTGACTTGAACGCCAGTGACAACGAGGGAGTGACGCCCCTGCATTTCGCGGCGTTGGATGGCCATGAGGATGTGGCCAAACTGCTCATCGCCAAGGGAGCCGATGTGAACGCAAGGGACGCGGAAGGAGTGACGCCGCTGCATCGTGCGACTCGTGCAGGCCGGAGAGAAACCGCCGAGCAACTCATCGCCGGTGGAGCGGTTGTGAATGCAAAAAGTTCGGCCGGGCTGACGCCGTTGGATATGGCGGATGAGCAAACCGCCGGTCTCCTTCGCAGGCATGGCGGCAAGACGGGTGAAAAACTGGGTGCGCTCTCTGTTGATGCCGCCAATGGAGACGTCAACGCCGTCCGGCAGCACTTGGCGGCCGGTACGGATGTGAACGCGAAGGACGAACTCGAACGAACTCCACTGTATCGCGCAGCCTACAATGGCCACAGGGAAATCATCGAACTGCTCATCACGAAGGGCGCGGATTTGGACGCGAAGGACGGCAACGGCTGGACTCCACTGCACGGTGCTGCTTACAAGGGGCACGGGAGCATCGTCGCGCTGCTCATCGCCGGGGGAGCGGATTTGAATGCGAAGGACGCCGATGGCGACACGCCGTTGGATTGGGCAAAAAACAAACCTGAAATCGCCGACCTTCTTCTTAAACACGGAGGCAAGACAGGATTGGCGTTGAAGTGAGAACCGGCCTGCCGCTGTTGGGCGCACTTCGTTTGCTTGCCCGGCCGGTTTGCCCGTGTCACTTTCCGCCGCCATGAAAAGAGTCCTTTCCCTCTTGGGCCTGTTGATTGCGCTTGGCCAAGCGCAGGCGGCGGAGCGTCCGAACATTCTCTGGATTTACCTCGAGGACGTCAGCGGCTGGTTTGGCTGCTACGGCGACAAGGTCATCGAGACGCCAAACATCGACCAGTTGGCGGCGAGCGGCATACGGTTCGACCGGTTTTACACGCCGGCCGGTGTCTGCTCGGCGACGCGCTCGTCGATCATTGTCGGCGCGATGCAGACGAGTCTGGGGATTCATAATCACCGCAGCGGCCGGGCGAACTTTCGCGGAAAAGATTTGGGGCCGGTTTATGACGACATCCGTTTGCCCGAGGGCGTGCGGACGTTGCCGGAGATGTTCCGCGCGGCGGGTTACTGGACGTTCAACGAGGGCGGCAAGGACGATTACAACTTCAAGCACGACACCCGCGCGATGTACGATTTCCTGCCGAAAAAACGCGGCTGGGGGCCTGCGGCGCTGGTCGCCGGTGAGTGCTGGGAGGGACGCAAAAAAGGCCAGCCGTTCTTTGGCCAAGTGCAGCTCGGCGGCGGGAAGCTGGGTCGGCGCGCGCCAAAGGTGATTGATCCCGCCGGAGTGCCGGTGCCGCCGTATTATCCGGACATCCCTCTCGTGCGGGAGGAGATCGCGCACCACTACGATTGTTTGCTGAAGACCGACGAGCAGGTCGGGCAGATCATCGCCGCGCTCAAGCGCGATGGGCTGTACGACAACACGCTGATTTTTTGTTTCAGCGATCACGGCTACAAGCTGCACCGGCACAAGCAGTTTGTTTACGAGGGCGGCATCCAGATGCCGATGATGGTGGCCGGGCCGGGCGTAGCGGCGGGGCAGGTTCGCAAAGATTTGATCAGCGGCATCGACATCGCGCCGGCGTGTTTGTCGGCTGCCGGCATCGACGTGCCGAGGCACATGGAGGGCGCGGACTTCTTGGCCAAGGGCTACACCAAGCGGAAGTTTATCGTGGCGGCGCGCGATCGTTGCGACTACACCATCGAGCGAATCCGGGCGCTGGTCACGCCGCGTTTCAAGTACCTGCGAAACTACCTCACCGACCGGCCGTTCATGCAGCCAAGCTACAAGGACAACTGGCCGGTCTCCAAAAAGTTCCGCGAGATGATGGCCAAGGGCGAGATGAACGAAACGCAGTTGATTTTTTTCGGCCCGAAAAAAGAGCCGGAGGAGTTGTACGACTTGGCCAACGATCCGCACGAGATTCACAATCTGGCCAACGATCCGAAATTCAAAAAGCAACTGCAGCGCCACCGCCGGTTGCTCGATGAGTGGGTCAAAAAAACAGGCGATCAAGGGCTGAAGATCGAGAGCGACCCAGGGCTGCTGGCCGTCCTCAAGCGCTGGGGTGCCAAGTGCGTGAACCCGGAGTACGACCGCGTGCGGCACTTGCTCGAGGCCGAGAAAAAGGAATGATCATCTACCACAATCCGCGCTGCTCGAAGAGCCGCCAAGCGCTTGGCATCCTGCGGGATAACGCCGAGGAGCCGGACGTGGTGGAGTACCTCAAACAGCCGCTTGGCCAAGCGGAGTTGGGCGGTTTGCTGCGGAAGCTGGGCATGCCGGCGCACGACCTTCTGCGCACCAAGGAGGACGAGTACGCCGAGCTTGGCCTCTCGCCGGACACGCCGGAGGAGGACATCCTCACCGCCATCGCGGCGCACCCGATTTTGCTCGAGCGGCCGATCGTCGTGAAAGGCCGCCGGGCCGTCATCGCCCGCCCGCCGGAACTCGTCGAGGAGCTGCTATAGCAACTGTCCCTCGCTTGGCCAGGTACTTGACGAAACTTGGTCAAGCGGATTGACTTGGCCAAGCGGCGTTTCCCGGCCGCGCTCCCCATCGCGACCATGATCCAGTTTGCCAACCCAACCGCCGACCTGTTTGTTCCCGACGGCTCCGAGCCAGCCCAGGCGCTTGGCCGCACGACGCATCTTGGCGTCGGCGCGCATCAGGACGACCTCGAGGTGATGGCGCTGCACGGCATCCTCGCCTGTTACAAGCAGCCGCAGAAATGGTTCGGCGGCGTGACGGTGACCAACGGCGCCGGCAGCTCGCGCACCAACGAGTACGCCGACTTCACCGACGAGCAAATGCAGGACGTCCGCGCCGAGGAACAACGCAAGGCGGCCGTCGTCGGCGAGTTCGGTTTCATGGCGCAACTCGGCTACCCAAGCGCAACGGTGAAGCAACCGGGCAACAGCGACTACGCCGCTGATCTGCGGACGATCGTCGCGGCGGCCAAGCCGGAGGTGGTTTACACGCACAACCTCGCCGACAAACACGACACGCACGTCGCCGTGGTGGTGCCGCTGATCCGGGCGTTGCGCGAGATGCCGGCGGACGATCGGCCGGCGGAGGTTTACGGCGTCGAGGTTTGGCGCGATCTCAACTGGCTGCTCGACGACGAGAAGGTGCTGCTTAACTTGGCCAATCGCCCGAATCTTGTGCGTGCGCTCATCAGCATTTTCGACTCACAAATCAGCGGCGGCAAACGGTACGACCTCGCGCTCGAAGGGCGGCTTCGTTCCAACGCGACTTTTTTCGATTCGCACGCCGTTGATGAGATGAGTCTCGCGAGTTACGCGATGGACTTGAAGCCGCTCGTGGACGATCCGTCGCTGGACATTGCGGAGTACGTGGACGGGTACGTCGAGCGGTTCCGAGACGACGTCCGCTCGCGGGTGAGCCGGTTTATCGGCGACTGAGCGGTTACTGTGTTTCGCCGCGCGTGACCTGCAGGAACACATCTTCGAGATCCATCTCATCTTCCTCCAAGCCAGTGAGTTGCAGCCCGCCGTTGACGATTATATCCGCGATCAGCCCGCCGTTGATTTGGCCCTCAACCAGCTCGACACGAATGCGGCCGCCCTCCTCCTCGAGTGCCGCCTCGGCGATTTCGGGGCGTTCGCGCAGCAGCTCGAGAGCACGCTCCGGGTTGTCGGCCACGCGAACCCGGTAGCCCGATTTTTGCGTGAACTGATCCTGCACACCCTGCACCGGCCCGCTGTAAATCAGGCTGCCCTTTTCGATGATGGCGACGCGGTTGCAGAGAGACTGCAGCTCGCTGAGAATGTGCGACGAAATGAGGATCGTTTTGCCGAGCCGCTGCAGTTCCTGCAAGATGGCCATCATCTCGATGCGGGCGCGCGGGTCGAGCCCGCTGGCCGGCTCGTCGAGCAGGAGAATCTCCGGGTCGTGCACGAGTACGCGGGCGAGTCCGATCCGCTGCTGCATGCCGCGGCTCAGTGCGCCGATGAGTGAGCCTTTTTTTTCGCTCAAGCCGACGAGCTCGAGCACGTCGTTGATGGTTTGCTCGCGCTTGGCCGCGCCGATGCGGTAACACGCGGCGAAAAAATCGAGGTACTCCGTGACCTCCATGTCCTTGTACACGCCGAAGAAGTCCGGCATGTAGCCGAGGATGCGGCGGACCTGATTCGCCTCGCGTACGACGTCGTAGCCAAGGACGCGCGCGGTGCCGGTCGAGGGCGAGAGAAAGGTCGAGAGGATGCGCAGCGTGGTGGTCTTGCCGGCGCCGTTCGAGCCGATGAAGCCAAAGAGGTCGCCGCGATGCACGGTGAGGTCGAGCTGGTTCAGCGCGGTGAGATTGCCGTAATGGCGCGTGAGGCCGAACGTCTCGACGGCGGGGCTGGAGACGGGCGGCGGCGGGGTGGTTGATTCGTCTGACATGGTTTCGTTTCGTTTGCGCTAGGCCAAGCGTTAGTTGGGCTCGGTGATCTCGAGCGGGATTCGGTACAACGTTCGCGCTTGGCCAAGCTTGGTTTCAAAAAGCCCCGTGGACGGAATCGGCGCATGATCCTCCGCCAGCAAAAACAAGACGGCACCGCCGCGTTCGGCGTGGGCGGACAGGTCGAGTCCGCCCGAGCCGTTGAAGTTGGCCACCAAGTTGCCTGCCGGATTATCGGAACCGAGCAGCGCCGGGAAGGAGCAGGCGACGAGGTTCATCATCATCGGCTTAATCCGGCCGCGCTCGGTGTCGCCAAACGCCATGTTCCGGGCGTTCACGGCATTCTCAAATCTTCCGGCGTGGCTGATGCTCGCAAAGTCAATGTGCGGTTCCGAATCCGGTGACGAGTCGATACGAACGCGAATTGTTCGAGTGCTGCCCGGCGACGACTGTAATTCCAGCTTGGTGACCTTGCCGTCCGCCAGCAACACCGCGCCGGTGATCGCTTTATCGAGTCCATTCTTGAGTGCCAGCTCGTAGTTGGCCAATCCGTTTTTGGTGAGAGTGGCCGTGATGCCGCCGTTGGCCGGGGCGAGCCATTCGGAGCAGAGCAGGCGACTGGTCCAGATCGGCACGCGGGCGCTGGCCTCGAGTTTGCCCGGGGCGCGTTGAACGTGGAGAGAGGAAGCCATGTTGCCCCGGCCCGCGCCGCCGTACTCGGAGCGGATGCCGCCCTGCCCGAAGCTGCCGCCAAGCCGGTAGTTTTCGTTGAGCGGTGAATAAATTGACACGTAACTGCGGCCGCGCAGCAGTTGCTGCTCACCCGGCAGCACGTCGACGATGTGCAGTTCGTTCAACTCGAGTTGACCGGCGCGCAGCTTGTAGCCGATGAAATAAATCAGCAGCGAAAAAATCGCGACGTACGCCGGGAAGGTCAGCCAAGTGAGCATCTGTTTGTTGATGCGCTTGAGCCAGATGCGGTCCACCGGCCCGATGATCACGAGGTAGGCACCGAGCAGCAGCAGCAGCCAGACGATCGGCAGTTTGCTGATTTGCCGGCTGTCGAGCATCGCGCCGTAAACGCCGTCGATGTGCAATTGGCCGTAGCGCTGCTGTGGGGCTTCCTTTCCAAACCAAGCGGCGGGAACCTTGGCCAAGCGCGCCCAAAACCAGGCGCGATTCGCCCACGACTTGAACGGCTCGCGCTCGGGGTTGAAGCCCAGCACGCTCACTTGGCCAAGGCCGCGATTGGCCTCGGCGGCGACCGGCCGGGCGGCGAGTTCGAAGAGCGCCGTGCCGTTGGCCAAACGCACTTCGGCGGCGGCGAGTTTGCCGGCGGCGAATGCGGCGTCGGAGCTGCCGACAGTTGATTCATAATCAGCGCTGGCCCAGCGATGCAGCGCTTGGCCAACGGCGGCATTTTGCACCGGGCCAAACCGGCCGCGAACGAGGCTCGCCAGCCAAGGCGTGCCGGTGACGTCGCCGGGCTGGTCGATCGCGAGGATGAGATGCCCGCCGCCGAGCACCCACGTCGAGAGTGCGGCGGCCTGCTCGGTGCGGAGGTTGATGGCACGGGCGGAGTTGAGGTAGAGCGCGTGCAGCCCGCTCAACGCGATGGGGTCGTCGGGGAATGTGTCCAGCTGCATGTGGGCCACTCGCGGGGCGAATCGGTCGTTCTCCCATTTGCGCTTGAAGCGTGTCTTGGGCAGCACCGGGCCGCCGGCCTGCTGGCCGCTCAACGCGCCGAGGAGGACGGTGGCGGGGTCGGAGCTGTCGAGCTTAAGATCGGCGTGCTTGGCGATGGTTTTGCGGCCGTTTTTCAGCTTGGCGGACCAGTTGGAGCTGGTGCTGTTGAACACCGCGAGGGTGAAGCGCTTGCGGGTGTTGGTGGCCAACTCGACGTCGTAGCGGTAAACCGGGTTGTTGCCGAAGCGCGGCCGCAGCTCGACTTGGCCGTCGAATGTCGGGCCGTCGTTGAATATCTCGAACGTCACCGGAAACCACTCGCCCTGCCGCGCTTTGCCGGCGAACCCCATGAAAACATCGAACTGAACCGCGCCCTTGGCCAAGCCGGCGCCAGCCAGCAGGCACACCAAGCCCAGCTTGGCCAAGCGGGCAAAGTGACGGGGGAGTTGGGGGGCGGCGGCGTCCACGTTTACTGGCGGGGAGCTAAAAGCGTAACTCGTTCGCGGTCAACCCCGATCGATCCCAGCAGCCCCCGCGCGAATAAAACATTGCGGTCGGCGGTGTTTTTGGGTTTCCTCTGCCGTCCTATGAAATTGATGGCGAAAATGAACCACAACTTGAAGGGCGCCCTAGCCGCAGCTATGGCGTTGACGACGTTTTCCGTAATGGCACAACAGCAAGAAAAACTGGCGGACGGCCTGTACGCCGAGTTCGAGACATCCAAGGGAACGATTCTTGGGAAATTGGAGTTTGAAAAAACACCGATGACGGTCGCCAACTTTGTCGGCCTCGCGGAGGGCACGAAGCATTACTCGAAAACCGGCGGCGCACCGGCCGATGCCAAAGGCACGGCGTACTACGACGGGCTGAATTTTCACCGGGTGATTCCCAACTTCATGATCCAAGGTGGCTGCCCGCTGGGAACCGGCACGGGCGATCCGGGCTACAAGTTTCCGGATGAAATCGACGCGTCGTTGAGCCACAGCGGCCCGGGGATTTTCTCGATGGCCAACTCCGGCCCCGGTACAAACGGCAGCCAATTTTTCATCACCCACAAAGCGACGCCGTGGCTCGACGGCAAGCACACCGTGTTCGGCCACGTCGTCAAAGGGCAGGACGTCGTCAACGCCATCGCCAAGGGCGACAAGCTTACCAAAGTCACCATCAAGCGAGTCGGCGAAAAAGCCAAGGCGTTCAAGGGAGGCGAGGCGCAGTTTGCCGCGTTGCGCGCCAACATCAAATTGCCGGGAGATAAAAACAAAACCGAGGGCGAGGCGTTCATGGCCAAGGTCAAAAAAGAGGAAGGCGTGAAAACCACCGCGTCCGGCTTGGCTTACAAAGTGTTGACCGCCGGAACCGGTGCCAGCCCGAAATCCACCGACAAAGTGACAGTGCACTACACCGGCAAGTTGATCAGCGGCAAAGTGTTCGACAGCTCGGTGAAGCGCGGCCAGCCGACGACCTTCCCGCTGAACCGCGTGATCCCCGGCTGGACCGAGGGGCTGCAGTTGATGAAAATGGGCGGCAAGTGGGTTTTCTACATTCCGTCCGATCTGGCGTACGGCACACGCGGCGCCGGTGGAGCGATCCCGCCGAACGCCACGCTGATCTTCGAAGTCGAGCTGCTGGAAATCAAGTAAGCAGCTTGGCCAAGCGGCTTCTGTTTTTAAACGCAGGAACCGCGCAGGCTGAAAGCCTGATTCTACGTAGCCGAGGGCAACGCCCTCGGCTACGGAGAAGTCGCCCTTCAGGCGACCTTGAATGCGGGCGGCCAAGTTGAAAACTCTGTTGCGCTTGGTCTTGCGTCTGCGGCGTGCTGGGACAGCACGCCCTACCTTTCGCTCTTGGCCAAGCGCTTCACGCGCCTTCGGTTTTTAGCGACTTGACGAAGCGGGCGGTTCGTTCGCAGGCGGTCTTGATTTGCTCGAGACCGGTGGCGAAGCAGCAGCGCAGGAAGCCTTCGCCGGCATCGCCGAAGGCGTTGCCCGGCACGCAGGCGACGTTCTCCTCTTTCACCAAGCGTGACGCGAACTCACTCGAGCTGAGGCCGGTCGATTGCACGCTGGGGAAGGCGTAGAACGAGCCGCGCGGCCGGTGGCACTCGAGCCCCATTTCGTTAAACGCCTTGACAATGTAATTGCGGCGGAGTCGGTATTGTTCCTTCATTTCGGCGGCCGGTTCGGCGCCGTTTTGCAGCGCCTCGATGGCGGCTTCCTGACTGATGATGCTCGCGCACAGCATCGAGTATTGGTGGATGCGCATCATCGCGTCGATCAATTCCGCCGGGCCGCAGGCGTAGCCGATGCGGAAGCCGGTCATCGCGTAGGCTTTGGAAAATCCGTGCAGAAAAATCGTGCGCTCGGCCATGCCGGGCAGCGACGCGATGCTGGTGTGCTTCCCCTCGAAGGTCAGCTCGGCGTAAATCTCGTCGGTGATCACGAGCAGGTTGTGGCGCTTGGCCAAGCGGGCGATCGACTCGAGCGCCTCGCGGGTCATCGTGCCGCCGGTGGGGTTGGTGGGGAAGTTCAGCACTAACGCCTTGGACTTGGGCGTGATCGCCTGTTCGATGGCCTCGGCGGTGACGGCGAATCCGTCCTTGGCGAGGCACGGCACGGCCACCGGCACGCCGTGGGCCAGCGCGATGCCGGGCGCGTAGCTGACGTAGCACGGCTCGTGGTAAATGATCTCGTCGCCGGGATCGATGATCGCCCGCAGCGCGATGTCGAGCGCCTCGCTGACGCCGACGCTGACGAGGATTTGCGTCTCCGGATCGTAGCTCACGCCGAATCCCCCGGCGACGTAGCCGCTGATGGCCGCGCGCAGTTTGGGCAGGCCAAGGTTGGACGTGTAGCTGGTGTGGCCGCGCTCGAGGGCGTAGATCGCCGACTCGCGAATGTGCCACGGCGTGACGAAGTCCGGTTCGCCGACGCCGAGCGAGATGATGTCGGGCCGCCCTTGCACGAGGTCGAAAAACTCGCGAATTCCGGAGCGGGGAATGCGTTGAACCTGCTGGGCGACAGCGTCGCCGGGCTTGAAGTCACTCGACATGGCTGGGGGTCAGGCTGCGGCTTTTTTTTGCCGGCGCTGGAACGTCGGCTCCGCTTGGCCAAGCACGACCTTCTCGGTGACCTTGACAGAGATGATGTCGGTCGCGTCGGGAATCTCGAACATCGTGTCGAGCAGCAGTTTCTCCATCAGGCTGCGGAGGCCGCGCGCGCCGGTGCCGCGTTTGATGGCGGCCTTGGCCAGCTCGGTCAGGGCGTCGCCGGTGAAGTTGAGCTTCACGCCGTCCATCTCGAACAACTTGGCGAACTGCTTGATGAGAGCGTTCTTCGGCTCGGTCATCACGCGGACGAGTTGCTCTTCGTCGAGTTCCTCGAGCGACGTGTGCACCGGCAGTCGGCCGATGAATTCCGGGATGAAACCGTAGCTGAGAAGATCCTCCGGCTCGATGTGTTTGAGGATGTCCTTGTCCTCTGCGCTGGGTTTGTCGTCGCGCTGGGCATCGTCCTTGCTGGAGAAACCGAGCACGTTTTTGCCGATGCGGCGCTGGATGATTTTTTCGAGATCGACGAATGCGCCGCCGCAAATGAACAGCACGTTGGTCGTGTCGAGCTTGATGTATTCCTGCTGCGGATGCTTGCGGCCGCCCTGCGGCGGGACGTTGCAGACGGTGCCCTCGAGAATCTTTAGCAACCCCTGCTGCACGCCCTCGCCGGAGACGTCGCGGGTGATCGAGACGTTCTCGGTGCGGCGGGTGATCTTGTCGATTTCGTCCACGTAAATGATGCCGATCTGGGCGCGCTTCACGTCGTAGTCAGCCGCCTGCAAGAGGCGCAGGACGATGTTTTCGACGTCGTCGCCGACGTAGCCGGCCTCGGTCAGCGTGGTGGCGTCGGCGATGGCGAACGGCACGTCGAGCATGCGAGCCAGCGTGCGGGCGAGCAGCGTCTTGCCGGAGCCGGTCGGGCCAAGCAGCAGAATATTGCTCTTCTCGATCTCGATTTCGTCGTCGCTCGTGTTAGCGGTGATAATCTTGTTGTCGCCCTTGGTTTTCACCGTGAGGCCGGACTGGATGCGCTTGTAATGGTTGTGCACCGCGACGGCCAGCGCCTTCTTGGCTTCGTCTTGGCCGATGCAGTGTTCGTCCAGCGCGGCCTTGATCTGCTTGGGCTTGGGGACGTTGAGCTTGATCGTTTTTTTCTTCTCCTCAGCCTGCAACTCCTTGTCGAGGACGTTCTTGCAGACGAGGATGCAGTTGTCGCAAATGTACACGCCCGGCCCGGCGATCAGCTTGCGGACCTCCGAGTGGGATTTTCCGCAGAAACTGCAAAGAGTGATTTGGTTGGGGCGCGCCATGGGGCTTGAATTATTTCTTCTTTTTCTCGTCCTTGAGGCTGGCGACGTCCTTGCGCGACTTCACCACCTCGTCCACGAGACCGTACTTCTTCGCTTCCACGGATGACATGAAATGGTCGCGATCCGAGTCCGAGGCAACTTGTTTGGTTTTTTTACCGGTGTGCTCGGCGAGAATCTTGTTGATGCTGTCCTTGAGCCGCAGAATCTCCGCCGCCTGAATCTCGATGTCGGAGGCATTGCCCTGCGCGCCGCCCCACGGCTGGTGGATCATGATGCGCGCGTTGGGTAGGGCGTGGCGCTTGCCCTTGGTGCCAGCGGCGAGCAGTACGGCACCCATGCTGGCCGCTTGGCCGATGCAGTACGTGTTCACGTCGCAGGTCAAAAATTGCATCGTGTCGTACACCGCCAGCCCGGCGGTGATGCTGCCGCCCGGCGAGTTGATGTACAGGTGAATGTCCTTCTTCGGGTCCTGCATTTGCAGGAACAACAACTGCGCGATCACCAGGTTCGAGATCGTGTCGTCAATCGGCGTGCCGATGAACACAATGCGATCCACCAGCAGCCGCGAGTAAATGTCGTAGCCGCGCTCCCCGCGGCCCGTCTGCTCGACGACCATCGGAACCAAGAAATTATTTGCCTTCAAGCCTTCCCTCATGGCCGGAAACCATAACGGCCCCGGCTTCCCGGCGTCAAGCGCAGGCAGGGGCAGCTATCCCCAGCCGTCCGCCCACCGCTCCGCTGGGCCAAGCGGGGTGAGGGTCGGGTCCGGCCAATCGTCCTCGTCTTGGTTTGCCGTTTATATCTTTCGAGGACGAGGGACGAGGACGAGTAGGAGTACGAGGACGATTGGCCGCAGGGTAGGGATGGCTGTCCCCAGCCGTCCGGCCAAGCGTTCGCAAAAACTCACAACGGCCGGCTCGGAGAGCCAGCCCTACCTTCGCCCTTGGCCAAGCGCTTGGGTTTATCGCCGGGAGAACGGGCCGTTGTTGCCGATGGCGTGGATGGTGTTTTGGATCCGGTGGGAAAGGTAGGCGCCATCGGCTGCGTCGATCTTGTATTCGATCTGCATCTGCATGGTTGGCTTCATGTCGGCGATTTGCAGCAGGACGGATTTCTTGTCGGCGGACAGCTTCACGCCGGTCACCTCGACGCGATCGCGGCCTTGGCTGCCGTCGGCCTTGTAGTCGCGCGACCCGTAGTTGCGGGTGCGCTTGTAGCCCCAGCGCTTGACGGAATAGTTGTCCGGGTCAGCGGCGGTTCCCGCGTCGAGTTCGTTCGTGAACGTCAGTGAGATGCCATCTTTCGTGGCGTGGATGGCCACCGGCAAATGCACCGGTTTGCCGGTGTGCTTGAGGCGATAGAAACCACCCGGCCGAGTCTTGTTGCCGGCCCAGCCGAAGAGGCCGCAGGCGTAGAGTTGGCCGTCGCCGGGGTGGAAG
>Ga0208879_1003202_pt1 | contig 13646 bp, 14 predicted proteins | sample Knorr_S15_td_Bot_FD_185605 | JGI IMG/M metagenome (GOLD analysis project Ga0208879, IMG submission 185605) | Marine microbial communities from Southern Atlantic Ocean transect - Knorr_S15_td_Bottom_ad_5009_LV_A (SPAdes) (version 2) | ecosystem: Environmental > Aquatic > Marine > Oceanic | place...
GACTACAGTTCGGCGGCCATCAACGTCGGCGCGGTGGTCACCTGTTTCGGTACAGGAGCGGACGCTGGCACGGGTACCGATGCCGGTGACGAACTGGCGACGGCGATCGACCTCGGACACCAGTACAGTGGGACCCTGACAGGATGCTTCGACAGTCAGGATACGATTGACTACTACTCTGTGGAGATTTTCGACGGACAGAATCTGTCCATCATCCTCGACGGTCAGGCGGACGCGGACAACGACCTTCGTCTGCTCGATTCTCAGGCGGTTCAAGTCAACTCGTCGACCAATCCCGATGATATGGAGGAGAACGTCTCGACGATCGGGACGAATTGGGCCGGGGCGGCCAACACGTACTACATCGAGGTCTCCAAGTTCTCTGGCGCTGGTGAGTACACGCTGCACGTCTTCACCAATGGCAGCGCGCCACCACGGGCGTGCGGCTGGGATGATCAGGATGACCTCGGTCTCGGTGAAGATGCCGGCGCCGCGGACAAGGCCTCGTCACTTGGTGAGAACCCCACGATCACGGGCATCGGATGTCTTGATGCGATTGACCAGGCGGATTCGTACGCCTTCGACCTCGCTGGGATGTATGGCGTGAGCATAGAGGTGAACATGAACAGCACTCTGGATTTCACGCTCATTGTCGCTGATGGTCAAGGCAACGAGTTGGCTAACATCAATTCGGAAGGTCAGCCGATGTACTACAACACCAGTGCCATCAGTCCCGCGGATATCGTTGGAAGTTACCTGATGACGGTGCTCGCCAACGGTCTAGAGGGAAACTACAGCGTATCGATGACGCTCATCGACCCACCACAGCCCGATCTCGTGGCGGCCAGCGTGCAGTGTCCAGTGGTGTCTGGGGGAGCCTCCACGAATGTCTCCAACGGGACTGAATTCTCATTCAGCATATCCGGAGATTCGGTGCTCGGACCGAGTACCATGCCGTTCTTCTGGGAACTCAATCTGGTCGCTGATGACGGCACCCAAGCCGCCTTGCTGCTCCACGGGTCATACACTGATGAACTCGCTGGAATGGATGGGGAGATCATCTCTGAATCCGGAACTTTCACACTCGCTCATGACATTCCGCTGGGCGTCTACCACTGCGAGTTGACCATCGACTCGGCAGGTTTGGTCGCCGAGGTAGATGAGTCGAACAACGAGCTCCAAGGAGCAGATTTCAACATCATTCTCAACACCAACGTTGACCCCTGGGCGGGTGATGACGACCATGACGGATTCCAGAACGAGGATGACGACTGCCCCAGCAGTTACGGGAACTCTACGGAGGACCTTGTCGGATGCCAGGACATCGATGGGGATGGCTGGTCGAACACAGGTGACGCTTTCTTCACCGACCCCACGCAGTGGCTCGATACCGACGGCGACGGATTCGGTGACAACGCCTCGGGCTTCCAAGGAGACCAGTGCCCGAATGAGGCTGGTGTGGCCAATGGAACCAACGGCACCGGCTGCCCACTCTTGATCCCTGACAGCGATGACGACGGTGTGCCTGATGACGACGACGCCTGCCCTGGAACCGCGGCAGGAGTGGTGGTGAACGAGACCGGTTGCGAACCGCCTCCACCTCCCCCACCAGACAACGATGGCGATGGCGTCGTCAACGCCGATGACAACTGCCCTGACTCTGCCAATGCCGACCAGGCGGATGCAGACGGAGACGGCGTGGGTGATGTCTGTGACCTGCCCCAAGATGGAGACGCAGGCTCCGATGGAGACTCGGAACCCACGGGTGAAGGTCAGGGATGGGGTGGTATCAGCGTGATGATGTTGGCAGCAGCCGCAGGTGGCATCCTGCTCATCATCGTGATGGTGACTTTGTTCATCACCAAGGATGAGATCGGACTGCTGATGGGTGGCAGCAAGACGGACTCAACCCCCATCTCCTCAGCCCCCATCGTCTCAGAACCCTTCGTGGAGGAGCAGGCTGCGCCGACGGTGGTCACTCCTGCAAAGCAGGAATATGAGCAGCAACTCATCGACCAAGGATATTCTCCTGAGCAGGCGAAAACATACGCGGACCACTATTACGACTGAGTTAGCAGAGCAATGGCTGATCAGACGGTCGTGCTGATGACACCGGCAAGCGCGCCGAGCGCCCCGATGACCACCACCGAGGCCAGCGCCATCCGTGCGGACAGCAGGCGTGCCGAGGGCGTACCTGATTCGAGCGTGGCGTGAATCGATGTCCCTGCCATCAGCAGCACGAAGGCGTGCTTCGCCAGCATCACCGTGACCCAGCGGTCGGCGAAGAACTCGAGCAGACTGGGATGACCCGGCTCGAACAGCCTCATCAATCCCCCTATGAGGTTCATCGCCACTCCCACCCACACCAGTCGGCAGGCGAGCAGTTGGCGGGTCAACTCATTCTCATCCTGGGTCACCTTGCGCAGGTGACTGTGCAGTTTGAGCAGACCACCGACGAGCAGGATGGCGCCGATCGAGTGCATGAAGGAGGAGGACACCCGCACGTCGAAGCCACCGAGCAGCCCACGGATTCCGCTCAACGAATCATCCTCGCCGTGGGCTGCAACCATGCCCGCGGCGAGCAAGGTGGTGCCGACGAGCGCCGCCAGCAACGTGGGTGCCGCGAGCCTGCGCATGCAGCGCGTTCGCGGCCACGCCCGACAATGGTTTCCCCTCTACAGTGGTAGAATTCCCACATGGAGTCGCAAGTGTGATGCGGGGGCAGCCCCTGAACCCGGCCGTGAATCGAGGTAGCGGAGCCGCCGCGCTGGTGTTGTCCGGCCTGTTGCTCTTGCTCGCCGCCCCCGTCGCGCTCGCCCATCCACCCCCTCCCGAGACAGGTGGCATGGTGTTCATCCTCTCAGGCGAGGGGGCAGACCAGTCGCTCATTCGTGACGGCCTGAGTTCCGCCCAGCCAGGGGAGATGCTGGTGACCACCGGAGGTGGCACCGACCTGGGGCTGTGGATGTCCGAGGAACTGACCTCCCCGCTGGAGATCACGGGAACGACCGCGATCCTCAACCTCTACGCCATGCCGGTCACGATCGTGTTTGGCGCTGGGATGTACATCGATGTCACCGTGACGGTCGATGGTGAGGAGATGGTCTCCGGAACCAGCGAGACGATCATCCTGAACGAACCGCTGATGACCAACATCCCGTGGACTTCCGATGAGTTCGACATCGTCGCCGCACCGGGTCAGCGCATCGAGGTGAACGCGGTCGCCCACATCGATGGAATCGGCGGGGCACAGGTCCAGTGGGGGGAGGCCGACGCGCCGGCCGAGTTCGCCCTGATGTTCTGGACGCTGAACCACACGGCTGGAGCAGAGACGTCCACTGAACGAGCGGACCTGTCGGTCGAATTCGACACCCCTTGGAACTGCAGCGACATCGACCTGGTCTCCCTGAAGGTGCATGGACCGGTTGATGACCACGATGAGCCGTGGCCGGAGACGGCGGCGCCGGGTGAGATGGCGGTCGAGGGTGGCGCGTGCGCGTGGGCGGGGGATGTCACGGGACTCTCTGGCACCCTGCTCTACCGTTGGCATGTCGAGATGTCCGATGGCGAGCAGTTCAACCTGACCGGAGATGTCGAGGTTGCTGGGTCTGTGGCTGGGATGGTGATGGCACCACGGCTGAGCCTGTGGGGTGGGTTGCTCGGCAGTCTGCTGGCCCTCATTCCGATGCTGGCTCTCACGGTGAGGGAGACGAACACGAAATCAGGATTCAGTGACCGTTTCGCGGCAGTGTTCGAAGCGGACACCGGCACGAGGACCTCGTTCGTCGTCTGGCTGGTGATTGGGATTTCCACCGGGCTGCTTGCAGGACCGGTCATCGCCGTGCTCGTGACCGGGGTGCTCGCCGTCCTGTTCTGGACCCTCGACGCCCCTGAGGAACAGTTGGCGTGATACCTGAACAACCCTGAGACAGTTCATTGGACCTGGACTGTGACCGTGTCGCCTGTGCTGGCACCATCGTCGTCGGTGACCGTGAGCGTGAACGTGTGATTGCCGCGGGGGAGTTTGACCCTCACCTCGGCCACCTCTCCGAGAATCCGGTTGTTCTCATCCCTCCAGACGTGCTTGACGATCTCCCCATCCTCATCGTAGGAGTGGCTTCCATCCAACAGGACGACCACCGTTCCGTCCTCGTCGGCGGCCACCACCTGATCTTCACCGGCGTCTGACACGGGTGGCAGGTTGCCGATGCCGCCGCTGTCCGCCAGCCCCTCCATGATGTCGTAATCATCCGCCTCGGTCGCATCTGTGAGCGTAATCTCCTGTTCCAGCAGGTCGAGCAGCTGACCGCTGTCACCATCACCGTCTCCGCCATCCCCTGACCAGGCCTTCCACTCATCCTCAGTGAGCAGGGTCTCCATGGCGGCACCACCGGTGTCGGCGTATGCCGTCTCGTCGGTGATGCGAGCGGTGTCCTCGCTCTCCTCGGCGCCGAACGCCGCCAGATCGGCATCGATGTCCTCGCCTTCCTGCTGCAGGTAGGGAGTTGCGTTCGCATCGATCAGCAGCACCTGATTCTCACGTGTGTAGTCGTTCTGGTTGTCACCGGCGACGGCGATCGTCCTCCCGTCACTGGAGACCCGCAGCATCTGGGTCAGCCCGACGTGCTCCACCTGCCACCGCTCATCTCCTGCCGCATCGATGCAGCGCACCTGGAACCAGGAGGCGACCAGCAGGTCGTCACCAGAGGTGGACAGGTCACTGATGCTGTACACGGAGCGATGGCGCAGGGATTCGCTGCGGTCGGCTGCGAAGTGCAGCACCTTGCCGTCGAACATACCGGCATCGACTCCACTCCCGCTCGCCGAGAGCACTTCGCAGCGGCTGCCGAGTTCCACCCTGCCGACCTCCGTTCCCAGCGGATTCCACCATTCGAGGGCGATCTCCTCCTCGTCCCCGAGTGTGACTCCGAGCGCCTCGCGGGCGATGCACAGGTGCCCGTCGGCGAGGAACTCGAGCGCGGTGACCCGCTCTCCACTCTCTCCCCGTTGTTCACGGCGGAAGCGAACCTCCCCATCTCGGGAGAGGACGGTGACGTTACCCTCGTCGTCGGCGACGGCGACCAACTGCCCGTCCCGTGCGACTGCCAGCAGCATGAGTTCACCCTGCTGATGGTGCCCGAGCAGTCTTCCCTCGCTCGTGAGCAGATGCAGCAGGCGCGCCCCGTCGATGGAGGCGATCAGGTCCCCGCTCGCGGAGGCCGCCAGATGGTCGCACCCCCCTCCCAGGCTGTGGGTCCAGCGCCGCCCGCCGAGCCGTTCGTGACCGAACAGGTCTCCAGAATGGCTGCCGACGATGAGCATCCCCTGATCCGAGATGGCGATATGGGACACTCCACCATCTACTGTGAATGACGGTGCGTCGCCCCCCTCCTTCTGGTGGATGCTGACGTTCCCCTGCTCATCTCCCCAGGCGAGCCACGAGCCATCCGCGGCAAGGGCCAGAGCAGTTACCTGGGTGCTCGCGGGAAGTACCTCAAGAGGGTCGATGATCATCGGCATGTGATTCGTGCCGAGGTTGGACAGGTTCGCATATCAGGCTATCCCGAAACGGTGCTTCAACTCGGTGAGCCGCGCTTCGCTCCAACCAGCCAACGGTTCCAGCCGCACCAGAGGGACATTCCGGTCGTCGGCAGCCTCGAAATCGTCGAGATCAGCGCCGACGCGGCCCCACACCCTGCCTGCGTGTCCTGGCCCCGGTCCGCTGTTCAACTTCAGCGCCCATTCATCATCGGCCAGCGCGGCATCCCATACTGTGAGTCGTGCCCGAAGAGCAGGGTCAGCGCCGTCATCAATGATGATACGACAGCCACGCCGCATCACCAGCCAAGCGGCCAGCAGGTCCGATTCTTCAGCCAGTTTCGACCTCACGTTCCCTTGCACTCCAGTGGGAAGTCCTCCGGGACCGAGAATCCTATCCCCGAGCAACGACGCGTGGTCTGGCATCAGTGCCACCCGCACCTCCCAATCTGGTTCACCGAGGTCCACCTCCAGATGCGGTGCTCGTCTCTGGACCTCCGCTCCTAGAGCGGCAGCGAACTGCTGGCTGCCCCACGCTCCCTTCGGTCCATGCCTGCGGCAACGGATGGCGAATGTGCTGCCCACCCCCTCAGGGAACCCTCCCGCTTCGAGCGCGTCTGCGACGGACTCTGGAGCCGCCTCCACCTGCTCGGCGGGGTCGATTGCGACGATTCCGAAGGTGTGCCGAAAGGCGTCGGCGGCGGCCTCGGGGTCGGCGTCTGCCGGGGCGTGTGCCAGCAGGAGTCCATGCCACGGTTGCAGCGAGAGTTCGACACCGCGCAGTTCCGCCTGCGCCTTCAGTTGCCGCTCAAGCGCGACGCGCATATGGCGGCGGACGGGTCGCGATTTGAGTTGGATCTCAGCCATGCGCACTATCCAACGCTGCATCGTCTCACCACACAGCGATTGGCCAGCCCTTCATTGACCTCTCGGCGTTCGGGAGACTCTCTGGAGGCCTGAGAATCAGTCGTCGTTGTGGAGTTCGATGCTGTCGACATCGACCGGCTCACCGTTGTTGCCGTTCTCTCTCTCCATCTTGGCTGCGTCATTGCGCTTGGCCTCTAGCAGTTTCAGGTACTCCTCGGTGACATCACCGGTGACGTATTCTCCAGTGAAGCAGGATGTGTCGAAACCATCGATGTCGATGCTTCCCTCACTGCACGCGGCGAGCAGGTCGTCGATGTCCTGGTAGAGCAGGAAGTCAGCGCCGATGGCTTGACCTATCTCATCCGGTGTCTTGCCGTGGGCGATGTACTCGGAGCGAGACGGCATGTCGATTCCGTAGACGTTGGGGTGGATCAGCGGTGGGGAGGACGAGGCGAAGTAGACCTTCTCGGCACCAGCGGCGCGCGCCATCTCCACGATCTTGCGAGAGGTGTTTCCGCGCACGATCGAATCATCGACGAGCAGCACTGTCTTTCCCTTGAATTCAGATGGGATGGCGTTGAGCTTCTTGCGCACCGAATCCTCCCTCTCCGCCTGACCGGGCATGATGAACGTGCGACCGACGTAGCGGTTCTTGACGAAGCCTTCGCGAATCGGGACCCCGAGCGTCTCGGCGAACTGCATGGCAGCGATGCGTCCGCTGTCGGGTATCGGCATCACGACATCGACCCCATGGTTCGGTTTGAGACGCTCGAACTTGTGCGCCAGTCGCTCTCCGAGGTTCAGGCGCGCCTGATGGACCGACATGCCGTCGATCACCGAATCAGGACGGGCGAAGTAGACGTATTCGAAGATGCACGGGCTGCGCTTGGCGTCCGAATGACACTGCATTTCATAGATCTCGCCGCTCATCATGAAGAAGAGACATTCTCCCGGTTCGACATCGCGCACCGTCTCGAATCCGAGCGAGTCGAGTGCAACCGACTCCGAGGCGACGCACCATTCCGTGCCAGCCTCGGTCTCACGCTTACCGTAGATCAGCGGGCGGATGCCGTGTGGATCACGGAACGCGAACATGCCCATGCCGGTGATCATGCCGACGACGGAGTATCCTCCGCTGATACGGTAGTGGACCTCGCGTACGGCCTGGAACACTTGACTGACATCGAAATAGGTCTCACCTTCAATGCGCACCTGCCGCCTTCCGAGTTTCTGCAACTCATGTGCCAGCACGTTGAGCAGGACCTCTGAATCCGAGGAGGTGTTCACGTGCCTCAGATCGTCCTGGTAGAGCTTGTGCGCCTGCTCCTCGGCGTTGACCAGGTTCCCGTTGTGCGCCAGCGTGATCCCGTAGGGGGAGTTGACGTAGAGCGGCTGCGCTTCGGCCGTCGAACAGGTTCCAGCGGTCGGGTAGCGGACATGGCCGATGCCCATCGAGCCGGTGAGTCGTTCGATGTGTCGCTTGTAGAAGACGTCCCGCACAAGCCCGTTCGCCTTGCGTGCATGGAACTGGCCATCAGCGCAGGTGACTATGCCGGCCGCGTCCTGACCGCGGTGCTGGAGCACAAGCAGACCGTCATAGATCAACGGCGCGACCGTCGCTTCCTGAGTGCCCACGATGCCGATGATGCCGCACATCTGCATCCCTGCTCCGCCCGCTCAGCCGTAGGTATTTGGACATTGGGCCAACCGAAGGATTCAGCCTGCCTCACGCTGGTGGTCGACGGTTGCGCTTGGCCCAGCGGAATCCTCGCAGGCGGGCCGTCGCGCCGTAGCCGCAGGAGGCGCACTTGCGCTTCTGCTTGTGATACGAGTGCCGACCACAGCGTCGGCAGCGGATATGTGTGCTCTTCTGGCGCTTGCCCATGCTCGGTGTTCCCTTGCTCATGTACCCACCACTCCGCCAGAGGCAGCCCGGCGACCGGTGCGCCCATTATGAGCATTACCCGGAGCATCGGTTCAACTCATTCAGCCGAATCGTCACCTTCAGCGGCGCTGAAGTCCTCTGAACTCAGTTCGAGGAGCGGGTCGTCCGCATGTCGTCTGCCGCTCACCAGCGCCAGCAGCAGTCCGAAGCAGATCCCGAGTGCCAGCAAGCCTGCGCACTCGGCGACGAGCAACCTGAGCACGGTCGTGGAGAACTGCGACCAGACATCACCGACCACCCCCGGCAGCAGCATGCCGGCGTCTACCGCCCAGCCATAGACCAGCGCGGCGACGACGGTCGTCAGGAACATGCCGAGGGCCTGTTCGGTGATGCGCGCCTGTCTGTGAGCGAAGGCCAATGTGAACATGAACAGCAAGCCCGTCGTAAGCATGAACGAGACGATCGCGGAGTGGAAGAAGCGCATTCCGATATCGATGTCGGCGACCTCACCGCGCACCTCGAGGTGGATGTTGGCGACGAAGATGCACAGTATCAGGGTGAGCACGACCAACGCCAGCGTCTGCCAGTCACGCTTCGCATCCCCGTCCCTGGTGTTCATTCCTGCTCACCTCCTGAGTCACCGGCATGCTCCGCCAGGATCTCTCGTGCACGCGCCTGCTCGGATTCGCTCAGGGGCGCGACCGGTTCAGGAACCGGCATGTTGCGCTCACCGATCCACACCACCAGCACGAAGGTCAGCAACGCGCCTACGCCGCCGACGAGCAGGCCGAGCAGGTCTCCAAGAGCGCCCCACGAAGCGCTGCGCCAGAAGACCGGGTCGTCTTGTTCGGTACCTTGGGCCAGCAGGAAGATGAGCAGTATGAACGAGGTGATCGCGACGCCTCCCATCGCCAGCGCCTCACGCCAGCGACGGTCGCCCATCATGATGGTGAACGCCGCCGCGAATCCGCCGATGACGACCAGCAGCGTCAGCAGGCTGGTCATGAGGTGCAGCCAGAATGGATTCGCCGTCCCGGAGATATCTGGTCGGTCGACGAACAGCAACCATCCGAACCAGGCTATTCCACCGGCGAGGAGCAGGAATCCACCCTGCCTGACTCCCTCGGGCAGCGGAGCGAATGGTGTCGGTCCACCGAACAGTGCCAGCAGGCAGCCTACGGCGCACATCAGCGTCGGTCCGAGTAGCATGAGTCCCAGGTGCAGAATCTGACCTTCCCCGGTGGAGGCGATGTCCCAATCGTTGAGCAGCGGGGCCAGCAGGCAGCCGAGCAGCAGCACCCGCCCCACCCACTTGCGCCGGGAATCACGCGCCAGCATCAGGGCGACTCCCAGCGGAAAGAGAGCCAGTGGCAGCCAGAAGTGGACGAGCAGCGTTGTCTCAGGCATCACCGCAATCGAACACGATGCGGGGCCAGTGGGCCTTAGAAGTTCGGAGTCCCCAACGACACAGTACGAGCGGGTGGACCCTCCGAAGTCCACGACATGCTCAAATAGGGGCCGTCGGTCGAAGCCTCGCCCATAGGGCGATGGAGATTGCAACAATGGTCAAGATGCCTCGTCAGGTGATGCGCTACAGCCCCGCGGCTGGCAAGCACACCCTGCACACCGTCGAGCGGGTGAAGAAGAGGAAGGCGAGCGAGCTCAAGTGGGGCCAGCGCAGGTTCCGCAGGGTCACCGCAGGTTACCGCGGATTCCCGCGTCCCAAGCCCGCCGACTCGAAACGAAGTGTCGACGGCACCAAGCGCATCAATCTCATCTACCGCTGCACCGAGACTGGCAAGGCCCATGTTCCCAAAGGGAAGCGGGCGAAGAAGTTCGAACTCGTTGACAAGTGAAGGAGCACGACCAGATGAGCGAAGAGCGCAAGTTCCACCGTGTCGAGTGCCGTGACTGTGGCAGCGAGCAGATCCTGTTCGTTCGTGCCTGCACGAAGATATCCTGTAACGTCTGTGGCGCCACATTGGCTCGACCGGCTGGAGGAAAGGCGGTTTTGGTGAGCGCCAACGTCCTCGAGACCCTAGAGTGAACAGGTGCTGTCAGGATGGGCTCGAAGTCGGAATGGCCCCAAGAGGGTGAACTGGTCGTCTGCACGGTGAAGAGCGTCGTGCAGAATGGAGCCTACCTGAACCTCGTTGGCTACAACCGCGAGGGCTTCGTGTTCATCGGCGAGATTGCCGCTGGCTGGGTGAAGAACATCCGCGGCCACGTCCGCGTCGGCCAGCGGGTGGTCGGCAAGGTCACCAGGGTGCGCAAGGACCGCAAGAGCGTCGACCTGTCGCTCAAGGCGGTCAACGATGAGCGTCGCCGTGGAGCGTTGAAGGCGTGGAAGAACGAGAACCGCGCCCGCCAGTTGCTCAAGATCACCGGCGAGCGCTCAGGTTGGGAAGAGGGCAGAGCCGACAAGATGGGCTCCGAACTGACCGAAGCGTTCGGGACCCTCTACGGCGCCTTCGAAGAGGTTGTCATCGATCCCGAAGCGTTGCAGCAGATGGGCTACGAAGGAGACTGGATCACACTGTTCGTCGAACTCGCGTTGGAGAACATCGTCCCGCCATTCGTCGCTCTGCGCGGTCATCTGGAGATCGTGGTCCCCAACGAAGCGGGCATCGAGGTCATCAGCAGAGTGCTGGCAACCGCAGAGGAGAATGGCTCCGCGGGCGAGGGGGTGGAGGTGACCTGCCACTACGATGGCGCTCCACACTACCGGGTCGAGATCCGCGCACCGGACTACAAGTCGGCCGAGGCCGCTTGGAACGCGGTCGAACAGGCTGTCCTGCCGGCGGTGGAGTCGGCTGGAGGCTCGGCCAGCGCGGAACGCTCCTAGTCTCCTCCCGGCAGAACGTCAACCCCTTCGCGATGGTCTATGTGGGATTCGATGACAGGTAAGCGCAAAGAACCTCAAATGCAGGGAGCAGAGCAGAGGTGACCACATGGCTCGTTCGCGACTCCAACGCTGCACCTCCTGCGGTACCTATGGACTATCCACCACCTGCTCCCGCTGTGGGGCGCCGGCTAAGGCGGCCGCCCCCCTGCGCTATTCTCCCGAGGACACGCAGGCTGAACGTCGGCGGCAGTTCCAGGATGTCACCGCTGCCGAGTGGGCGCAGTCCCTACCCGTTCCGACACCGAAGGGGTCAAAGACGGTCGTCGAAGGGGCCGCAGAGTCGGAGGAAGAGGAATGAGCAGAGTGAGGCTCCTGTGGGAGGATGGGGATGAGTCCCTGCCCGAACATCACTACCTGCTAGAGGCGGTTCCAGGAGTAGGAAACGTGGGCAAGTTGGTGCTCGATACCTTGGTGAACACACACCCCAGCCGCACCGTGCTACGCATTCTCCACCCAGACCTCCCGCCACACGCCACCCTGAACGACGAGGGATTGCTGGAACCCCCGTGCATGACCGTCAGCGCCGTCGATCTTCCTTCCGGGGAGACTGTTCTCGTGCTCACCGCCAACTTCCAGCCGTTGAGCCCGGCGGGCCAGTATGAGGTGGCCACGGCCGTTCTCGAACTGTGCTCCGATGCCGGCACGGGGTTGCTGCTGATCCTCGCCGGTCTGGCCGCCGAAGTCGGTCAGGAGTCTGTCTACCTGGTCTGCTCGAGCGTAGCTGACAAGGAGGCGATGGAAGGGCGTGGACTCGAGGTGAGCAGCGAACACCCTTCAGCCGGCATCATCGGGCTGACCGGCCTGCTCGCATCGCTCGCACCCATCCACAAAGTTCCGAGCGCGTGCGTAGTCGCTGAGACCGCTGGAACCAGTGTCGACGTCGTAGCAGGGGACCGGCTGGCGAAGTGGATCGAGGAGTCGCTCGACTTGAGGCTCGGGCTGGAGATCGACTCGACCGAGTCAACCGCCGAGAAGTTGCGCGAGTTCTTCGAACTCGATGAGATCGCTGAGATAGACATCGGCCTCGGTAACAGCGTCGAAGGCGACTCCGAGGCATTCTACGCCTGACGAGTTGTGCTCGCGGCCGTACGCCGACAGCGAACTGTTGATGCGATGTACCGCCTGAGGAGAGCGGGTAGCACATGTCAGGGAAGGGTGGCTTCCGCAGTCTGAAGTTGAGCACCATATCGCACATCGCGATCATCCTGTTCATCTCCGTGCTGGCGTTGATCCATCTCAAGTCGGTCATCCAGCCGTTCGTTGTGGCCGTACTGCTGTTCCTGCTCATCCGACCTGCCGCCAAATGGTTCGAGGCGCGCTACGGCCATCCCGTCGCCGCCTACGGTATGCTCGTGTTCACGGTCGTCGTCGTGCTGTTCTTCGTCTCCATCCTGCTCTACGCCAACATGGCGGCATTCACCGATGAAGTGCCTGAATTGAACACCAAGCTGCATGAGCGCATTGCGTGGTTGGAGAGCATCACGCTGTTCGGGTACTCATTCGACACCAGCGCGATCACGGACCAGATCACGGTGGGTGCGATCGAGTCGTTCGCCTCAGGCCTGCTCGGATCGCTGGCGAGTTTCACCGTGTTCGCGCTCACCGCGCTCATCTTCCTGCTGTTCATCATCCTCGAGGCTGAGACGCTTCCCGGACGCCTCAAGGCCGCTTACCCGGATGAGATGGAGCGCGTCCTGGGAATCGCTGCCAACTCTGGTGAGGGAATCAACACCTACGTCATCACCCGTGCGACCGTGGCACTCGGCCAGGCAGTGAGCTGCGGAGCACTGCTCTACCTGTTCGGCATCCCCGGTTGGTTCCTGTGGGCGTGCATCACATTCGTGATGGACTTCATCCCCTACATCGGCGGCCTGATCGCCACCGTCCCTCCGATCCTGCTCGGATTCATCGTCCTCGAACCGATGAGCGCTCTGTTACTGCTCGCCATCTTGATCGCCAACCAACAGCTCTGGGGAGGCATCATCGAGCCGCAACTATCCGGTCAGCGCCTCAATATCTCGCCGATAGTGCTGCTGTTGGTGGTCGCCTTCTGGGGCTGGGCCTGGGGGCTCATGGGGATGGTGCTCGGGGTGCCGTTGGCGGTCATCATGAAGATAGTTCTCGAGAGCGATCCGCGGACCAAGCCGATCGCCCTGCTGCTGTCCAGCCACCCGCAGAGCAGCGAAGAAGAGTGAGATCTTCATCCACCGGATGAGACGACGATCAGTTCGATGCTGATGTCAGCGGTGATGCGGCTGTCGTGGGGCACGATGACGCCCTCGTGGATCGCCAGCACGGTGCTCGGAGGAACGTCCAGAAGTCCGAGAACATCTCGGATGGTCGCCCCCTCGCCGACCTCGACGGAATGCTCCTCGCCCTCGTGGGTGACCTCGACCTGCATTGTCCCAACCGTATCGCACACAGGTAATCATGCTTATCAGAAGTGAGTGA
>Ga0208879_1003204_pt1 | contig 13641 bp, 13 predicted proteins | sample Knorr_S15_td_Bot_FD_185605 | JGI IMG/M metagenome (GOLD analysis project Ga0208879, IMG submission 185605) | Marine microbial communities from Southern Atlantic Ocean transect - Knorr_S15_td_Bottom_ad_5009_LV_A (SPAdes) (version 2) | ecosystem: Environmental > Aquatic > Marine > Oceanic | place...
ATTTTGAACCATAATTAGTTCAGAATGGTTCAAATTATAGTTCATATAATTTTTGGGAGTCAAGTTTCAGTGAAAAAACCGCAACTTTCTCAATTCACCCCGTTTTCAATTATTTTTTCAACTTCCTGCCAAACTGCGTCAACACTGAAAAAATGAAGAGATTATGTCCCTCAGTCGAGTCTCGAAACCGTTTCGTGATTAAACCGCCAAAGCTGTTGTTTGATTCCTTTCCAGATTCCTTTGATGCTTCCAAATGTTCGATACTTTTGTTGGATTTTTGGCTGAATGCCATGGCTTTTCATAACTTCAATAACGAAACGTAAATCGTCCAAATATGGTTCGTAAATCTGTTTTCTGGTTATTGAAGGAATAGAATACGAAGTGGTAAATTGAACCATGGGTTTTGATTGTTTTTCTGTGAGACGGAGTTCATGAAAGTGCCAAAAAATACCATTGCTGTAAGGGAAACGATTGGCATTCCATGGTGCTAAAGTCCAACCGTGATTAGACAGAACATGGACTTGTTCCGGGAATCTTTCGGGCCAATCATCAAGATATTTTTGATCACCGAATTTGCCTTTCTCAAATCGAGCAAAACACCACTCAATGCAACGATCTTCCCACCATTTTCTTACAGACTCACTACCCTCACGAGCAAAAGTTGTGAATTGTACACAATATTGTCCGCTTTTTTCTGAAAGATCGTATTCAGGTGCATAAGCATGATCAGTAATCAAAACACTTTTTCCAGTTTGATCAAACTCTTGAAAAATTGGTGCAGGACTTTTCCGAAACCATAAATCCGCATCCAAATAAGTAACCCTCTTTACTGAAATATCGGAGTCAAAAACAAACTTAGGCGTGAACGGCGTTGTTGTCCAGCAATATTCTCCGACTGACCTGTCCGGTTTGACTTGTTTTAATTCTTTTGTTTCCAGCAAACTGAGTTGTAAAAGTTGAACATTTGTCAATTTCAATTCGGCTAGGATTTCGTGAACCTCATCATCCATACACAAAATCCAAAGAGTATATTTTCCTGCGTGCCGCTCCATGGATCGATGTAAAGCTAATCCCTGAGGCAGAAATAGTAAATCGAACAGGGTGACAAAATGTTCCATCACTTACCTTGAAACGAATTGACTGATTCAATCACACATTCAATATCTGTATTAGACATTTGCGGATGACAAGGGAGTGAGAGGCACATTGAAGCGTGTTTTTCACTGTTATTCAATCCATTTGGATCACGAACTATTTCTGAGCATGGTTTTTGTTGATGAACGGGAACCGGATAATGAATCAAAGCTTGGACTCCTTTCTTCAGTAAATGAGCTTGTAATGCATCCCGTTGTAGGCAGGTAATGACAAATAAATGATAGACATGAGCAGATGGTTGCTCCGGTTTTATCAAATGTTTCACCAAGGGGTTATCTAGTTTTGAATGATATGAGCCTGCTATCTGTCTACGCCGTTTTGTAAATTCAGTAAACCAATTCATTCGTTCAGATAACATTGCTGCTTGAACTTCATCCAATCGGCTGTTCATTCCTATTTCCGGATGAAGATAGCGTTCACTTTGGCCATAATTTCTCAATCGACGAGCTTTTTTTGCCAAAGCGCTATTACTTGTAACAAGCATTCCTGCATCGCCCACTGCTCCCAAATTTTTTGTGGGGTAAAAACTGTACGCACCAGCTTGACCAAAACTCCCTGAGACTTTACCTTGCCATGTTGCTTGATGGGCTTGTGCACAATCTTCTATGAGCATTATATTATTTTCTTCACAAAAAATTACCCATTCATCCATTTGCCTCACCTGACCATAAAGATGTACCAATATTACTGCTTTAGTTTTTGTAGAGAGACAACGTCTTACACTTTCAGTGGAAAGCAAAGCTGTTTCCGAATCAATATCTGCGAGTACCGGTTTAGCACCGGATCTTATAATGGCGAGGATTGTTGCAAATGCAGTCATCGGTGTGGTGATTACTTCATCACCTGGACCAATACTCAAACCAAGTAAGGCAATTTCAATGGCATCCATCCCATTGCCCACACCAATGCCATGACTTACACCACAAACTCTAGACCATTTTTCTTCAAACTGCTTGACCTCATTTCCTAAAACATACCAACCAGACTCCAAAACCCGACTAGTAGCTTGTAACATCGCCTCACGTATTTCAAGAGGCTCTGCTTTGAAGTCATTCATTAAAATCATTATTCATCCCAATAATGAGAAAAGTGCTCTCTGTAATAATTAAGAGTTCGTTTAAGTCCATCTCTTAAATCGATTTTAGGTGCCCAACCCAATTCCTTTTTAATCAATGAATAATCACTATAATAATCTCCTATGTCAATGGCCTTTCTCTCAGGGGGGAAAGGTGCCAGTTCAAAAGAACCTCCATGACCTAAATTCACCATTATCTTTGCTAAATCTTTCAGTCCAATCACTTCACTCCCTCCCAAATTATAAACTTTGCCGTTTGCTTGATCGCTGGCTCCAGCGAGTAACAAAGCTTCGACACAATCATCGACGTAATTAAAATCACGAAGTTGTAAACCGTCACCAAAAACCTTTATCGGCCGTCCCTCAATCAGCAAACGAATCCAAATGCCCAAAAAGGTTTGCCTTGCGTCCTTCACACGCATTCTCGGTCCATAGGTATTGGTCAGTCGTAATGCGCAAGCACGGATGCCATATACATTATTATAAAGTAGATGATACCACTCTCCGGCAAGTTTATTGATTCCGTTCACATCCACTGGACGAATAGGATGTTTTTCATCGACGGGTAAATAGTCCGGCTTTCCATAAAGTTGGCGAGTACTGGCAAAAACAATTTTAATGTCAGGGTTTTCCTTTCTACAAACTTCAAGAATTGAAAGTTGCGCCGCAACATTAATGTCTAAATCAGTGTGTGGATCAGTCATAGAATCAATGTGACTGGTTTGTCCTGCCAAATTGAAGAGGTAGTCTTGGTTTTGTATCAAGGATGCAATGGCGAAAGGGTCACGCACGTCGCATATGTTTACAGAAACTTCATCACGGAAATCGTCAATATTGAACGGGTTGCCACCGTATTTTGGGATAAGGCTATCTACCAAAGTTACATTTGCGCCCTGCGCCACCAAAGAACGAGCCAAGTTAGATCCGATAAAACCCAACCCTCCGGTAATTAGGACCTTTGCATTTTTGTAGGGACTCAATTGTTTTTCTCCGCAAGTACAATTTGATCAAGGAAGAGATCTGGATTTCTTGGCAATAACATTCCAAGCATTATTCCAAGCAGATTGAATAAAGACATTAACGACATAGTGATCACCACTCGAATTGGTAGAGGCCATTTCACGATTATCTTATACAGATAGGCATTAATAAGCTGGAAAATAATCGATGCATCCGCGCCAATTTTTTTATATTCTATAACATTAAACCCATTTTTATCTAAAAGCGCTTTTAATCCAAAACTGGAATAGCGTGCATAATCGCGGGGTTGCTCATGCTCATCCCAGACAAATGGAACCGTTATAAGCAATCTCCCGCTAGGCTTCAACACACGCTTGATTTCACTGAGAAACTCATCTGGATTAAAGACATGTTCCAAAACTTGATTGCATAGGACGGAGTCAAATTCATTCTCATTAAAAGGAAAGATTTTTCCATCATAGAAATAATCCGCAATTTTTCGATTACGTGAAGCCTCGCTGTCAATATCAAGACCAATATAGTCATCAACTGCAAACAATTCCTGATATGGCTTGGACCCACACCCTACATCAAGCAATCGCCCTTTAAGTTTAGATGAAAATTTGCTCATAGCCTTTCGAAGGCCCAAGCGTGCATGATAAAAAGGGTTTACAAAAATACCTATAAATCCTGGGTAAAATGCCTGCCGATGATAGATATCTTTTAGCTTTCTTTTCATTTTCGTAACTCCAACAACATACCTTGAAATGAAAACTCAAAACCGTTCGTTGAATTTGCATATCCTTCAGGACTCTGACATTGAGCAATTAAGCTCCAATTGGGCTCTAGAGTTTGCAAGAATTTTGACATAGAAAAAATCCATATCGGATAACTTGCTGAATAAATAGGTGCAGAAACCGTTTGAACAAGTAGCCTGTCTACATCAGAACTCGAGAAAGGTGTCCTATCAATAATTAAACAAGTCGTTTTCGAAGCAGAGAACGTTTTGAGCAGATATAATGGGTCTTCAAGATACTGCAGCACACTTGATAATAAAATTACATTAGGCTCACTCTCAACCAGACACTCGTCAATCGTCTTAAAAAACCGTAGTTGGTGATCTTGGATATGTGTTTGCCCTGCCTCAACGTAGTGAGACTGTTCCACAACGTTCCACCGAATCTGCTCGAGTGCCTCAATAAATTTTCGATTTTGAAAATAACTGGTTCCTAAGGACCCACCATAATCCAAAACATTCAATCGGCCATTATTTCGTGCTGCAACCCACATCAACCCCGACAGTACCGGCCAAGAATATTCAATATGGTCGAAAAGTACTGAATCACGTTCAAAAACAGCCTCGCCGCTTTTTACCTTCAGGGTTGCCTCAAGGACTTTTTCCAGAATTCCTCCAGCATCGTAACCAGTACAATTTTCCGCGGCGTCCTGCCAAGTAGCATACTCTTCTTCAAAGCGAATACCCGCGCTTCTTCTCCGCCTAATCTGCCGAACTACAGCGGGCGGTAGCCAATCGCAAGCCAGTGTCTTTAACTTTTGTTTCAACTCATTTTTTCCTGAACAAACACCAGGCTTTTCCTAAAAGCCGATGAAGTAACCTTTTTTTGGATTGCCTGAAGAAAATCTCAAATGCTTCTCTGCCCATCTGAGAGGGTTCAACTGCAATATTATTAAAATTAATTTTTGTTTCGCTCAATTTGACATCCATACTATCAGAATCTCCGCAGTGTGTTCCGCTACTGTCATTACCGATGTTGTTCAACAAGCTACGTCCGGGATAAAGCGTCAACTTATTTGCGATAAATGCGGATGCATGCCACCGAATGGCCCATGAATCATTTGCGCCTTTGATTTGAGCTTTCAGCATGTTTGAATAAGGATATGCTCCATTGTAATCGAATTTTTGAATCAGGTTCAGCCGTACCAATTCGTCCAATAAATATTGCCCATCACTGTTGAACAAGGTCCAACCTCTTCGCCACGTTGCCCAGCCCCAGCAATCAGCCCCGGGAAGGAAGAAGGCTTCCGGCAGTTCAAAATCTACTGGATAAACATACCCATGAACACTAATAACTCGGTCATCATCAACAAATTGTTTCAACGCATCGTTCATGTACTCTAAGAAATACGGTGAGACAACCATATCATCCTCTAGTACAATTATTTTTTCAGACTGTTGAAGAGCCTCTGTAACTCCTTGAATTATTGACTCAGCCAACCCAAAATTTTTGTTTCTGTGAATCACTTTAATTGAACGAAAGCCCGTAATCTCTGATATGTAATTCCGGACTTCGTCTACGGCTTTATTATCGTTTGCTGTCCTAGCGGAATCTGAATATATGATAATGTCAGATTTATTAGCAAGAGGATTCATTAGTAAAGCATTAATAGTACGCAGTGTATGTTCAGGACGGTTATAAGTAAATACTACAATTGGCGCCAATACATTCATTTTACTATATGCCTAAGCAGTTATTGTCTCGGTAAAATATGGAAGTACATTTATTATAAAATATGCTTGGCGCAATACCCCAAAAGTCTAATTCATTGTACCCAAGTTGTTTTAAATGGATAACACCATTTTGATATTCTTCTCTTTCAGAATCATCTAAAATTAAAACCCCATCTTGGGAGAGAGACGATGTTGAATTGAGAATACAGTTTACCCGGTCACGACCATCTACAATTATTATTGAATATTTACTATCAGTCGAAACTATAGTTTTACAATAATCTCCTCCATATTGAAGTTCACAATGTATTAATTGAACATTTTCTGGAACATTTTCTAAAAGTTTTTCAAACCAATTTTTATCATGTTCAACAGAAATAACATGATTAACTTTTTCTCCATAGTATAAAGTAGAGTTCCCTGAGCCAAATTCAAAAATATTCATGCTTTTATTTAAACGGTTTTCTATGTAGGATATAAATGAATATGTAACCCATGGAATTGGTTGAAAATTTATATTGACAGGAGTTTGAGTTTTATACGAATTAATCCAGCCGATATCATGCAAATATCCTTTCTTTACTGCTCTAAAAAGAAGTTTAAATAATTTATAATGGATATGAATAAATTCCTGTATATTATTTAGCATATAGACTATAGAAAAATAAAGATTTTGTTTTCAAAATAAACATTTGTCTCAAGTCTTTATCTAATATATCATAAAAATATGCAGCAAAAAAATGCGAGGCTAATGTTGAAATAGCAGCACCTTTTATGCCCATAATTCCAATTAGATAATAATTCATTATTATATTTAATAAAGCACCAATAAATGTTCTGTAAAAAGTTTTTTTAATATAATTTTCAGCTAATAAATATTTACTACTAGCAACTCCTAAAAAGACAAATATTCCAGACCATATATGGATGTTTAAAACGCTGGAAGACTCCAGATACTCATTCCCATATAGCAACTCGACAATCCAAGATGATAAAATAGCCATTGGTAGCGCAATTGCTACTGCAATCCAGACCATTAAATCATATAGATTTTGTAGTCGTTGATAGTACACTTCTTTTTGATAAGCCTTTGCATTTATAATAGCAGGAAAAAGAGACGATGCTATTGCCATTGGAAGAAAATACCATGCTTCACTCAGCTTAACAGCAGCTGCATATAAACCAACTTCTTTTGCTCCAAGCATTTCTTTGATCATTACCTGATCAATTTTCATATAAACTGATACAACAACACCTGCTAAAATTAGTGGCCAACTATCATATAATAGATGTTTTGACGTTTCGAAAGACCACTTCCAACAAAATAATTTATCACCATTATACAAATAGGCAAAAACAAGCCCCATAGCTAAAACTATTGCATCCAAGCAAAAAACAGACGCAAACCAAATCAATGGAGCTTCGTTGAAGATTAAAATGATTTTCACAAAGGAAGATACGATTAGCTGTGAAATCTGCGCAGGAACAACATACTTTGATTTGACCTCTGCTTGAAAACTAAAATCAATGACATTGAATGCTTGAAAAAAAGCACCAAAAGAAATGATTATAATCAGCATATTTGTTTGAAAATCATTTTTAGTAAGCGGTATTACGACTAGAATAGCTACCCACATCAGTAAGGTTCCAAACAATTTCAACCAAAATGCAGTTCCTAGCAATTTTTCTCGGAGTTCTGGTGTTTTCACAAGCTCGCGAACCACAACATCATCCAATCCCAGCGTTGCCAACGCTAAAAATATTCCAACAAAACTATTTGCATAACTCAACAAACCAAAGCGCTCAGGACCCAAATATCTGGCGACGTAAATACCGACAAAAAGAGAAACCGCCATCCGGAAAATTCGCTCCCCCAAAAGCCACGATGTATTGGCAAAGTATTTCCGGAAGCCGGAATGGTCTTTAAGGAAATTGATTTTTGTCTTCAGGTTCATCCTTTCACTCTACTGCTCAGCAATCATCTTCACATAATTTCCATAAGGCGTAATACCTAATGAAACAGCATTTTCAAGCAACTGTTCCCTAGATATCCAACCATTTCTATATCCAAGTTCCTCAAGGCAGGCAATCTTAAGTCCTTGTCTTTCTTCAATCACCTGCACAAATTGTCCAGCGGACATTAAACTTTCGTGTGTTCCGGTATCCAACCAAGCGAAACCTCGTCCAAAATCTTCGGCAAAAAGCTCACCCTTTTCAAAATATTGTTGAATTACATCTGTGACTTCCAGCTCGCCTCTTTTTGAAGGTTTGACTTTTTTCGCATATTCAATAACTTTATTGTCAAAAAAATATAGTCCGGTAACAGCAAAATTTGAGCGAGGTTTAGCGGGTTTTTCTTCTATGGAAACAACTTTATTTTTTGAATCAAATTCCACTACACCGAAACGCTCTGGATCTTTGACTTGGTATCCAAAAATTGTTGCACCACTATCTCTGGTTTTTGCCTTGTTTAGAATGTCTTTGAAGCCTTGTCCGTAAAAAATATTATCCCCTAAAATGAGACAAATGTTATCAGTTCCGATGAAGTCTTCTCCGATTATGAATGCTTCTGCTAAGCCGTTGGGCTCCACTTGTTCAGCATATTGGAGATGCAGACCAAAATTTGAACCATCACCAAGTAATTTTCGGAAACTATGTTGATCTTCAGGGGTTGTGATAATCAAAACATCTCTGATTTCTGCCAACATCAATACTGACAATGGATAGTAAATCAAAGGTTTGTCATAAACTGGAAGTAACTGTTTGGATACTGCTCTTGTGATGGGATGTAGACGTGTACCTGCTCCACCAGCAAGTATAATCCCTTTCCATGTTTTCATATTTTTCCTGATTTACAATTCTTTTTTTATATGTTTTTAAAAAATGCACCTACAAATTATTAATCATTACTTCCGGAGTGTCTCTCATTGATTGGTGTAAAGTTGTGGTTCTTTAGGAATTCTAAAAAGCAATTTTCTTCTTTTACAGGTATTGTTATATTTTTTGATAAAATCATTCATGACAATACCGCTTCAAAAAATCCATGTGCTTTTTGAAGGAGGATTTCCAACTAATATATTTTATGCGTTTTGAACCAGTTTTTGACGATATTCCGAATCTTCGCAAGCGTTCTTGATTTATTCCGCCATGCTAGTGATTTCCATTGGATAAAAAAATGAAGATCCTTTCCAACTATTTTTCTAAAACACTTCGTAAATAGCATAATCAACCTCGCGGAACACCATCCTCGTGCCCAGTGTACCAGGGTTTTGGCTCAACATAATAAATTTCAAAAAATGCCTGATTTCAGGAATTTCAAAATAATTTGGGGATTTAGTGTGGATAATTTTACGTAGCCGCAACCTTTGAAGATTTGACAAAATTTCTTCCTGAGAAATTGTTGAATTTGGAAGAATGAGTAGTATATCACCTTTTTTAATTTTAGGTCCATTTTCAGCTCCCATGCTTTGTTTGATCCAATTTTGATTTGAAGTGCTGAATTCAAACTTTATCTGATCAATACCAACTTCATAGAAACTAAGTAGATCTTTGTGTCGTTCTGCGCTGTAGTGCATCCTTTCTGTGCTTTTACCAGGCATATAAAAACTGACTAAATTATTGTTAGTCAAATTAATTTTATTTATATTTTGTATCAACACATCTTTATATTGCATAAAATTATAAGAAGATACTTTGTAAAATACTGCCAAGTTTATAGCTGAGAATATAGAATTAATTAACAGAAATACAAATATGATGCATGGGATATATATATAACGTGTTTTACAATTTTTCTTTATATTCGGCAGATAAATCTGCAGATATCCTGCAAGCGCAACCAGCCCAAATGGATATGCAGGTAGTAAGTAGCGAAAACCGTGAAAGCCAAGGACTACATAAGCAGCTACAAGCGTAATGGTACTTATCGCACAAGCGTCAATAAATGAAGCGTACTTAATCACATTACCTGTCAATATTTCTTTATTGAGAACGATTCTCTGGTACACTGAATAAAGAAAGAATAATGGCAACAATAAAACAAGTAAAGGGTCTGATATAGCATATAATATCAGTGCTTTTATTGAAAACACAATTCTAGTAATAATACTGTCTGCGGGCGTCAAGATGTAATGATATCCATTGACGGGGTCACTACTCGTAAAAATGTAATATAGTACTAAATATAAAAAAGAAAGAATTACTCCGCTATACAGAATATAAGTTGTCTTGGAGTTAATTTGTAATTGTTGATTAGAATATAAGAATATTTTTGAATTTAATACTAAGAATGATGAACAGAAGGTTAAGAGTAAAATGAAAGTTGTTTCTTTTAAAAAGAGTGAAAATATTATAAGCGGAAAACTAATAACTACTAAAATATTGCTACGACTATTTTTCGAATCATTTCCTAAAAGAGCCATCATTGTGAATAAAAATAAACTCCAAAAAAATATTAATTCTTTTTCAGGATTTACTATTTGATAAAATGAATCAGCATAACCTGGAACAAAAACGAGAAAAATAAAAACGGGCCAATACTTTAATTCTAATTTTATTCGAATAAATTGCAACAAAAGGAGAGTTGTGAGCGAAAGGAATAAATTATATAAAAAGAAGAATAATGGCTCAAATGTAAAGAAAGATATTATTTGGTATCCAAAATAATAAAATGGAATAAATCTGTCAGACGGCATATCAAGTGAGAAACCACCAATTGCATGACCAAATAGATTTTCTTTTAACCGGATTAGAAATAATGCGGCATCATCAACAAGCCATCCTGGATAAAGGATTATTGTAGCTTGAAACAGAAATACTGAAAATACAAACCACAAACTATATTTATTTTTGATAGATATCATGTGCCACCAATTCTAAATATTCCTACCACACTAGTACCAAAATAATTTGAACCTCCTAATTTATATTCAATATATCCTACGAAAGAGAGAATTATATTAATAAATTTATTGCTCTTTTTCAAATCACTATTTCTATTATAATTTTGTGGCAATAATTTTCGTAGTAATAGTACTAGTGGATAAATAAATGAAAAAGCATAGTGGATTTTTACAGTATGAAATCCTGCTGACTCTACAAGTTCATTTAAATCTTTTTTGTTGTATCTCTTGTAATGGCCGAGAAATATATCATGATTTGACCACAAATGCTGAAATGCGGGAACTGAAATAAGTAAGAGCCCATTTGGCTTTAAGGCTTGCTTCCATTCTTTTAGTGCAGAATAATCATCTTGAATATGTTCCAGTACATCCATCGCTATTACAATATCTGCCTTGTTTGAGCTGGGAAAAGAATTCTTAAGCATGCAATTACTACCTATTGCCCAATCAGGAATTTCAAGATTAGTTAAGTTAGGATCAATGCCAATTATGGATTTTATTATAGAAGAATGAGGACTTCTTTTTAGTAGATAGTAGATGTTATTACAAGTGCCGCATCCATATTCTACAATATTTATATTGTTAGAATTATAATATTTAATGATTTCATTAATGTAATTAAACCTTGTTCTAATCCACCAATGGTTAACTTCTTCTTCAATTCCTTCGAAATTATTAACCTCCCTTATATCCATGCGTTATCTCAATTTATAATGTCGAACAATCTTGAATAATTCAAAAGGAGCCTTTAGAAAGAAGAGAGGCTTAACTTTTGACCCATCAATATCTATCCATTTGCTGACAGGATGCTCATAGGACATTTGAATAGTTTTTTCCATTCCATATATGTTTAAAAGCCTGGCAAAAAGTTCTACATCAAACAACCATGGTGAAATAAACTGTTCATAAAAAATATCATCACAAATCTTCCTTGAAAATAATTTCGCTCCACATTGAGTATCGTAGATTCTTATTTTCAAAAATAGTGCTACACAGGTGGCAAATATACGACCAATGAAATGTCTGAAATAATTTCTTTTAATTTCATTTCCAATAAGTTGAATTCGTGAAGCAAATACAACCTCCTTTGTTTTATCTTTTTTAATTATCTCTAATAAGTTATCAATTTCTTCAATTGGTGCTGCTAAATCAGCATCTAAATAGCCAATAAAATCCGGCTTCATTGAAAAACTCTCAATTACACCTGATCTTACGGATTCTGCCTTACCTTTATTAGTTTCATTCTGAAGTAATGAAACCTGAGAACAAAATTTTGAAATTATTCGATTAATGATTAAGCTAGTATTATCTGTGCTGCCGTCATCTACGAAGATAAAATGTAGATGTGTATTTTTTGAAAGATAGTCTATAAATTTGTTAGCATCTAACCTATTTCCCTCATTAAAACATGGAATTATAATTACTACTTTCATGGCTAAATTTCTTTGTCACTAAGATTTGTTTGTAGTACAAAACTCAGAGCATAACTCAACAAGCCAAAACGCTCAGGACCCAAATAACGAGCGACGTAGATGCCGACAAAGAGTGAAACAACCATCCGGAGCACTCGCTCCCCCAACAGCCAGGAAGTGTTTGCAAAATATTTACGGAAACTATGGCTTGCAAGAAATTTACGCATTACTGTTTGTGGCTTTTGGATCGCGTGAAGCACTAGTTCAAAATTGTTTCAAACAAATCCATGTGTTTTTTGAAAGAGGATTCCCAATCAAATTTTTTGACATGTTCTGGTCCACGCTGAGCAAGTTTTTGGCGATATTCCGTATCTTCACAGACCTTCCGGATTGATTCGGCCATGTCGCTTATTTCCATTGGGTCAAAAAAATGGGCAGCCTCACCGCCAATTTCAGGCAGACTGGCCATATTCGAACAGAGTGTTGGACAACCACAGGCCATGGCTTCCACCAGCGGTAAACCAAATCCTTCATAAAGGCTGGGAAAAATAAAGGCGGTTGCTTCAGAATAAAGATTAGGCAGCAAATCATCAGGTACATAACCCAGCCAAACTATCCGGTTTTCAATTTTAAGTGAATGTGCCAAACTTTCTAATCTATCTTTTTGATCACCCAGAAATTTTCCTGAAATTGCTAATCGAGGCCCATCCGGCCAGAGTTCCAAGGCCCGAAAAACATTTTCCATATTTTTATATGGACGAACTTCTCCTACGCACAAGAGGTAATCATTCAGATCGTAATGTTCCTTGATCACACCCGGAGAACAGGGACGAAACCTTTCTAAATCAACTCCGCCATGAATGACTTTTAATTTTTCCTCCGGAACTCTTGGGTAACGTTCAAGGACTTCCTGGCGGGTGAATTCTGAAATGCAGACAACGGCAGCACTTCCTTTGATGAGTGCAGGCAGAATATATTCGTAATAAGGAACCCAGCGGGGCAGCAAACTGGGATAATGAAAAGGTAGCAAATCAAGAACCGTAATAATTTGAGGAAGTTGAGGAAACAATATTCCTTCCGCTATGGGAGAAAAGAGTAGATCCAGCTTGTCTTTAAAACAAGCATAACGTAACCCTAACTGTTCCCAACTCAAGCGAACACTGTTTGATCTAAAATTTGCTGGATAATGGAAAGGGGGGACACTGCTGGTGGTTGACTCCGGAAACTCTTTGATTAAATCCGGTGATGTGGAATAAGCCACGGTATTCCACTTCCACTGAGTCATAATTCGACGGATCAGTTCATAGCTGTATCTGCTCAATCCGGTTGGATAATCATGAATGAGCAAACCGTTTAAACCAATTCTCTTTTGAGGTGAAAATGCCCAGTTTAGAGGTGCAGTGGTAGGAAAAATATGTTCGGGTCTTGTTTTAACTTCAGAATAATTTTGCTTTATGGCTTGTGCCCGCGACCGTTGCCAAAGCAGGTTGTGTTTCTTTTTTTTGAGTGCACCAAGAATTTCGGACATTCCAAAAGTTTCCATCGTTTGCCGTGCCAAATAAAAAAAAATTCGTACGGAAATACCATACAAATTTTTCAAAGTAAGGAGTTGGTTATCTCTAAGCGCCCGTAAAGATTCCCAGATAACCAGATGTTCCTTTACGGCAG
>Ga0208879_1003208_pt1 | contig 13624 bp, 19 predicted proteins | sample Knorr_S15_td_Bot_FD_185605 | JGI IMG/M metagenome (GOLD analysis project Ga0208879, IMG submission 185605) | Marine microbial communities from Southern Atlantic Ocean transect - Knorr_S15_td_Bottom_ad_5009_LV_A (SPAdes) (version 2) | ecosystem: Environmental > Aquatic > Marine > Oceanic | place...
ATCTATTATAAAAATATTAGATATATTAAATTCTAAATGATTAATAATATTATTCTTGCATCAAGCAGTGGAGTGAGAAAAAAGATATTAGATAAAAATGGTATTAATTGTGAAATAGTACCAGCGAATGTTGATGAAGAGTCAATCAAAGAATCTTTACTTAAAACAAAAGAAACACCAAAGACAATTTCGAAAAATCTAGCAGAATTAAAAGCAAATAAAGTTAGTGGAAAAAAAACCGATAAACTCGTATTAGGAGCAGATAGTATTATAGATTTAAATGGCGAAATTATTTCAAAGCCAAAAAGCCGAGAAGATGCTTTAAATATTCTTAAAAAATTAAATGGTCAAAAACACCAATTAATTAGTTCTGTGTGTATTTCTAAAAATGAAGCCATGATATGGAATTACACAGACGCTGCTACTTTAACAATGAAACAACTAAATTTAAACGAAATTAAATCATATTTAGTAAAGATAAAGGATAAAGAATTATATGCTTACGGCGTTTATCAAATAGAAGCTGATGGAAGATCTTTATTTTCGAAAATAGAAGGAAATGAAGACACTATTATGGGCTTACCAGTTAAACAAATAAAAGAATATTTAAACACATTAAAATGAAAAAAGTTTCCAAAGTTTTTAAAATAGGCATAAGTAAAGATGATGGTCAAAAGATTAATGAAATTAGTGAAATAGAGGTTTTGTCTGGTAAAGGCATTTCGGGTGACAGGCATTTTCGTGACTATAATGGTTACAAAGGACAAATAACTTTAATCGAAAAAGAAAATATAGATTATTATAATAATAAATATAAAACTAAAATTCCTTATATTGATTTTAGACGAAACATTGTGACAGAGGGAATCGAGCTTAATAGTATAATCGAAAAAGAAATTGAAATTGGGACGATTAAAATTTTACCTTATCAATTATGTAAGCCGTGCTTACATCTTGAACAGATGCTTAATGCTAAGAATATATTAAAAGAATTTCCTAGAAAAGGAGGATTAAGATGTGAAGTCTTAGTCTCTGGCAAAGTTAAAATTGGAGATAAAATTATAATATTATAGAAAAAATGAAAAAATATTTAGTTATAGGAAATCCAATTGAGCATTCTTTATCACCTAAATTACATAATTACTGGATTAAGAAAAATAATTTAGATGCAGCGTATGATAAGAAAAGGCTTAATGAAAGTGATATTAAAGGAATAATCGATGAAGTTAAAAATGGTAAGATCGATGGAATAAATGTAACAGTCCCATTTAAAAAATCAGTAATTCCTTTTCTTGATAAATTAACTCCCCTTGCAAATGAGACTCGTTCAGTAAATACAATTTATAAGGAAAAAGAGAATGCAATAGACGTTGTTGTTGGAGATAACACAGATGTTGGTGGGTTTAAGCAAAGCTTAGAGTACATAAATTATAAAGTAAAAAATAAAAAAATATTTATTTTAGGAGCCGGGGGCGTTGTACCTTCTATACTTAAAGCTTTGGAAAAATTAGAAGCTGCTAAGGTTTATATAAGCAATAGGACAAAGAAAAAGGCAAAAGATTTAGAAAGTTATTACAAGATATCTTTAGGTTTGGAAACCTTAGATTGGGGTCAAAGTCCTGATTTTGATATAATTATTAATGCAACAAGTTTAGGTTTAAAAAATAATGATAAAATAGAATTAGATTACAACAAACATAAACCTAAATTTTTTGGGAAAAAGAAATTATTTTATGATGTTATTTATAACCCTGGTAAAACAAATTTCCTTTTAAAAGGTGAAGAGTTAGGAAACGAAACTACAAACGGGAAGATGATGTTTGTATGCCAGGCCCAGTTAGCATTTAAGATTTGGCATGATATCTTACCAAAAATAGATAATGAAACGATTAAATTATTGGAAGGCCAAACTCCCAGTTTGACCTCTATTAGTCCAAAATTTTGAAGTGTATGTATGATTAGAATTGCTGTTTTAGGAGATATTGGTTCTGGCAAAAGTCATGTAGCTAAACAATTTGGTTATCCAGTTTTTAATGCTGACGCTGAGGTTGCTAGATTATATAAAAAAAGTAGAAAGTGTTATAATAAATTAAAAAAAGCACTTCCTGCATATATAGTTTCTTTCCCTATTAAAAAAAACGAAATTTCCAAAGCTATTTTTGCTAGTCAAAGTAATCTTAAAAAGGTTGTAAAAATTGTTCATCCTGAGGTTCGGTCTAGTATGAATAATTTTACCAAAAAAAATAAAAGTAATAAATTTATTATTTTGGATATTCCACTATTAATGGAAAATAAAATAAATGAAAAAAATGACATTTTAATTTTTGTAGATGCTGAAAAAAAAGAGATCAATAAAAGATTAAAAAAAAGAAGTAATTTTAATCTAAAAATTGCAAAAAAATTTAAAAAACTTCAACTTCCTTTAGAAGTTAAAAAAAAACATTCAGATTTTATAATAAAAAATAATTTTAAGAATAATTCTGTCAAAAAAAATGTTAAAAAGGTGTTAGAAAAAATTTTATTAAATGCTTGAAGTTATACTTGACACAGAAACAACAGGGCTATCAAATATAGAAAAACACAGAATTGTAGAAATTGGCTGCGTTGAACTAGACAATCAAATTGCAACGAATAATATATTTCACGCATATATCAATCCACAAAGGGCAGTATCCGAAGAAGCATATAAGATACATGGGTATTCAGATAAATTTCTATCTGATAAAAAAACTTTTGCTGAAATAGCTGAAGATTTTTTAGATTTTATAAATGGTAAAAAATTAATAATACATAATGCGCCTTTTGATTTATCATTTTTAAATTACGAAATGAAACTTATTAAGAAAAAAGAGATTGATAAAAAAAATATAATAGATACTTTGGAAATAGCGCGTATAAAATATCCCGGTTCCCAAAACTCTTTAGATGCACTTTGTAAGCGTTTTAATATCGATAATTCGAGAAGAAAAAAACACACTGCTTTGGTTGATTGTTATTTGTTAAAAGAAATTTATGTAAATCTTATAGATCAAAAAGAGCCAAAATTTAATTTAGAAAATATTGAAATTATTGACTCAAAATTTAGTAATAATATTAATAAAAAAAATAATATACCCAAAAGAATAATCAAGCCCAGCAACGAGGAGCTGCAGCTTCATAAAAAATACCTTAAATCACATCTACCTAAAAATTACTATAGCTAGCTATTTTCTTTCCTTGTACAATTTTTCAAAATCAACTTCTTTGTCAATTTGGATATTTTTTACTCCAGCTTTGTTGAATAAGTAGATAAATGTTGTATATAAAGTAGGATATATTTCTGTGGGAATTTTTATTAAAATAATTTTTTCTAATTCTTTTTTATCTTCAAATTTTTTTTCTAGAGAAACTAAAGCGGCGCAAGTAATTTCGGCAAGTATTTTATGTTTAACTTCTTGATTTGGAGAAATTCTTAAAACTGTGTTTACTTCAATTATATTATTCTTAAATGGATTGCTTTTAATATCAAAATTTAAAGTATAATTTGAAATTTCTTTTTCTAGCATAATAAAAGCTTGAGCATTTGGGATTTCAAAGGAAACATCTTTTATGAACTTTGATATAATTTTATAACTCATCCAAGTGACTTTTTTTGTTATTATTGTTTTGTTTGTTTTCCTCGAAACTTCCTTCAATAATATTCTCTTCATTTTTTTTTCTATTAAATTTAGAAGATATAGATCTAATGAAGAATTTTCTTGTTACGGGTATTATTAATAAAAATCCAAATAAATCCGTTAAAAATCCTGGTATTATAAGAAGCAAAGCTGCAAAAGCTAAAGCGGCTCCTGATATAATTTCGTAAATCGGCATCTCGTTTTTCATTAATTGATTAAAACCTGATCTAATGGCATTCAAACCAGCTAATCTTGCAAAATACACACCTGTTATCGCCGTAAAAAAAACTAAAAAAATTGTATTAAAGGCACCAACTACACCCCCGACTTTAATCATTAAATAAATTTCTATTAAAGGTATGCTGATTATAAAAAGGACGAGAGCGTTCATTTGTCTTTTTAAATATATTTGTATACTATAGCAATTACGTATTATAATCAAAAAACATATGGGGAATCAATTTGGATTCATAGACATAATTTTGCTAGCAATGTTTGCTGGTTTTATTATTTTAAGACTTAGAAATATTTTAGGAAGAAAAACAGGCCATCAAAAAAAGCCAATGGGCGGGCCTTTTCCTAAAGGGATGGAAGTGCTTAAAGATATAAAAAATAATGAAGCTATAAAAACAGGTAATGTTGATGAAGAAGCAAAAAAACAATTTTTAAAGGGTGCGGACGTAGCATATGAACAAATAATCACTTCCTTTGCAAAAGGAGATAAAAAATCTTTAAAAGGTTTATTGGGGAAGGGGTTGTTTAACGACTTTTCAGAAGTTATAGACGATAGAAAAAAAAAGGAACTTAAATATGAAACAATTTTTATAGGACTAAAATCATCAAAAATATTAGAATTCAAAAAAATAGAAAATATTTATAAAGTAACAGTTAATTTTGTTAGTGAAATAATTACTTGCGTTAAAAATAAAAATAATCAGATAATCGAGGGTAATCCAGATACAATAAAGACCGTTAATGACGTTTGGAAATTTTCAAAAAATATGTGGAGCCAAGACCCCACGTGGTACTTAGTCGAGACATCAAACAAATAGTGAAAAAAAAATACACCGCTACATCCGAAGATAAAAAAGATTGGATAGATTTTACAAAACAAATTGATAATATTAACGTTAAAGAAGTTGATCTTTTACAGGAAAATATACAAACAAATAAAGTTCCAAAATTAGATTTGCATGGATCGTCATTGAACGAGGCAAATCGAAAGGTTAAGGAATTTGTAAATGAATCCTTTAACCAAGGATATAGAAAACTTTTAATTATAACGGGCAAGGGATTAAGATCAAAAGTGGATGAAAATCCTTACATTTCAGAAAAATTTAGTGTTTTGAAATATTCTGTACCGGAGTTTATTAAAAATGAAGAAAATTTAAATAAAAAAGTAATGAAAATATCAACAGCAGATAAAAAACATGGTGGGAATGGAGCTATTTATATTTTTTTAAAAAATAACAAAAAAATTAGAGAATAAATTTTGATAAATCAGTATCTTTAACAAGTTCGCCAAGATTTTTAATAACATAATTTTTATCAATTACAATTGTTTCACCGCCTTTGTCAGTTGCAGTGAAGCTAATTTCGTCCAACACTTTTTCAATAATAGTATGTAGCCTTCTTGCTCCAATATTTTCTATATTGGAGTTAACCTCGGTTGCTAATTTTGCAATTGTTTCAATTCCATCTTTGGGAAACTCAAGAGTTACTTTTTCTGTTTTTAAAAGTGCCTTGTATTGTTTAATTAAACTATTATCCGGTTCTTCTAAAATTCTTATGAAATCATCACTTGTTAAAGCGTTTAATTCTACCCTGATAGGTAATCTTCCCTGTAGTTCAGGTAATAAATCTGATGGTTTAGCAAGTTGAAATGCACCAGAAGCGATAAATAATATATGATCAGTTTTTATAGTACCATGTTTTGTGCTAACGGTCGTTCCCTCTATCAAGGGTAACAAATCTCTTTGGACACCTTCTCTTGAAACATCTCCTCCAATACGTTCTCCTCTTGCACATACTTTGTCGATTTCATCTAAAAAGACAATTCCATTGTCTTCAGTTGAAATTTTTGCCGTTTTTATAATTTTATCATCCTCAATCATTTTATCAGACTCTTCAGCAATCAAGATATCGTGTGATTCTTTTACTGTAATTTTTTTCTTTTTACCTTTTTTAATATTTTTTCCAAACATTTCGGATATATTTACCATTCCAACATTTGCTCCTGGCATTCCAGGTATTTCAAAACTTGGCATATTTGGCGTATCATTTATTTCAATTTCGATTTTATTATTATCAAGATCACCACTTCTTAATCTTTTTCTAAAACTTTCTCTGGTAGCAATACTTGCTTTATTTCCTACAAGTGCATTAAGCACCCTTTCTTCTGCGGCCTGTTGAGCTTTAGAGTATACCTCTTTTCTCATTCTTTCTTTTTCAATAGCTATTGCAATTTCAAGCAAATCCCTAATTATTTGTTCTACATCCCTACCCACATAACCAACTTCTGTAAATCGTGTTGCTTCAACTTTTATAAAGGGTGCTTCAGCTAATTTAGAAAGCCTTCTTGATATTTCTGTTTTTCCTACACCAGTAGGTCCAATCATAAGAATGTTTTTTGGCAACACTTCATCTTTCATGTCGCCTTTTAATGCTTGTCTTCTCCATCTATTTCTTAGGGCAATTGCAACAGCTCTCTTTGCTGCATTTTGACCAATTACGTATCGATCTAATTCGGAAACTATTTCTCTAGGAGACAGAGATGAAACCACTGATTTTTCATCTGTCTCTTGTTTAGAGTCTCTTGTTGGCAATGGTGTTATATTTGTTTTTTGTTTCATTTACCTAAATTTTTTCTATGGTTATATTATTATTTGTAAATACACATATTTCAGATGCAACCTGAATTGATTTTTTTGCAATCTCTTCTGCTGACATTTTAGAATCCATTAATACTTTTGCGGCAGCTATAGCATAGTTACCTCCTGAGCCTATTCCTATAATACCTTCCTCGGGCTCAAGTACATCTCCAGTGCCAGAAATTAAAAAACTTTTTTCTTTATCAGCGATTGCCATTAGAGCCTCTAATCTTCTTAAATATTTATCCGATCGCCAATCTTTTGCCAATTCAACAGCTGCTCTTGTAAGATTGCCAGCATGTTTTTCTAATTTAGCTTCTAATCTTTCAAACAAAGTAAAAGCATCAGCAGTCGATCCAGCAAATCCTGCAATGACATTTCTTTTCTCAATTTTTCGCACTTTGTTAGCAGTGCTTTTGATTACAGTATTGCCAAGACTAACCTGACCATCTCCAGCCACAACAACATCCTTATCTTTTCTGATTAGGACAATTGTAGTTCCATGCCAATTTGAATTGTTATTCATTGTACCAATGTATGTGGAGATTTATTTGGTATCTTCAAGTCTAAAAAATTCATTTTATTGATATATTCTTGAATTATTTATATACACTGTTATTACAGGAGCCTCATATGGCAAGGAAAGCCAAGATAAACAGAAAAACTAAAGAGACAAATATAATTGTCGAAGTAAACATAGATGGAAAAGGATCTTACAAAATAGATACCAAAATAGGTTTTCTTAACCACATGTTGGAACAATTATCCAAACATTCCTTAATTGATTTAAAAATATTGGCAAAAGGTGACACACATATTGATTTGCATCACACAACCGAAGACACAGGAATTGCTATCGGTGAGTGCATAAAAAAAGCACTTGGTTCATCAAAAGGAATAAGAAGATATGCTCATGCTTTAATTCCTATGGATGAGACATTAACTCGAGTAACAATAGATGTTTCAAACAGGCCATATTTAATTTGGAAGGTAAAATTAAAAGTAGAAAAATTAGGAGAGATGGACACTGAGTTGTTTAAGGAATGGTTTCAAGCTTTTTCACAAGCTACCGGTATGACACTGCATATTGAAAATGTTTATGGAGATAATAGTCATCATATAATTGAGTCTTGTTTTAAAGGACTAGCAAGATCATTACGTGAAGCTTTAGAAATAGATAAAAGAATTAAAAATAAAATTCCTTCAACCAAGGGTGTTTTGTAAATTAAAAATGTCGATTACAGTAATTGACTACGGTTCTGGCAATTTAAAGTCAGCGGCTAAAGCACTCGAAGCTGCTGCCAATAATATCAATTCAGATTCAAAAATAATAGTTACATCTGATCCTGCAATAATTAAAGAATCCAAAAAGATAATTCTTCCAGGACAGGGATCTTTTAGAGATTGTTATTTAGGTGTAAAAAAAATTCCCGGATTAGAAGATACTTTAAACGAATTTGTTTTGGTTAAAAAAAAACCTATTTTTGGAATATGTGTTGGCATGCAACTATTTGCTAAAATTGGTTATGAATCTCAAGAAACAAAAGGTTTTGGTTGGATTAATGGATCAGTTAGAAAAATAAACAATATTAACAAAACACTTAAATTACCGCACATGGGATGGAATCAAATAGAATTTAAAAAAGATTTTACTCTTTTTTCTGGTCTTGAAAATAAATCTCATATGTATTTTGTTCATAGCTATGAATTAATAACAACACAAAAAGATTGTATTGTTGCCACTACTAATTATGGTAATTCAATTATTGTAGCGGTAGCAAAGGAAAATATTTTTGGTACACAATTTCATCCAGAAAAAAGTCAAAAAAATGGATTAATAATTTTAGAAAATTTTTTAAAGTGGGAGGTTTAAATGATTATCTTTCCAGCTATTGATATTAAAGGCGGCAAGTGCGTTAGGCTTATTAAGGGCGATTTCGAAAAAATGACTTCTTACAAAAATTTGCCAATTGACCAAGCTAAAAAATATTCTGAAAGTGGCTTTAATAACATTCATATCATAGATTTAGATGGTGCGCTTCAAGGTAAGCCAACTAATTCAAATGTCATTAAAGAAATAATTAAAAAAGTTAAATTAAAAATTCAAATTGGCGGGGGAATACGAACATTTGATGATGTAAATAACTGGATAGAAACAGGCGTCGACAGGGTTGTTATGGGTACTGCTGCTGTAGAAAATACAGATTTACTTAAAACCGCTTGCAATAAATTTAAAAATAAAATTGCTGTTGCCTTAGATGTTAAAGATGGCTTGATTGCTTTATCTGGGTGGAAAAAACAAACTAATATTTTTGCTATAGATTTTATAAATAAAATTCAAAATTTTGGTGTTTCTAGAATTATTTATACAGACATTAATAAAGACGGGACAAAAAAAGGACCAAATATAAAAGATACAATTGAATTATCTAGCAAAGTAAAAATTCCTTTGGTTATTTCTGGAGGAGTTTCTTCAATAGAAGATGTAAAAAAAATTAAATCATTAAATAATCCAAGTATTGAAGGTGTCATAGTGGGTAAATCGATTTATGATGGTGATATAAAAATTAATGACCTAGCGAAATTGATCTAAAATGCTGAAAAAAAGAATCATACCTTGTTTAGATGTAAAAAATGGAAGAGTAGTTAAAGGGATTAATTTTGTTAATTTAGTTGATGCTGGGGACCCTGTTGAACAAGCAAAAATATATGATGAGCAGGGAGCAGATGAACTATGTTTTTTAGATATTACAGCCTCAAATGAAAACAGAAATATTATATTAGATACTGTTAAAAAAACTGCAGAAAAATGTTTTATACCACTTACGGTTGGAGGAGGGGTGCGAACTTTAGAAGATATAAGAAATTTACTCTTGGCTGGCGCTGATAAAGTGTCAATAAATACTGCTGCGGTAAATAATAAAAATTTAGTTAAAGAGAGTTCTGAAAAATTTGGTTCTCAATGTATTGTTGTTGCGGTTGATGCGAAAAAAATAAGTGAAAATAAATGGGAAATTTTTACCCACGGTGGAAGAAAATCTACAGGCATTGATGCTTTAAAATTTGTAGAAAAAATGGAGTCATTAGGTGCTGGAGAAATACTACTTACCTCAATGGATAGAGATGGAACAAAAAAGGGTTATGATTTAGATTTGACTAAAAAAGTATCTAATCTTGTGAACATACCGGTAATTGCATCTGGAGGAGTTGGTAATTTAGAACACTTACATCAAGGAATTAAAATTGGCAAAGCTAGTGCTGTGCTAGCTGCATCAATTTTCCACTTTGGAGAACACACAATATTAGAAGCCAAACAATATTTGGACTCAAAAGGTATACCTGTTAGAATTTAATTATGTCAGAGACTATAGAGAAACTCATAAAAACAATTAAATCTAAAAAAGGGAGTGATGTTAAATCATCATATACTTCCTTTTTGTTGTCTAAAGGAAATGATCATTGTTTAAATAAACTTAAAGAGGAAATAGCAGAACTTGAAGAAGCAATTAAAAATAAAAAAAATATAACACATGAAACAGCAGATGTTATTTACCATTTGCTAGTTACTTTAGAATCCGCTGGTGTAAATTTTGATGATGTAATAACTGTGCTTAAAAAAAGAGAAGATACTTCAGGTTTTGAAGAAAAAAGAAATAGATAAATATGACTTATGACAAAAATAACATTTTTGCAAAAATTTTAAGAGGGGAAATTCCTTGTAAAAAAATTTATGAAGATGAATATGTGCTTGCATTTTACGATATTAATCCACAAAAAAAAATTCATGCTCTTGTTGTTTCCAAAGGTGAATATGTAAATTTAGATGATTTTTCGTCAAAAGCATCTGATAAAGAAATTTCAGGCTTAATAAAAGGAATAAGTTTAGTGGCAAAAAAAATTGGAGTCTCTGATGAGGTTAAAGGCGGAGGCTATAGATCCTTAGTTAATATTGGAGAAAATGGAGGACAAGAAGTTCCACATTTACACTTCCATATTTTTGGAGGCGAAAAAGTAGGAAAAATGGTTTCTTAAAGATCCTCTTCTTTTGGGATTTTAAAAAAATCATCAACAATTTGATTGTTAATTTTTAAATTATTAATTGTAAAACTAACATTGTTGGAATAAACGTCTTTTGTTTTCCAACCTTTAAATTCTAGTGAATTTTTGTCAAAAAGTATTTTTACCTTATTTGTTTTTTGATCGATAAATTCAAATTCGATTAAACCTGCATTTATTTCAGTTGGTTGATTTTTTCTTATTAAATTTATAATTTTCTCTTTTTTTAGAATAAAAAAAAGTGGAGTTAACTTTATAGGATAATAATAAATTTTTTTGTATTTTTTTTTTATTACAGCTACTGTTTTCCCATTAGAAATTATGGTCTTTTGTTTCAAATTTTGATAGTTACATTTCATAAGAAGAGGATATTTAATGAAACAATTTCCTATTTCTTCTTTATCTGAAATTTTCTGTTTAAAATCAAAAGATAAAGTTTTAATTGCTGTTAATTTATTGATAAGATTTTTTTGTAAATCTGCTAAAGAAACACTCGCAGAAAACAAGTATATGAAAAAAATATTTAATAGAAAAAATGATTTTTTTGTCAAGATAGACCTATAAAATTTCTCTTTTGCCTACATGATTAGCTTGACCTACGATACCTTCTTTTTCCATTGTCTCCATAATTCTTGCTGCTCTGTTATACCCAATTTGTAATTTTCTTTGTAGAAAACTTGTGGAAGCTTTTCCTTCTGCTTTAATAAGATCTACCGCTTTATTATATAATTCGTCTTTTTCCTCATCAATATTTTCCGTATTACCGTTTTCAAAGTCCTTAACCACAGTAATTTCATCAATGTAATTAGGTTCTCCTTGGGATCTTAAAAAGCTGTTTACCTTTTCTATTTCAGGTTCTGAAACGTATGGACCATGAATTCTTACTATTCTATTGGCTGAGGACATAAATAACATATCGCCTTTACCTAATAACTGTTCAGCTCCCTGTTCTCCCAAAATTGTTCTACTGTCAATTTTTGAACTTACTTGAAATGAAATTCGTGTTGGAAAATTTGCTTTAATAGTACCAGTTATAACGTCGACGCTTGGCCTTTGTGTTGCCATAATAATATGAATTCCAGCAGCTCGTGCCATCTGTGATAATCTTTGAATATAATTTTCTATTTCCTTTCCTGCTATTAACATTAAATCAGACATTTCGTCGACTATTACTACAATGTAAGGCATATGTTTTTTATGTTTAGAATTATAACCATCAATGTTTTTTACACCTACGCGTGTCATTAATTTGTATCTGTTTTCCATTTCTTTTACCGCCCAACCGAGTGCTGCTGTAGCTTTTCTAGATTCAGTGATAACAGGGCAAAGTAAATGCGGTATACCTTCGTAAGCAGAAAGTTCTAACATTTTCGGATCAATTAAAATTAAATTACATTTTTCAGGAGCATATTTATAAAGTAATGATAATATTATAGTGTTAATGCACACAGATTTTCCCGAACCAGTAGTTCCAGCTATTAATAAATGAGGCATTGCGAAAAGATCACCAACGACAGGGACGCCTGAAATACTTTTCCCCAAAGCTATTGGTAATTTTGTTTCCTTTTTATAAAACTTTTCATCTGCAATAATTTCATTTAAAAATACATTTTCTCTTTTAGAATTAGGAATCTCTATACCAATTGTGCTTTTACCGGGTACCGTTGCTACCCTTGCTGAAATTGAACTAGTGTTTCTTGCTATATCATCTGCCAAGTTGATTATTTTTGATACTTTTATGCCTGATGCCGGTTCAAATTCATATAAAGTTACAACAGGTCCACAGTTAATTCTTTTAATTTTACCATCAACACCAAAATCAAGTAAAATCTTTTCTAAAAATTCTGAATTTTTAGTCAATTCTGAATCATCAATATTTTTTTTATTTTTTAAATCAGGATTTTTTTCTAAAAAATTTATCACTGGCAATTTAAAAATATTGTCAGCGTTCCTCGTTTCTCTTTTATTTGAAAAAGGTAAAATTGGCTGTTTTTCTTTAGAAGCATTTTCTTCATAACTTTGTCTTTCTAAATGAACACGTGACACATTTGTATTGGTATCAACTTTTTTTTTATCATTCATAAAAAAAGAGTTTATTTTTTTTATTATTATAAAAGGAAAAAGTAAAATTTTTACAATTTCATTTAGTTTAATATTTAGGCTTAATATAAAAAAAATGATTGTTAGTAAAACAAGACTATAAATTACATATTGATTTTCCATCAGGGGACTAAAGTAATAAATATTTTCTTTAATTGCTCGACCAACAAATCCACCGTTTCCATTATCGATTAGCCAGAATGAATTGTTATAGAAAATATTTAGAACAGTTGTTCCAAAAACTATGTAGATTAAAGTAAAAAAAATTTTTGTAATAAAATTACTTATTATTTTTTCAGTAGTAAGTTTTGTACCCCAATAAAAAAAGTTAATAGCAAGAAAAATAGAAATTAATCCCAAAGACTGAAGTAGAAAATCTGATATAACACTGCCATAAAATCCTCCAACATTTTTAATTTCTGTATTTTCTGGCGTGTAGATGAAATTAGGATCGCTCGGCGAATAGCTAATAATTGATGCTATAAGAAAGATGCTAATAAGTATAAGTGATATGCCCGATAACTCAATTAGCCTATTTTTAATAATACTGTTAATTTTTATTAAAATTTGAGAATTCATTTTTCCAAATCAGCTAATTATCTTTTATCATTAATATTGCTGATAAAGGATTTAAATTTTAATTAAATATTAAAACTGATCGTATGGATTGCCAACAAAGGGCATTTCCTCCTCTTCACAAAAAATTTGATATTGATCTTAACAAAAGAGGAATATCAGTCTATGTTGCAGATTAGTATTTTTATAATATAATACATTTCTTAAATAAGCGGGAGTAGCTCAGTGGTAGAGCGAAACGTTGCCAACGTTTAGGCCGAGGGTTCAATTCCCTTCTCCCGCTCCAATAATTTGATTGATAGGGTATTCTGATCGCAATTTGATCGCAGTTGGAGATAGTTTTTTCATTTATCCCGCCTCTAGTTT
>Ga0208879_1003209_pt1 | contig 13621 bp, 8 predicted proteins | sample Knorr_S15_td_Bot_FD_185605 | JGI IMG/M metagenome (GOLD analysis project Ga0208879, IMG submission 185605) | Marine microbial communities from Southern Atlantic Ocean transect - Knorr_S15_td_Bottom_ad_5009_LV_A (SPAdes) (version 2) | ecosystem: Environmental > Aquatic > Marine > Oceanic | place...
AATGATGTCTATTTTAAAAGAATTAGATTTGCTTTCGACTCACGAATTAAACGAATTAAAGAAGTATACAAAAATAACATTAAAGAACCATCGAAATCTAAACGTGGGTTCAATAGAAGTGGAGATACATTGATAAAAAATTGTAGCATTATTTGCATATTATTGTTTTTGAGGCAGATTTAGGAAATGATTAAACGCTATTCGATAGTTCTATTATTTATCACAACCGCATATACCCAAACAGTAATTGGTGAAGGACTTTCAGGGCAGCCCCTTCTCGATTATGTGGTCAGTAATTACAAAACCAACACCACATTGGGTTATAATAATGCAAGAGACATCTTATACGGCACGATTGACCTACAACAAGGAAATCAACTGTCGTGTGTTTATTCGGGATATACCATAACCCTTGATACATCACAGGACCCCAGCACCAATGCATACCAGCAGGGGATCAACTGTGAGCATACCTGGCCACAAAGTATGGGTGCAGGTCAAGAGCCTCAAAGAAGTGACATGCATCATCTTTTCCCATGTAAATCTAATGTGAATTCATCAAGAGGAAATGACCCTTTTGGGGAGATCCCTGATGAAAATACTGACATCTGGTACAGGAATGAATATTCCCAGGGAACTATTCCTACGATCTATATTGAAGAATATGCAGAGAAATATAACCCTAACGATCCCAGTGATGAACTGTTTGAACCACGTGAAGACCATAAAGGAGATGCTTCACGAGCCATGTTCTATTTCTACGCTATGTATAATGATGCTGCAGATACAACTTTTTGGAATATCCAAAAAGATAATCTGTTATACTGGCATTATTATGATCCTGTAGATGAATGGGAAGAAAATAGAACATGGGCTATTTCCGGTTATCAGGAAAACAATCCCAATCCTTTTGTTTTAGATTCAACTTTAGCAAGGAGAATATGGTTTTATTCTCCAATTGTTTCTTCTCCATTTCCACGTGAACTCCCTGTCAGTTTCCAATTAGGTAATCCTTACCCAAACCCATTCAACGGTGAGGTAACTTGGGAAATAAATCAACACTATCCATTAAGTTGTGTTATTTCTGTTTTTAATCTCAATGGCCAAAAAGTAGAAACCCTTTGGTCCGGTGTATTAAAAACAGGCCAACACTATTTCAAATGGGTACCCAGAAACCAATCTTCGGGGATTTATTTTATTGAAGTGAAATTCGATTTATCTGTGAGTCGGATAAAAGCAGTTTATCTCAAATAAACGAATCAAAATAGATTACGATTGTTGTATTGTTTGATATTCCTGATTAACTTAAAATCCTCGTCTGATCGGTAATGTAATTGATAGGGCCTACTCATAATCATCAAAAAATAAGTTCAATTATTTTATGTCATCAATCAGCGATTATTCGCATTTCAAAATAATGGAGATACTCATGAAAAGAACGTTATTAATTTTATTTTTTAGTACAATATCTTTTGGTCAAGTTTCCACATCTTATAGTTGGGAAGATGGGGGTACTATTTTAAGCTTTTATGGTAATGTTGCTAATCCAGGTAATGTTGGGTCCGCCGGAGGGGTTGATCCTTATGACGGTGCGGTTATGCTGACCGTATCCGAATCGCCCCTGAGTGGTACTCCCCAGGTATTTATCGCTTTTATCGAAAATCTCTCTCCTGGGGATGTAGTAACAGCCAGTTATTATGGTTATGATGATTCAGGCACATCGCCCTCACTTAGAATTTGGGGCGGTTATGCAACTAATGGAGATATTGATGGATATTCGGGCTCTGCCGGTGGCTCTGGTGCCTACACTAGCGGAAACGGTTGGGAGCAGTTAAGCTATACTTGGACAATTGATGCAGGAAAAGAGGCTCTGGTAATTCAAGCCCGTCTCTACAGTGGATCAGATGATCCAACTATATATTTCATCGATCTGGTAAGTGTAACAGCGCCCGCCACTGCCACTGTGACTTATCCTTCACCATCTTCACCACCAGAGCTTACTGCCGATGCTGGACCAGATCAGATTGTCAGCGTTGACGCAAGCGTCATTTTGGATGGCAGTGGTTCTAGTGGATCCATTGTATCCTACACTTGGACACAAATTGGTACACCAACTGTTATTTTGAATAATGCAAATAACGATACGGCTACTTTTACCGCTCCCGAATTTGCTGTTGAACTTCAGTTTGAATTAGCTGTTATGGATGATGGGAATACTGAAAGAGATACGGTTGGCATCGATGTATTAGAAATTAGTTCAGGTCAAGTATTTATAAGTGAATATATTGAGGGCGATGTCGGAACACAGAAATATCTGGAAATATATAATAATTCTGAATCGACCATTGATTTACAAGCCGGATTTTATTCCCTGCGGAGGACAGATGATGGTAACGGGGATTTCACTTCATATATATTTGATGATTGGGGTACTAACAATTTGTTGCCTAGCGGAGAAGTTTTAGTATTAGCAGCTGAGGGATCAGATTTATATTCTAATCCAGATATGATTTTACCATATAACTCTCCACTCCATTTTAATGGTAATGACGCTGTCGGTCTTTTCGTAAATGGAGTACTGGTAGATTTAATTGGTGAACCTAGTAATTCGGATGATATCATTATTAATGTAACACTTAGAAGGAATAGTTCTGTTACAGAACCAAATCCGATTTATACAATATCAGAATGGACGATATTAGAGGTTAACAATGTAAGCGGATTAGGTTTTCATAATGCTAATACTGATGCACCGTTGCTATCTAATATTAGTTATAGTCCAGAATTTGTTACTTCATCAACAGAATTGGAAGTATCAGCTGATATATTACCTGTAGTAGGCACCATCGCTTCAGCATCCATTTGGTATGGAACGGACGGTTCCATGTTAAATGAAGCTGAAATGTGGTTAGAAGCAGGTGATACATGGGCAGGATTAATTCCACCTCAAACCGGAAATTCAATTCTTCAATTTAAAGTATCGGGCACAGATAACTCTGGGAATTTAGGCGAATCTGGTACTAGTTCTGTAATAATTGCTAGTTCGACTCCGAATACGATTGCAGATATTCAAGCTGATGTTGCTACATATATAGGTGAAATGGTCACGATCCGGGGAATTGTAATAATCGGTGCAGGAGTAATCAAGGAGGATGAAACAAGAGCCTATATTCAGGATAATTCAGGTCGTGGAATCAATATTTTTGATTTTGATTTATTGCCAAACATAGATCGTGGTGATGAATTGCTAATGGTAGGATATGTTGATCAATTTATTACGACGACTGAGATTACTGATTTTTCATTTACAATGTTATCATCTGGTAACAATTTGCCTACCGCTGCTGAACTAACAGTAGCCCAAGCCAATTCACCAAATTATGAAGGTACTTTTATTAGTGTGGGTGGAACAATATCACGATTCAGAGAAATTACTGGTGGAACTAAACTAACACTAATGGATGGTAATGATTCAACATTTGTTATGATTTGGGGATCAACCGGGATTGATGTCACGTCAATAACGGTGGGTTCAGACTGGTCATTTAGCGGAGTAGGAAGTCAGTATTACGATGATTTTCAATTATTAGTAGGATATGCTGATGACATTACTACTCTTGGCATTGAAGATAACGTTGAATTACCAATTACATTTGGTTTACACACTGCGTACCCAAATCCATTTAATCCTTCAACCACTGTTTCTTGGTCATTAGATCATTCAGGTGAACATGAATTATCTATTTACAATATCCTTGGGCAACGGGTTGATGTATTAAGCAGTGGATACATGCCTGCTGGTTCATTCACATCAACATGGCAAGCCAATGAACTAAGTTCCGGTGTTTATTTTATTCAATTGACATCCGAACACAAAAATGATATTCATAAAATCCTTCTGGTAAAATAATCTATGAAAAAACTAACCCGTTATTTATTGGTTGGGCTCCCATTTATTCTTTTTGGACAGCCCGATCATTTAATTTTTTCTGAGCTAATACTTCAGCCCAGTGATGGTGAATATGTAACGATTACAAACCCCACATCAAATGCAATTGATATGACAAATTATTTTATCACAGATGGTACTGATAATGGGACTGGTAAATATTATTATAATTTGCCATCAAATGCTGATTATTGGAGTGGCTCAAGTTCTGATTTTATTGCACGTTTTCCTGTGAGCTATTCGATTGATGCAGGTGAAACCATTTTCTTATCTTTAAGAGATAATGCAAAATATCAGAGTCAATATGGCAGTCTTCCTGATATATCACTTGATGATGATTTACAAGACGCAATATCTGGAACACCTTCAAAGGGAAATACTGCTGCGCCAAAACTTGGTAATACTACTGAATCTCTAATACTTTTTTATTGGGATGGTACTTCTACAACTGTTCAGGATGTGGATTATCTGGTCTGGGGAGATAACACTTTTGCTATTGATAAATCTGGGGTTAGTGGGTACCTAAATGACACCCCAATTGTTAATCAGGATGTATTACCTATTCACGATGCATCGGAAAAGTTTTTTCGCATAAGTGATGAAGGTGCGGAAATCTCGACAAATGGTAATGGAATCACCGGACACGATGAAACCAGCGAACCCTTTTCATCAACATGGACGATTGTCAGTATCACATCATCAAAACCTGAAATCACCAATCTGACTGCAACACCAGAAGAACCAACAACAAGTCAACAAATCACATTTACAGTGGATGTGTCGGATGATGATGGAATTTCAAGTGTAGAACTGGTTCATACATTTAATAGTGTAAAGACAGTTACTGCATTGAACGTAACAACTGCGCCACAATACTCCACCAATATCGACTCCATTGGAGCGGTAGGGCAATTATCCTATTATGTACGGGCGACAGATAATACAGGATTATCCGATTCCACCAATATTTTTGCTTTAAATATTGTTAATCCGCCTGAACCTCCGGAGAACCTTTCCATTAAAGATGTTTTAGACAATATTGACGACTATGTAGGAGAAATTATCACCATTGATGGTATCGTTACCGTGCCAGGCGGTTTATTAAGAACAACATTTACTGAAGCGTTTTTACAAGACAAATCAGAGCGAGGAATTATTTTATATGCATCCATGCTAGACACCACTTCGTTCAAACGTGGAGATTCGATATTAGTAACAGGTGAAGTAGATGAATACAATGGTAAACCTGAGTTAATCTATTCTGATGTGACCGTTCTTAAATCGAATGCCACCATTCCGGTAGTTGAAATGTCGTTAGAAGAGTTTAATAAACTACTATATGATTATACTTATGTATCTGTTTGGGGAAAAATTACAAGTCGATCTAATCCGACTGAATCCAACACAGGTGCCAATATCTCTATCCAGGATGAATCTGGCGCATCAGCAACGGTGAGAATATGGAATACCACGGAGATCTTATACAGTTCCAGCGGTCAATTGATTAATGAAGGTCTCGATACACTTCTACAAGTTGGTAAGCTTGTTACATTCAAGGGTATTGGTGGTCAATATCAAGGTGTTGGTCAATTACAGCCAGCCTTTGCAAGTGATATCCAAGAGAGGCTGGAAGGCGTTTTGGGTGACTATAAAACAGATTTGACGGTAGCACCATATCCATTTGTTCCACAATTGGGTGAAGTCATACAGTATTCATATAGCTTTCCAGCAAATGCTCGAATTAAACTGAGATTGTTTGATGCAGCCGGTCGATTGGTTACCACTATTTATGATGAATATCGCTCCTTGTCTTTTTATAAGGGTGGCGATGAGACTTACTGGAATGGAAGAGATGATATCAATCAATTGGTTCCGCCCGGAGTGTATATCATGCATCTTGAAGTGACCGATACATATACCGGAAAACTTACTACGGATACGGCTCCCGTCGTGATTGGAGTGTATCAGCCATGAGAAAATTAATATTTTTACTATTCTTCTCTACATTTGTTTTTAGTCAAGTTGCCACGGATACGCGATATCATGGTGCCCGACAGCTTGCTCTTGCAGGAAGTGATATAGCATGGCAGCAAGATGAATTTGCAGTATTTCATAATCCTGCAGCAGGAGCATGGCTATCCAAATCTTCAGTTGGATTAAGTTACGAAAAACTATTCGGTTTATCCTATTTACCTCATGTTTCTACCGTTGTATCATCTCCTATTGGTTCATTTGGAACAACAAGTTTGTCTTATGAACAGATGTCTGTATCGTATCAATCACGGTTGTTGTCAAATGAGATGGCCGTTGGATTGTCACAAGCATTTTTTCTGCAAAAGGATCGTAACTCTACGTTATCCATGGGATTTACCGCAAGCTACTATTCTGTAGATTATGGAAAATCAGCAGGACCTACAGGCGACGGTTCAGATGGAATTGAATTAGGCTCACACCAGACTTTTGGGCTATCGGTTGGAGTACAAGCCAGTTTGCATGAAACTCATTGGGTTGGAGCTTCGGTAAAGAATATAAATTCACCTAGATTAGGTCAAGCGAATATGGTGTCGTATTTGCCACGTTCAATTGCCGTCGGATATTCGTACGTGCCATACCATTTAGTGAAAACACATTTTGCCATGACACATGCTTTAGGCAAAGTTTCTCAATATCATGCAGGATTAGAATATCAATTACTATCATCTCTGCAAATATTTTCGGGAGTACATTCAAATCCGAATCGATTAGGTCTAGGCATAAGATTGAATGTGAAATCAATGAAAATTGATTATGCATTGTTAACACACCCAATATTGCCAATCTCACAACAGTTCACATTTGGAATGGCCTTTTGAAGAAAATACTGTTTTTGATTTTGCTCTCATTGTCATTTTCTCAGACAAAAAAACTGGCATTGAATTCTGCCACATTGGATGAGCTTTACGATCTTCCAATTTCACCTCAATTAGCTGAATCATTATATGACTATGTTGTTTATCAAGGTCCGGTAACGAATATTTATGATTTGACAGTTCTTCCAGAGATGACGTCTGAAACATTGAAAATCCTTAAGGAATATACTTCTACGAACGAAGTGAAGGCAGTTGGTACAAATCGTTTCCAGGAGTTTTCACGAAAAGTAGAGTCATTTACGAGCACTGAAGGTGTTAATGAAGGTCTGGTTGAAATGTGGCTTGATCGTTTGGCGGAACCTGTCAATATAAACGAAGCAACTTATGACGATCTAATTGCTCTTCAAAATGTAAGTCCGGTTGATGCAGTCGCAGTATTAAAGCGAATCGACGAAAGTTCTATTGATTACCCACGTGCACTACGTGGAGCATTAGGTCTATCTTATTGGGGATACCGGAATATGCGTGATTTTTTCACGTATGAAGAAGTCAATACCAAGAAATCAAATCATTTTTGGTATAACACAACCTATAAATCAATTCCAAGTACTAACTCTTTTGATGATGAAGTAGGCACAACTACACCGTTATCGAATCATCCCGGTGACATTCAACATAAAATACTGTTTAGTTATGGCAATCATTGGAAATTGGGAATGATATATCATAGACAATTGGGTGAAGCAAATCGATCTACAACAATAGGCAGTTTAACGGTACCGGAATTGAAAATTTCAGTATCTGCCAATAATTTATCTTTAGGCCATATTTCATTTGACCGAATTATTTTTGGGAATTATGCTGTTACTATGGGACAAGGTGTTGTATTTGAAAGTGTTGATTTCTTTGCACCACGACGTTCCGGATATGGATGGAGTCGTCGTGTTGTAGGAGTTTTCCCGGATGTATCAAGATCTTATGAGTATGCGCTGAAGGGATTTGCAGCTCAAGCACAGATGGGGAAACTTCAAGCTATTGGGTTTTTATCAAGAAATTTCCGCGATGCAATAATCAACCCATTGGATGGATCATTTTCATCTTTAATTACATTATATCCACGAACAAATATCGGTTTCAATGGTGAATTGGCTGAACCAATGTTAAATACACTTGAAGAAGTCACTTACGGCGGGCATTTACGATATTTTCAAGATCATGACTTCATTTTAGGATTTTCAGCTTACGAAAGTCTATATGATCGAGAATTAGATTCTCAAATACAAAGAACAATAATTGCGACTGATAGCGAATGGCGTTTTTTGCAATCAATTGGCAATACTGCGGATACAGAAATAGCAGCCATGTATGCTTCAAGTGGAAAATCTCCATTTTGGTCTGAGGCAAAATCATTCCGTCGTGTATACGGAATAGATTTCACGAAAGTTATTTATAATATTGCTTTTCAGGGAGAAATTGGAGTATTAGATAAAGATGGTGACCTCACCACATTTAAAGATGATCCCAGAGCAATCTTCTTCAGCAGTTACCTCCAATTCAATAACCTGAATTTTCTTGTATTGTATCGTGATTATGATCTTGAATACGACAATCCTTACCAACGATCGTTTTCAAATTATCAACGATATAAAGGAACCATATTTGAAGACACATTTTATTTAGAAGACCCGATCTACGGTTTCCTTTATACAGGAGCTGCTCAGCCTCAGGCAGAAAGAGGTGTGTTTTTATCCAGTCGATATCAATTCAATAGACAAGCCGTTTTAACAACAGATTTTGATACATGGACCCGGGTAGCAGACAATGCACGATATTACAGGTCAGTGGTTCGTTTACAGTATCGCCCTACGTTCAACTTTAGGATTAACATTCGTCAAAAATGGCAACAGCGGGGAGCACACAATAGTTATGATCCATCTGCATTCTATTCACGGGAATCTATAGTCAGAGCTCAGCTTCGCTTATCACGATATAATCAATTAGAATTGTATTACGGACGATCTATTGTGGACTTTACATCACGCAGGCGTCTATCAATTGATCATGAAAGTGGTGGCGAAGAACTTGCTTTAGTGGGAAACAAAAATGCAACTGGGCAATCATTAGGATTTCGGGTGATTCACAATTTTGAGAATGACTCAAAAATTTCATTTCGAACTCTTTTCTATCGTGGGTTTGTTTGGAGTTTTGAAGAAACAGATTTTCGTGTGTTTGATAGTTTAACAGATGCAATGCGGTGGTACGTTGCCTATAGCTCTAGACTGGGTCAAAACTGGATGTTACGAATAAAATGGACAAATGATCTCAGCTCACCGGTTACTAATTATTATTATACTCCAGAAGAAAGTTCTGATCGTCAACGTAAACAGTGGAATACTATAATGGGTATTCAGGAAACCGCAGACCTTCGTGTGCAGATTGATTATACGTTTTAGGAGAATTATGAAAAATCAGACAATAATTAAACAATTATGCATTTCATTAATAGTATTGGCTGTCGGCAACGGTCAATCATTTTTCCCACTATTTCCAAGTGATCTGGGCTTGCTGGATGCTCAAAGGGTTAGCTCAGGAGCAGTCGGAATTATTGCCAATTCGTCATATTCAAGTATCTGGGAAAATCCTGCAATGCTGGGCTTTGGCGATGATGGTCTCAAAGCAAGCATGTCATTTGGATTGCAACGCAGGGAAGAATTTCGATCAGTACCGATGATAGATATGTTTGATGATGTAGTAACAAAAAATGCCTACGCAGGAAACAGAAACTTTTATACGACTTATCATGGTGGCTTGACTATGAGCCTACCTATGTTGCCTAACAAAATTAAGTTTGCCTTGGGTGTTAAACCATTCTGGGACTTCAATTATAATTATAATGAAGAAGTTAGAGGAAATTTACCATCCGGTGAATATAATCGTGATCCCGTGGTGGGATATCATGTTTTGGATCGGACTGGTGTTATTCATTCTGTTGGCGGAGGATTCTCTGTCAATATACTTCCAAATATAAATATTGGTTTGTCCATATCTTCATTGGTTGGAACAAACTTAAACGGCAGAACAGAAGTGGTCGTTTTGGACAGTAATGATATTGATGATGCGTTAGCTGGATTTCCCTACTCATTGGGTGGTGATGTTTCACTAAAAGAATCAAACAAGCTAATTAACACCGGATTAACATGGAGATTTAGTAACGGGAATCGACTGGGACTGTCGTATCGTTCAGGAGTCTCACTGACGATGGATGACAACGCTTGGTATCCTGGGATTAATGAGCGGACACAGCTACCGGGACTTATGTTAGTTTCAGACACAACATTATCGCACACTATTGAACTCCCCGCACAAATAGGATTTGGGTATCAGCACAAGCTTGACCATACAATATACCCTGTAACTGTTAATCTTGAAGTAAGATATGTTGATTGGACAAAATACACATTTTCATTTGATCCCATGATGGACTCAACCACAACACTTGATCATCATTTTCAGGAAACATGGGATTTTCGAACCAGTGTGGAATACCTGGTGCGCAATTCATTTCCAGTAAGGGTAGGTTTCATTTACAATGAGTCTCCATTAGGACAGGAATTTGAATCCAGCACCATTACACTGGGAACAGCATATTCCATGGGACGCTTTGTGATAGATTTCGGTGGTTGGTTCAACCGTATTGAATATGTGTATGAAGATATTTTCCCTGCAATTGGTGAATCCACTGATCCACTTGAAACTGTTACAGAATGGAATAGTCAATTTGTAGTCACTCTCAATTATAAATTTTGATGAAAAAAATATTTCCTTCATTATTAGTTTTGGTATCTTTGATTTTTGGTGAAGATTCATCACAGTTGCGGCTTCATGTTTTATTTACCAATGAAATTAATGGCGCCATTCACCAGGTACCGGCGCGATTCATGAATCCGGAATATCCACCTATGCTTACGGGTGGTGCAGGAGCTTACTATTATGTTGAATCAATACGTGAAGAACAGTCGGGACCTGTATTGCTATTAGATGGTGGGAATTTTTTTCAGGGATCACCGCTGGGAACCTTCGATGGTGGAAAAACCATTATTCGGTGGATGAACTGGATGAAATATGATGCGTTAGTCCCAGGAGTGTTTGATTTCATTCTAGGAAAAGAATCTCTTTCTTCCACAGCTTCAACTGCGAATTTCCCTTTTCTTGGTGCAAATATTATCGATGATGTTTCCGGGGAACAACCTACGTTCGTTAAACCATTTATTTTAAAAGAATTCGATGATATTACGATAGGAATTATAGGTCTTATTTCACCCAATATTATTGACGAAATATTACCTAAGAATATTGAAGGTTTGACTTTTCAATCGCCATTTGATGTAGTTGATGACTGGGTCAAAACAGTTAAAAATGAAGGTGCAGATATTGTAATAATTTTGACGAACCTTGGTTTGCCTTATGATCGTGAAGATCGCTTTGATGAATTTGCAGAACAAGTTGAGACAGATGAAAACAATATACAGTCAGAAGAGTTGAATGCACTGGTTTTGGCACATTATGTTGAAAATGTAGATATTATTGTCACCGGAGGTGTATCTAAAGGATATGATACACCTTGGATTGATCCAGACACTCATACGTTGGTGGTACAGAATTATGGAAATATTACAGGAATTGGTCATATAGAACTGCTCCTAGATAAAAAGTCAAAATCATTGGCTGGCTATGAATTTCCAACAGATCGTGGTATGATGATGACATTGCTGAAAGATGATGCACCTGCAGATCCGTTAATGGCTGATTCAATTGCATCCTGGGTGAAAAATGTAACGCAATCATTTAAACCATCTGTACCAGACATCACTAAAGCAAATCCAGAGACGGTTCCTGTTTTTGAATATCCTTATAATAATTTTGAAATTCCAGTTTTAGGTAATGAAAAATCATTGGACGTTATGACCTGGAATCTGGAATGGTTCCCTACGGCAGGGGACACGACAATTGAATATGTTAGTGAAGTTTTGCACGACCTGAATCTGGATATAATTGGTTTGCAGGAAATAAAAAAAATGGGGTGGTTTGGGAAGCTCATGGACTTGATACCTGAGTATGGCTTTGTTTTGAGTCAGCAATCCTCCTTTATGCATCAAGCGATTTTATATCGAAAATCAATTCTGTCAGTTATTGATTATCACGAACCATTTGCTATGGATGATTATTTCTATGCTGGTCGTCCTCCATTATTAGTGAATTTCGCATTCAATGACGGAAATGAAGTGAAACCAATTTCTGTTGTAAACCTTCATTTGAAATGTTGTGGCGATGGATTATATCGTCGTCAACGGTCACTGGAATGGTTACACGATTACCTGGTTGAGTTTATAGAGGCGGGCCATGATGATATCATTGTTTTGGGTGATTTAAATGATCAATTGGATGATGAACCAATATTTCAATCATTCTATCCATTTCTTGAAGACCCCGAAAACTTCTATTTTGTAACAGAGGAAATTCATTTAGACACTTCACAGGCGACGTATCCTACCTGGCCAAGTTTTTTGGATCATATCATCATCGGAAAAGGATTTTTCGATGACCATAAACAGGGTGGATCAATTCAAACAGTTCAAATTGATGATTATATCAACAGTTGGGATTTATACGAAACCACAATGTCAGATCATCTTCCCGTCCTTTGGTCGATTACATATAAATAGCTCCAATGCGTCATTCTAAATTTTTAGGAATAGCCATTTGTACATTATTGTTGTTATTCAGTTGTGCCTCACCAACAAAACCGGTTGAGATAATTACTACTTCTAATGTTCCATATCCCGAATTGAAATTTGGAACCGATTCAACATTTGAAATTGGAACATGGAATATCCAAAATTACCCAAAAGAATCTACGACCAATGAATATGTTGCAGATATTATTGTATCCATGGATGTCGATATGATATGCTTTCAGGAAATTGAAAGCGGAACCGATTTCTATAACCTTGTTTCATTAATAAACTCATTAGATTCTGTAAATCACTGGTCAGGTCATCGTGGAAATTCTTCGTCCTATGGAATGAATCTGGCTGTTATTTATAAAACAGATCGTGTATCAAATATATCGTTTTTGGATATTTTTAATGACGATGGATGGTCATTCCCCAGAGCACCACTAAAAATTGAATTTGTTGTGGATGGACAATCTATAGTGATACTAAATAATCATTTAAAATGTTGTGGTGAAGCGGGAGATAAATTGAGACGTTTGGAAGCGTGTGAAACATTGAAATCATATATTGTAGACAATTTTGACACAAATAATGTGATTATTCTAGGTGACTTGAATGACGTTGTCACAGATCAACAGAGTGAAAATGTATTTTGGAGCTTTATTTCTGCTCCACAAGACTTTAAAATAGCCGATATGGATATAGCGACTGGATCTACTCAAAACTGGTCATACCCCACCTGGCCAAGCCATATAGATCATATCATTATATCAAATGAACTGTTTGACGAATTTGAGAAAAATACGTCTGAAGTAACTGTGCTCCGCATTGATGATGCTTTGAATGATGGTTGGACAGAGTATGACGTAAATATTTCTGACCATCGCCCTGTAGTTTGGAGATTTACACTATGATGAATATTTTTCTTATATTTAGATCAATATAATATTATTAAAAGCCATAATCAATTAGATGAAGATTTGCAGCCCATTCCATAAACTGATTATTATTCTATCTTATTGTTCTTTAATAATTGGGCAAGATACTGAAACGGCATTTGTAAAATATTACAAATCTGATAGGGATTT
>Ga0208879_1003215_pt1 | contig 13610 bp, 13 predicted proteins | sample Knorr_S15_td_Bot_FD_185605 | JGI IMG/M metagenome (GOLD analysis project Ga0208879, IMG submission 185605) | Marine microbial communities from Southern Atlantic Ocean transect - Knorr_S15_td_Bottom_ad_5009_LV_A (SPAdes) (version 2) | ecosystem: Environmental > Aquatic > Marine > Oceanic | place...
CAGTTGAAGAATTAAAACAAAATTATGAATCAAAAGGTGTGACTCCAGACAAAGATGTAATATGTTATTGTAGAATTGGAGAAAGATCATCACATAGTTGGTTTGTTCTGAAATATCTGCTAGGATATCCAATGGTTCGGAACTATGATGGTTCTTGGACTGAATGGGGCAACATGATAGGAAATCCTGTGGAAAAATAAATTGCTTCTAGACCTTCCTGTTCTAAAGAAAGGCTCTTTTTATTTTATCAAAGACGGAGACACAGATCTTATCATGGAAGACAAAACCAAAAGAGGTCTTACCGTAAAAGAGACATCTATAGATGAAAAACTAAACGTCAAAGCTGACAAGGGAATGATTCATGATATGGATGGCATTGGACATTGGGTTCCTATAAGATGGTATTTTTCCAAGAATTCTTATGATTTGTCACAGGTAATGACGCACGCCGAAGCAATGGAAAAAAAATACGCCGAACTTAGAGAACTTACTTGTCCTGAAGATAATGACTGATAACCTTTTTAACTAAATTAGAGGTACCAAAATTAAATGTCATTACTATTAAAAGATCGAGTATGGTCCATGGAAGCCGCAACTACAAAACGTGGTGTTTATCCACTACATGGATACAAAATTGGACTTTACAGACTACCAGTTAAACTCGACGATCTAGCAGAAATAAAATCAATTCATGATGGACTCAAGAAGGCATTTGAAATGGATATGTATGCTGATAGAATTTATGCAACATATCGCTGGCAAGAACAAAACAAGAAAGATCCTGATGCAAAAGGATACGAGGAAGTTGAGTTATCTATTACAGTTGAAATTGTTACTGGCGAAGTAGTTGATATTATTTATCAAATTTTTCCAATTGAAAAATTTGGTGATCCAAATTGGGTTCAAGATTACAGAAAGAAAGCTGACCATTTTGCAAAAATGGTAATTGATACTATTTTACGTAACACTATCTTGGCTGACAAGATGATTTCTTACTATGTAAAAACTGAAAAGATCTCTGAGATTGCTGCCATTCAAAAACTTGAAGAACTAACTCCTTTGGCAAAAATTGTTCTTGGTGCAAAAGCCAAAGCCGTTGAAGTAGTAGAAGAAGGTGAAGAAGATGAAGGAGAAATTGAAATTCCAGATGGTGCTAAACCTGGCCCAATTGATGTGGAATATAAATCAAAAATGAAATTGTCTGCAGGATATGACGCAGCTGGATATACTATCAAAACTTGGGGACGAAGAGGCACAAGCAATGGAATTATGGGAGTTTGGGGAGAATTTGTTTCAGTAGATTATGATATCTGTATTGCAGACGGTGGATGTATTGAAGCATGCCCCGTAGATGTTTATGAGTGGTTTGACACTCCAGGAAACCCAGCATCAGACAAAAAACCATTGATGTCAAAAGAACCCGATTGTATTTTTTGTCTTGCTTGTGAAGGTGTTTGCCCACCACAAGCAATTAAGATCTATGAGATAAAATAGTTACAATTTCTTGCAAGTATAAATAGCGAATCATGATTTTGAGAAATTAGGGATATGGCAATCAATCCTTTCACTATGTTTATTTTTGATTTATTTATTATATCAGCTATCATAATTATTGCATATACTTGCAATTTTTACTATCTGGCATTTCTTTCTCGAAAAAGAAAAGATGTTTTACCCACTATTGATTTAGGAACCCCCTCAATTACAATTCAACTTCCAATATACAACGAAAAATATGTTGCAAAGAGACTTGTAGATGCAGTATGTAACATGGATTATCCAAAAGAGAAAATGAGTATTATGGTGTTAGATGATTCTGATGATGAAACTGTTGAATTAGTTAGAAATCTGGTTAATGATTACAAGGAACAAGGATTCCTAATTGAACATGTAAGACGCGGAACAAGAGATGGGTACAAAGCAGGCGCTCTAAAACACGCTATGCAGACAACAGATTCCGAATTTGTTGCCATATTTGATGCTGACTTTATTCCTCCAACATGGTTTCTCAAACGAACAATTCCTCACTTTTCAAAATCAAATATTGGCCTTATTCAATGCCGTTGGGGGCATGTAAATGAAAATTACTCTACAATTACTCAAGCACAAGCACTTGCTCTCGACTTTCATTTTCTTATCGAACAAAAAGCAAAAAGCAATTCTCATCTATTCATGAATTTTAATGGCACTGCTGGAATTTGGAAACGTGAATGTATTGAAGATGCTGGGGGTTGGCATACTGCTACACTAGTTGAAGACCTTGATCTTAGTTACAGAGCACAAATGAAAGGATGGAAATGTGTATTCTTACCTGATATTGTAGTTAATGCAGAACTTCCTGCTCAAATGAATGCAGCTAAAAGACAACAATTCCGTTGGGCAAAAGGCTCTATTCAATGTGCAATAAAACTACTTTTTGATATTACCATTAAACGAAAAGTTGCAGTTGAAGCAAAGATTCAAGCATTCATCCAACTGACTCGCCATATTGTTTTTCCGTTAATGCTGATACAGTTTTTGGCATTGCCAATTTTGTTAGCTGGGCAAGTTAATCTTTATGTGATTAGTTTTCTTCCTGTCATAACAATTGCAGTATATCTTGTAATGGGGCCAGGTGCATACCTCGTGATTATGCAGGGTATGTATCACAAGTCATGGAAGTCAAAAGCAAAGATACTGCCAGCATTGTTAGTCTACAATGCTGGACTATCCGTAAACAACACTGTTGCAGTCTTTGATGCAGTACTTGGGAAGAAAAATGAATTTCTTAGAACTCCAAAATATGGAATCATAACAAAAGATGATGATTGGCGAGACAAGGCATACAATCTACCTTTTTCTCAAACTACTCTTTTAGAGATATTTTTTGGTGTATATGGAATTATGGCAATCTTTATTTCGATCTTTTCAAACAATCCTATATTTGTACCAATTATTGGATTGCAAACTGTTGGATTTTTTTACATTGCCTACATGAGCCTATCTCATACGCGATTTCAAAGAAATAAATCAAGTATTAATCATGTAATGACCAAGAACGAGAAAATGGCAAAAATTGTTTACAAACTTTCTATGATTGGAATAATTGGAATTATTGTTTTTGGAGGATTTATGGCAATCACTGGCTACAACACCGACATCTACCCTCTTGATAGGATGAGGGGACATCTTGATGGAATTATTGGTTCGTCTGATCCTGTGGCAATTCGTGCCCATTTGGTGGCAATTCAAGCAGATTTGAATATTGTTATGGAAAATCCAAATCTGCTTGAAACAACAAATGTAAATGGTGAAGTTATCGCCAAAAATCCGGTTTGGATATTCCCTACAGACTCTACAAACTTCCTTAGAATACAAAATGATGTAATATTTATGCTTACAGGTGTTGAGAAAATCTCAGCTGTCCCAAAGGATAGTTCTGCATATCATACAGGAATGATAGATGTCAGTGATAGGGCTTTACAGTTAAGGATCAACATTATGGATGCAACTCCGTACATGTATGTTAGTGCTCCAAACATATTGTATAGCGTAATTTGGGTTGTTGCAATTATTGCAATCTTTACTGCATTAAAAAGAAAGAGAGAACAACTCAAAGAAGCTGATGAATTAGGAGTTTAAGAAATATTCAGATCATTTCTAATTTCATCTACTGCTCTAATTCCATAAATATCTCTTACTTGCTGAATTCTTACTGTCTCTTTAAACATGTCTCTTCCAATTGAATTTGTTAAAATTGAATAGACATCACTAAATCTAATCTCCCACTTGTTTGCACAATCAAAAATTTTACTTATTGCCCATTGCCTTACTTCGTAAGGAAGTGGAATCTTTTCACCTAATTCTATTGAAATTCTATCAAAGAGATTGACAATATTTGCAGTCTGAGACGCCATCTTTTCAAGATCTTTTACATCTCCGTACTTTGATTCTGCATTCATTCTGATACCTGATTGATATTCTGATAGCTTTAACAACGCCATCATCTCTTGTGATGAATCACTTGATGCCTTACTTGTAACATTTTTGACTGCCTGTATCTCTTCAAATAATTTTTCAGATTTTTTATGAAATTCTGCAGTGGATGCATCCTGTCTTTTTACAATGTCTGAAACCGAAGCCATTTTTTGTTCAATACTATTTATTTTACCTTCAAGTTCTTTGATAGACTCTAGGCTCAAGTCCTCTACAGAATTTGCCTTTATTGCTATCGTGCCAAACTGTTGTTTGAGCCCATCAATTACGCCTCCCAACGAATCAATTTTTGAGGCTTTAGAAGAAATTGCATCAATTGTGATCTTAATTGCCTCTAATTCAGCATTAATATTTGAAGTAAATGATGTTCCTTCAACAATTTTCCCAAGTTCTTGTTTGAGGCTTTCAATAATTTTAGTTCCTGTCTCTAATCCTCCAGTTTTTCCTGAAATCTCTTCTATACTATTTTTTAGTTTACCTATTTCAGAACTAATTTCTGAAAAAGAGTCAGCTTTTCCAGAAACCTTCCTGAGTTCATCTCTAACATCATCAATCCTCTGAGCAATTTTGATAATCATTTGAGAATTATTTTTAATTGAATCCACACTATCTCTTACTTGTTGAGATACTGACTTTGATGATTTTTGAAAATCAGAAATTCTGTTTATCTCTCCTTGCAATTTGGCAGTTTGGTCATTGATCTTATTTACCAAATTAGATTGTGTTCTTACTTGACTTAATCCAGAGTATAGTTTTTGTGTGTCCGCTTCTATAATGTTAATTTGTTTTGATTGTTTTTGGATGTGTTCTAATGTAGTTGTTAATGTATCTATCATTCCTTTCATTGATACTAGGACTTTTTGGTTTTCAACAAAAATTTTTGACATGACTTTGATCTCTTTTTGTAAAGCCTTGTTAGAATCAGAAAATGATGCAACATTCTTGAGTAATACTGATGGACTTGGCTCCCTTTTCGTAATTTTTCTTGTTTGGCTTACTGCTTTAGTTGTTTTCTTCTTTACAGTCATCTTCGCCATATAGATTAAATTAAAAATTTGATGATAAAAAAAGTTAGCTCTAAAATAAAAAATGTAAAGAGTTACTTGTTTACAACTCGTGGCTCATGAAGTAATTCATGAAATGTCTTCTCAGCTAAACCATTCGCTGTATCGATAAACCCTCTGGTACAAAATTCACATTGAATCATATAGTACGGTATGGTACCGTACTATTAATAATTGGGTAATTACAACGTAACCAATTATGCAGTCAGATACCCCAGGTCATATCTCTACATTTTATTCAGATGACCTAATCATCACTCTGCATTTGGATTATGATTGACTTAGAATAAAGAGGTTAAACATAATCATAATCATCGAGCCTGTTTTCAATTATTTGCTATTCTGTTGATTTAATTTCTAAATTTTCAATGTGTGATCATTTTTAAACAAATTTGTTTAAAAGTAATATTATGCAAAATATTCTACTTCAATTAGATACAAGTGAAATTCAAAACACTCTTGACAATACTGTTACCACTTTAATTGAACAGATAACTCCTGAGCTTCCTCACACTAGTTTTATCACTGATTTAGCTTTTATCATGATAATTGGTGCTGTAGTTACACTTGCATTTTTTAAAATAAAACAACCTTTGATCATTGGTTATCTATTTGCAGGAATGTTGATTGGTCCTCTCTCTCCATTTTGGTCATGGCTTTTACCTGAAGGAGATACTACTATTGCTTTAGGCGGTGTAGGAATTTTATCTGATATTGAGGCATTGAATCTTTTTGCTGAAATTGGTGTCATCTTACTCCTTTTTGTAATCGGTATTGAATTTCCATATTCAAAAATCAAAAGTATTGGTCGTAAGGCAATTGGAATTGGAAATATAGGATTATTCTTGACAATGGGTGTCATATTTTACGTGTCTACTTTGCTTGGACTACAATTCATGGATGCATTATTTATTTCAGCAGCATTATCAATATCAAGTACTGCAATTATTGTTAAGATTTTTGAGGATACGGGACAAATCAAAAAAGAATCTTCTTTACTTGTCCTAGGTATTTTAATTGTTGAAGATGTAATTGCAGTTATTCTAATTTCTTCATTGCAATCTATTGCCTTAGTTGGAACTGTATCCATAGAATCTATTATTGCAATAGTGGTAGTTGCAATTGCTCTTATTGTAGGCACATTTACTGTTGGAACCCGTGTAATTCCTCCACTAATTGATAGAGTTGCAGCCACAGAACATCGTGAAATTTTACTACTCAGTGTTCTTGGTCTCTGTTTTGGATATGCCTTACTTGCAAACATTGTAGGATTATCTGTAGCAATTGGAGCATTTTTGGCAGGTGTGCTTGTTGCTGAATCCAAATCAGCAGAAGTTTCAAAACTACTTTCAAGTCCAATCAAAGACATGTTTGTAGCCATATTCTTTATCTCGGTTGGTGCTCTGATGGATGTTTCTCAGCTTGAAAATTATATTTTTATAGCTATTGTTTTGATTGCAGTTTCTATTGGCATGAAATTTGGAGGTAATATGCTTGGAAATATCATATTTAGACAAAAACGTGGAAAGGCACTTCGTTCTGCATTTTCCTTAGCTGCTCCAAGAGGCGAATTCTCAATTGTAATTGTAAAGGTTGGTGTAGATATGGGTGCAGTTAGTGCCTTCTTGTTCCCTTTGATAGGTATGATTTCTATAATTACCGCAATAATTACACCCTTTTTGATGAAAGCTGGTGATAAAATAATTCCTGCAGTAGAAAAGAAAGAAAATGCCTGATGAGCTAAAGAAACTGTTAGATCAAGTCCATGATGGAATTACAACTTTTGATTTTGATGGTAAAAAAACCCCCTGCATTATCATTAAAGAGAAAAAATATGATGAGATGTTCTCAAAAGTTGCTGGACAATCTTTATCGATTAACACTGATCTAAATATTTTGCATGATGTACTAGGAAATGTTTTTGTTGAAATTGTTTTAACATTTTCAAAAGGGAATATTGTTGAAAAATTTCTAATCAACGCAAAAACTGATCTTTCATTTTTTGAATCTCTTGCAAAAACATCTATGCTGGCACTCTCTTCTCCGCATTCTCATTATGGAAAAGATAATGTGTTTATGATTCAATTACCTCGCCCAGAAAAAGCTCATGATGCGCTGGAAATTATTCAGAATGGGTTAGCAAAGAAATCAAAGATAAATGGTGCAGTTACCGGGATTTGAACCCGGGTCACTAACTTGGCAAGCTAGAATATTAACCAAACTGTACTATAACTGCAACAATCCTAGAGGCTAAATTTGGATATTAAACTGTTTTTAACTATTTCAAACAAGATACATTATGGATAAAATTCTTCTAAATAAGATGGAGCAAAAAATTCAAGATACAATTTCAAACAAGGATGAAATCAAACAATTAATTCAATTTCTTTCAAACATTGATGATTCAAAATCATTTGCTTTAGGTATTGTAGTGGGTAGAATTTACAACTCCTTTTTCTATCAATCTAAAAGAATTCTTAATCGAGAACCTACTAAAGAAGAATTTGAAGAATTTTTAGAATTACTCAAAACCAAGAAATCTGATTTAGAAAATTTATGGTGAAGGCTTATTCCATTCTACCACTGTGATTGTTGGTGTGCCTGGTAATTTAACACATGATCCTTTGAGTGCTTTTTTTGCTGCCGCTAAATGATCATCACCATTAACGAATAGTTCCATTATGCATTGACCTTGTTTTACTCTTGCACCTAAACTTGTAGCTTTACCCCATGATCTTCTCATTCCTTCTGAAATTCTGTCTGCACCTGCAGTTGCAATCTGTTTGTTTTCTCTTAGAAGGATGTGTGGATAAATTCTAAGTCTAGAATAATAACCTGTTTCGCCAGTTGTCTTTTCTAATGTTTTATTTGCTGCCAATCTAGTTGATTCAATTGCCATGTGTCTAATCTGAAGTTTTTCATTGAGACTTAATTGAACACGATATTGGTATGTTGCTCTTTTACCACCTTGAAATTTTGCAATTTTTATCTGTGGTTTACCTTTAATGTACTCCTTTCTGGTAAAAGCTTGTCCTCTTCCTCTTCTGTAATTAGCACCATGCATGATAATCTGAAACCAGAATGCCCATATTTTAACGGTTAAACAGCATTTGTTCGTACTATCTAATGCTTATATGGAAATCCTTTGGCTTTCTCTTCATCATGGAAGAAACTCCTTTAGTTAAAGGCGATATAATTTCAGGCCAAACTTGCATCTCTAATAAGAACATGATTCATGAACTAGAACAAAAGGGATATGGCGAAATCGAAAAAGAAAAATTATTTCTAAAACAATTTGAGACTCTCTATTTGTTATACGCAAAAAGACTAATTCTAAAGAAGGGCAATAAGCAAATTGATTTTAATTCTTTCATGAGTCTTTCTCAAAAAACAAATCCTGAAATTCTAACCAAATTTTTGATATATCGTGATCTTCGAAACCGCGGTTATGTTGTAAAGGACGGTTTTGGGTTTGGTTCTGACTTTAGAGTTTATGAAAGAGGAGACTTTGGTGAAAAGGGAGCAAAATTTCTAATCTTCGGTCTTAATGAGGGACAAAAAGAAAAGATGGGTAATCTGCAGAAAAAGATTGAAGAGATTACTCAGATGGGAAAAGAACCAATTATTGCAGTCATTGAACGCCGAGGCGAGATTATCTACTATAAAATCAATATAATGAATTTCAATGAAAACAAAGCTAGATTACAAGAGTCATTTCAGCTTTAACCTTGTAATAACCACTCAGATGAATATTTTAAAAGATTATTTTTTATTGCATACATAAAATCATAAACTTGTACGTATTTTGTCTTGTTTTCCCACAGATCCTCAAAATCTTTCACCTTTCTTTCAACCCTTGATTTGTCATTCCATGACGTAAACACATCTACAGATTCAAAATCTATTGTTTGAGTAGAGAACGATTCACTAGAAGTGCCAGTAAATGCAACAATTTGATCATGCTCATCTCTAAATATTCCGATTCTTTCTGAGAATGAATTTGCAACTTGTTCTGAATTTGGGATTGCAATCTTTATTTCAATTTGACCATTGTCAAAAAATTTTGCAATTTTCTCAATTTTGGTGTTTTTGATTTGTTTTCCTTCAAACGATTTTGAATGTTTTTCATCAAATAGTTTTGTAAATAGATCAAGATCTGCTGCTCTAAATCTGTGGCCTGTAACAATTTTTAATTTTGCCTTACCCATAACAAAATTATCAAATGCCATAGATATTGTGGCTAACGTCTGAATCGACAAAAAGTCAACGCACCTATTATACTCAATACAATTACTTAGGCAAGGAAAGAAGAATTCTGACGCAATGTCGTTTCTATCTGAACGATACTCTTCTTGGAGTTTAATTTCTCTTAGACTCAATAATAATGAGCCTTGATTTTGTTATTTAAAGAAACTATCTTGAAATTTTTGAATGAAAAATACAAATTTAGTAATATTGTAAATTAATCATGGAAAAAATTTGTTGGACTAACACTGATAATTTTGATGACGCAGAATTTGTCATAGTTGGTATTCCTGATGAATCACAATCACATGCATTAAGAAAAGGAACAGAAGAAGCACCATTCAAAATTCGTCAAATATCTAATCTTCGTGACTCTTTTGAACGGGATGAAAAAATCTCTCTTGGGCGTCCTTTTCAAGGTTATGAAAAAAAAGTTCACGATATGGGCAATATTGATCGATCTCAGATTGAAAATATCTACGATAAAATTTCTGCATCTTCAAAAATTCCTATCTCAATTGGAGGTGATCACTCTATCTCTAGACAAATAATTAATGCATTGGCAAAAAGACATGGAAAAATTTCTTTGGTATATTTTGATGCGCATCCTGACTTTGTAAGTTCAACTACAAACTACTATGGCTCTGTTGTAAATGACGTTCTTTCAAATATTGAAATTGCCTCTAGTGTTCAAATAGGAATTAGAACTCCAGAACAAGAAGAATTGGATAATATCAAAAAATTCAATCTAGAAGTAATTACTCCTTTTGATATACAAAAACATGGAATCAAACTAGTAACAAATTCAGTACTACATAGATTAGGTGATAAAGTGTATGTTTCATTTGATATGGATTGTATTGATCCTGCATATGCTCCAGGTGTTTCTGTTCCTGTCCCTATGGGTTTGAACAGTACAGATGCGGTTTATTTGTTAAAAGAAATAGCCAAGAAAGGAATTGTAGGCATGGATATAATGGAAGTCTGTCCAAGCTTTGATGTTAAAGATAGGACATCTCATTTGGCTTCTAGAATAATTTCTGAGGTGCTTTACTCATCAGGTGGAAAATGACTTGACTGAATTTGAAAATGAATACACATGGGGCAAGGCAATAGTTAGTAACTCTGCCGATAAATTTCATGCAGATTTTGACAAGGCAATCGACGAAGTGCAAAAAGAGCTTGGAAAAAAATATCCTTTAATAATTAATGGAAAAGAAATCTATTCTGATGACTGTTTTTCGGTACGTTCTCCTTCAGATATTAGAATTTCTGTAGCAGAGTTTCCAAAAGCATCTATAGATGACACAAAAAACGCTATATCTGGTGCAAAAAATGCATTTGAAAAGTGGAGTAATATTACGTATCAAAAAAGAGCTGAAATATTCAAAGAATGTGCCAATGTTTTTTCCAGTAGAAAATTCTTTTTGGCAGCTATAATGACATTTGAAAATGGAAAGAATCGTATTGAATCTATGGGCGATATGGACGAAACCATTGACTTCATGAGATTTTATGCATTACAACTAGAAAAAAACGAGGGATTTTGTAAACATACTTTTCATCCAAACCCACATGAAAAAACACAAACAATCATGAAACCTTATGGTGTTTGGGGAATCATTGCTCCGTTTAACTTTCCTTCTGCAATTGCAATAGGAATGACCACTGGTGCATTGATTACAGGAAACACTACAGTTCTAAAACCTGCAAGCGATGCTCCATTATCATCATTTCAATTTGCTAAAATCTTGTATTCTAAACTTCCAGAAGGCGCAATCAATTTTGTAACAGGCTCTGGAAGTATTATTGGAAAAACTCTGATTGAAAGTTCAGATGTTGATGGCATTGCATTTACTGGTTCTCGTGAAGTGGGCATGAAAGGATTTCAAGAATTTACAAAATCTACTTCAAAACCTTTCATTTCTGAAATGGGAGGTAAAAATCCTGTAATTGTTACCAAATATGCAGATTTAGAAAAAGCATCTGATGGTGTGATGAATGCTGCTTTTGGGTTTGGGGGGCAAAAATGTAGTGCGTGCTCTAGAGTCTATGTTCAAAATGAAGTTGCAGATCAATTTATTTCAAAACTGGTTGAAAAAACAAAAAACTTGAAAATTGGAATGCCATGGAAAATGGATGTATTTTTGGGACCAGTGATTAACAAAGAAGCAAAAACAAAATTTGAAAATGCTGTAAATATGGCAAAGAAAGATGGAGAAATTCTTACAGGAGGTTCAGTATTGGCCTCATCAGAACTTGAAAATGGTTATTTTGTAGAACCTACAATAGTTACAAAATTACCTGAAGAACATAAACTTGTGAAAGAAGAACTATTCTTGCCGTTTTTATGCATTCAAAGATATGATAAATTTGATGATGCAATTCAACTTGCAAATCAAACAGAATATGGTCTAACTGCAGGTATTTTTAGTAATGATAAAAAGCAGTTAGATGAGTTCTTTTCAAAAATTCAAGCTGGAGTAGTTTACACTAATCGTTTTGCTAGTGCAACCACTGGAGCCTTGGTTTCAAGTCAGCCTTTTGTTGGATGGAAAAATTCAGGTTCCACTGGAAAGGGAGCTGGTGGTGAAAACTATTTACAACAGTTTATGAGATCTCAGACTCAAACACGATGTGATTGAATCAACGAGCTTCCAAGTAATAGTATATTTCTTTTTCTTTCCTTGATTCGTCGAATTGAATATGATAACCAATTTACACCATATGGAATGTAATCTGAAACAATAAATTTTTTTTTAACTAAATCTGACTTTAATTCTTCTCTTATCCCTTTTAAAAATTGAAACTCAAATTTTCTGGGATACTTTTTTGATAGACTTTGTGCTTTTTGAATAATTTTGGTATCATGTGATGCAATGGCAAATTCATTACCTTTTTTGAATAATATTTTCATTAGTTTTATGAAATTATTGTCTACATCTTTTTTTGTTTTGAAGGATATGTTTGCTTTTTCTTTGTATGCGCCCTTTACTAGACGTATTTTTGCACCAACACCTATCAAATCATTTAGATCATTTTCTGTTCGTTTGAGATTTGCTTGCAAGGCAATCCCTAATCTTTCGTATTTTGAAAAGAATGTATGATAAATCTCTATGGTTTTATCTGTGTGTTCAGATGATTCCATGTCCAACCAAACAAAAACATGCGCATTACGAGCTTTCTGTATGATTTTCTCAAAATTTCTATTGCATTCTTTTTGACTAATTGAAAGACCAATTTGTGTTGGCTTTACTGAAATGGCCCCACGTATTTTCCATTTTCTAAATGAATTTACAATTTTTTGATATTCTTCTAAAACTACTTTGATTTGTTTTTTTGATGTGTGATATTCCCCTAATTTGTTTATGATTGCATGTCTTCTTAAGCTGTATGCACTTTTTGCTGCGATTAACGCATCATCAACAGTATCGCCTGCAATCCAATGTTTTGCTATCTTGAACAAAACCTTCTCCATTAACTGCATACCTGAGACCACGATAACTTCTCATCCTTAGTGATTATATGATTTTAGATAAATTCTGATATATCTAATAAAAAAATCTACAATCTTCTCAAGAGTTAGTATTAAAACAAAAGTGTAATGCTCCCATCGGGATTTGAACCCGAGTCTTTGGCTTGAGAAGCCAAAATGCTTAACCGGACTACACTATGGGAGCCTGATAAAAAACAATCTCAATCTCAATTTAAAGGAAATGCTTGAATGAATTTGTAAAACTTTCTAAGTTGATTCCTTTATAGAAAAATCAAAGATACCAATCACATGGATATCGAAAAATTTGTAGCAGAAAATGGATTATCTGATTTTCCAATTGGTTTGGGCGGTTGTAGAACTTCTGATTTACATTTTGATTCATGTGAGTATGATATTGTTGTTTTTGATGGAAAATCAGAACCAGAAAAAATTGTTAAATCTGGAGATGAGTTTGTAATGATTCATCATGCTTCCTTGTCTGAAACTCTATCCAAAAAACTTCTTCAATATGACAAACTACAGATAATTCAAGACGAATCATGGGATTTACTAATGCTGTTATCAAAAATTAAAGAAAAGCGTTCTTCACTCTTTACTGATTTTGCAAAAAATTGTTTAATTGAATCTATGTTTTGTTGTCAAAAAACTAAAGAAGCAATTCAAACATCTGATGTTTTTGCACCATGTTGGCAAAAATGTGCTTCTTACTATTTAGCTGATGCCGTATCTTCTCTAAATCACCAAAGATCAAGTCCTTCTCATATGCTAGACTTGCTTCGAAAATTTGGAAAAAGTCCAATCAATGAGCACATCTCAGTTGTCACTCAAAC
>Ga0208879_1003219_pt1 | contig 13595 bp, 10 predicted proteins | sample Knorr_S15_td_Bot_FD_185605 | JGI IMG/M metagenome (GOLD analysis project Ga0208879, IMG submission 185605) | Marine microbial communities from Southern Atlantic Ocean transect - Knorr_S15_td_Bottom_ad_5009_LV_A (SPAdes) (version 2) | ecosystem: Environmental > Aquatic > Marine > Oceanic | place...
CCGATCATCGTCCCGGCGAAACCCGGGGTTTATTAATGTCTGTTACAGATTGTAACCGCTATGGCTAACTCTCTGTACCGCCAGTTTCATCAATCACGAGCTTCACGGGCGGACCCATGGTCGATGTCAGGGTCGCTGACTTGACCAGCTGGCCTTTCAGTCCAGACGGCTTGGCCCGGACGATGGTGTCCACTACCGACTCCAGGTTTTCGAGCAACTGCTCTTCACTGAAGCTGACCTTGCCAACGAGGACATGAATGATTGCATCGCGGTCCATTCGGACTTCGACGCGGCCTTTTTTCATCTCTTCAATAGCGTCTGCAATATCGTCAGGCTGCACAACCGTCCCAGTTCGTGGGTTCGGCATAAGACCCTTGCGGCCCAGATACCGGCCGAGCCGACCTATCTTGCCCATCTGGTCTGGCGTAGCCAGTGATACGTCGAAATCGGTCCAGCCGTCTTCGATTTTGGCGATAAGCTCATCGTCCGCCACGTAGTCGGCGCCAGCCGCTTCAGCTGCCCGGGCGGTTTCACCTTCCGCGAACACGACGACGCGGGTCTGCTTGCCAGTCCCGTGTGGGAGAGGCGCAACTTCTCTGATCTGCTGTTCGGCATGTCGGGGGTCCGCGCTGGTCGATACGTGCAACTCGACGGTCTCGTCAAAATTCGCCGGGGCGAGAGACTTGACGAGGGCGACTGCATCTACCGCAGACCGCGGGACATCGCTCGTCCCTTCAAGGGCGGCGAGGTATTTCTTTCCGTGTTTTGGCATTCGTGAAATCTCCGGACCGGCCATCAACAGATGAGGCGGTCCACGATCGCGGGTGGACTAGTCGACGACCGACAGGCCCATACTGCGGGCGCTTCCCTCGATAATCTTCATAGCGTTTTCTATGTCGACGGCGTTCAGATCCTTGACCTTGGTCTCCGCGATCTCTCGGATCTGGGAGCGCTTCACACTCCCGACCACCTCAAGACCTGCGGTCCCGGATCCTTTTTCGATCCCGGCTGCTTTCCGCAGAAGGTCTGACGCCGGCGGGCTCTTGGTCTCAAACGTGAAGGAACGGTCCGTGTACACCTGGATAGAAACCGGGATGATGCTCCCGGCCTGCGACGAGGTGCGCTCGTTGTATTCCTTGACGAACTGCATGATGTTGACGCCGTGCTGTCCCAGCGCCGGGCCAACCGGCGGCGCAGGGGTCGCCTGCCCTGCCGGGATTTGCAGCTTGATGATGGTTTCTATTTTTTTTGCCAATTCTTGTTACCCGCGCGCCTTTCGCAAGGCGCGAAATCCGTCAAATGACGGGCCGTTACCCTTTTTGTATCTGCAAAAAGTCCAGTTCAACCGGTGTCTCTCTTCCGAAGAAGGACACCAGAACGCGTACCTTGCCTTGCTCTTCGAGCACGGTATCTACGGTACCCATGAAATCAGCGAACGGCCCGTCGGTGATACGAACGCTGTCGCCCTTCTCAAAGCCGATCCGGACCTTCGGCTCCTCTGCCCTCATCTGGCGCAGGATCCGGTCCACTTCTTCCTGCTCTAATGGAATCGGCTTCGGCCGCTTTTCAAGCTCGTCCTCGGCGGAGATGAAACCCGTTACGCCGGGAGTGTTCCGGACCACGTACCACGCTTCGTCATCCATCACCATCTGGATGAGCAGGTAGCCGGCGTACATCTTTTTAGCGACGGGACGGCGTTGGCCGTCCTTAATCTCGATCTCTTCCTCGGTCGGTACGACTACGTCAAAGATCTTGTCTTTGACGTCCATCGTCTCGATCCGTTGTTCGAGATTCCGCTTTACCCGGTCTTCCTGACCGGAGTAGGTGTGGATGATGTACCAGCGGCCGCCTTTATCGATGATCGTCTGTTGCTCTGCGGTCATGCCTCAGGCTCCGACGAGGAATTCAGCCAGCCGGCCGAATCCGTAGTCAATTGCGCCAAGAAACACGCCGAAAAACGCGGCGACGATTATGACGAGTATGGAGAGACGCGTCGCCTCTTGCCGTGACGGCCAGGTGGTGCGTCTTAGCTCAGCGAAGACTTCTATGAAAAACCGGAATACGCCACCCCTTGGGGCAGCGCCGGAAGAACGTATAGCTCGCTGTGCTGATTGCCTGCTGGCCATATTTATTCCCTACCTGGTTTCTCGGTGCAACTGGTGACTACGGCAGCGTGGGCAGAACTTGTTCAGCTCAAGCCGCGCGGTGTTATTGCGCCGGTTTTTGGAGGTGTGATACCTCCGCTCCCGGCACTCCGTGCACGCCAGGGTTATAGACCCTCGGGGTCCGCCCTTAGCCATACGGCGGCCACTCCCTTGTACTCATCCCCGCGAACGGGGTTTCAATTATGTGGAGCCGATCTTCGCTGATGGACCCTTCATACCGTTGATTTACGTTCGGGACGTGCCGCCGGATTCGGAAGCACGTCCCGAGCAATTACAACTACTAGTCGTCGATGGAGATGAAGACTCCAGAACCTACGGTCCTGCCGCCTTCACGAACCGCGAACCGGAGCTCTTCTTCCAGAGCCACCGGGTACATCAGCTCGACGTCCATCTCGATGTTGTCACCGGGCATGACCATCTCAACGCCTTCCGGCAACTGAATCTCGCCGGTCACGTCAGTGGTTCGGATGTAGAACTGCGGCTTGTATCCGGTGAAGAACGGCGTGTGACGGCCACCCTCAGCCTTCGTCAAGACGTAAATCTGCGCCGTTGCCTTCTTGTGCGGCGTCAGGGTTCCTGGCTCGCACAGAACGGCTCCGCGGGAGATATCCTCCCGGTCAACACCACGTAGAAGACAACCGACAGCGTCGCCGGGGAGGCCTTCTTCAAGCGTCTTGTGGAACATCTCAACACCGGTAACGGTGGTCGAGGAGGTTTCGCCAAACCCGACGATCTCGATGCTGTCACCCATCACGACCTTGCCGCGCTCGATTCGGCCGGTAACAACCGTGCCACGCCCCTTGATGCCGAAAACGTCTTCCACCGGCATCAGGAATGGCTGGTCAACCGGTCGGTCGGGGATCTCGATGTAGGTGTCGACGGCGTCGGTCAACTCCATGATCGCCTTAACCCACTTGTTGTCCGGGTCTTCGAAGTTCTCAAGCGCCTCGAGAGCGCTGACCTGAACGATCGGAACTTCGTCGCCCGGGAATCCGTAACTGTCGAGCAGCTCGCGGATCTCCATCTCGACAAGTTCCAGCAACTCCGGGTCGTCCATCATGTCGACCTTGTTCAGAGCGACGACCATCTTCGGAACGTTCACCTGGCGAGCAAGCAAGATGTGTTCACGGGTCTGGAGCATCGGGCCGTCAGGCGCCGCCACGACCAGAATCGCGCCGTCCATCTGGGCGGCTCCCGTGATCATGTTCTTGATGTAGTCGGCATGACCCGGGCAGTCAACGTGGGCGTAGTGACGGGTCTCCGTCTCATACTCCACGTGCGTGATCGCGATGGTTACACCACGCTCACGTTCCTCCGGGGCGTTGTCGATCTGATCGAAGGCCATGGCCTTAACTTTGTCGTTTCTTGCTGACAGGACGCTAGTGATAGCGGCGGTCAACGTGGTCTTACCGTGGTCAACGTGACCAATAGTGCCAACGTTTACGTGCGGTTTGCTGCGGTCAAATATTTCCTTGGCCATTTACCCAAGTGCCTCCGGGCCTTCGAGTTACGATCGACTAACTGGTTGATTTAACGAGGAGAGCTGGAGCCCACAACCAGGATTGAACTGGTGACCTCGTTCTTACCAAGAACGCGCTCTACCGCTGAGCTATGTGGGCCTCTCGTCGAGGTACGGAAAAGCGCTCTCTATAGACTGGTGCAGGGGGTAGGATTCGAACCTACGTAGCCGTACGGCGGCAGATTTACAGTCTGCTGGATTTAACCACTCTCCCACCCCTGCGCCAAACGATAATTCTAACATTAACACCGCGGCATTGGCATCGGAAAGACGTAATTCGTAACCAACTTGTCCCAGTCGAGCCCTTAATACCGCCTTTTTACGAGTTTGGAGCCCCAGGGGGGATTCGAACCCACCGACCTGCCGATTACAAATCGGCTGCGCTGCCACTGCGCCACTGGGGCATGTTGCCGGCTCTCACCCGACGTAGATGTGTCGAACCTCGGCTTCCTAAATGATCGCCATTCGATTTTTGGACCATTTCGAATACCAACGCCCGAACAGCCAATTTTGAAGGTATACGGCTCTGCGATCAAGTGGCAGGGATTGCGCATCTGCGCATAGACGAGAAGATTTGGACCCAGCAAACCTGGATCAGCCATCCCTGGTGCCCGTCCCGGAACGCATCACAGGCGGGTTCGCCGGCGCGCAGATCTACGGCGTCGGTAACGTTGACTCTCGGTTCCTGGACGCCTGCCGGCCCGTCGAGATCGTTCAGATCCGGGTACGCGCTTCGTCCCCGACGCGTCTCATGACTTCTGCGAGAGTCAGCCCGTGCTTGATAGCAAGCGTCCGGCAATCTTCATATTCAGGCGCAATCCCGGCCACATCGCCATTCACGCGTTTTATCTTGACCCGCGCCTTGCCCAGAGATGTTTCTACTTCCACGATCTCTCGATCCGCTGTGTATCTCTCGACCGCCCGGCGACGTACTCCGAGTGTGGACGTCTCACGCAGGATCACCATGGCGGTCTGATCTGCATCGCTTTCCTTCACGAGTACGGACAACAACACCGCGGGCCGGTTCTTCTTCATCTGGATCGGCGTCATCCACACGTCCAGAGCACCGGCCTCAAGAAGCCGCTCCTGGACGTATCCAAACCCTTCACCGCCCATGTCGTCGATATTGGTCTCTAATAAGGAAAGGCCACCGGCCAGCAAACCGTCTCCGGGATGTCCAGCGCTCGTCTTCGTTTCGCCGAGCCAGAGCCCGAGAGCGTTCGGATAGTCATCCGGATCACGCGAGCCGGCGCCGTATCCAATCTTGCTGACGCTAATCTCGGCCTGATCGAAGCTGGCGATGGAGGTTACAAGTGATGCGCCAGACGGCGTAACCGTTTCGCCCTTCGGTCCCCACTGGGTCGCTGACCGTATCGGCGCATTAGCCGCCGCATAGATCTGCGCCGTAGCGGGGGCGATGCCGGGGATTCGGCCGTGATCGCTCATTACAAAGCCGGTTCCGGCGGGGAACGGCCCGGCTGAAATCTGTTCTATCCCAAGGAGACGGAATCCGGCGATGACGCCGACGATATCGACCAGCGTGTCGACAGTGCCAAGTTCGTGCGGCGTCAGGTGATGCCGGTCAACGCCATGGACCACCGACTCTGCTTCGGTAAGCCGGTCCAACACTTCTATCCCTTTTGTTCGTACTTCTTCAGGCAGTCGGGAGGATTCGACCGTGCCTGAAAGCTCGTCCCATCCGCGTCTGCGTTGACCTTCTTCATCAAGGTCCACGTGTAAAAGGGTGCAGTTCAATGCACCGCGCGTTACGCGTTCCGACCGAAGCGTGTAGCCGCCGATGTCCATCAGGGCCAGTTCTGATCGCAGGACATCAATCGATAGACCGACGTCGATCAACGCGCCCAGAAGCATGTCTCCGGACGCCCCGCCGATCATGTCGATGTACGCGGATTTCATCGTGAGTACATCCCGTCAGCATGCTTCAAAAGCAGAGTTTTGAGCGTTACCGGAGAGGCTATGAACTGCCGCCGCTCTTCTCCGCCGCAGCCGTAGCCACCGACACCCCGATAGCCTCGTTCATGGAGCCAGACCTGAACCCGGCCAGATCCATCGTCACGTAAAGGTAACCAGCCTCGCGAATTTTCTTCACGATCGTGTTTCTGGTCTCCTCATCGATCAGCGACGCTAGATCCTCTACGGGTACCTCTATGCGCGCGACATCGCCGTGGTGACGCACCCGTAGTTGACGGAACCCGGCCTGTCTCAAGCCGCGTTCGGCTTTTGCTATCTGGGTCAGGGCTTCAACCGTGACCATTGTTCCGTACGGAATTCTCGAAGCGAGACATGCCTGTGCTGGTTTGTCCCAGACCGGCAGATCCATCTCCTTTGAAAGCGCCCGGATATCGGCCTTCGTGAGTCCTGCTTCAACCATAGGACTTCGGACAGTGAAATCACGCGCCGCTTTTAGGCCAGGCCGGAAGTCACCGAGATCGTCGGCGTTCGTGCCGTTTGCGACCTCGTTCCAACCCTCGGATCGTGCGATTTCAACAAGGTGCGTGTACAGCTCTGTCTTGCAGAAGAAGCAGCGTTGAAGATCATTTACCGCGTAACGGGGATCGTTGATCTCGTCCGTGATTATTACCCGATGGTTCCAGGACTGCTTTTCCGCAAGATCAACGGCGTCTGCGAGCTCATCTTCGGACAGACTCGGGGAGTGGGCGGTGATGGCGATCGACTTGTCGCCGAGCGTCTCATGCGCGATGGCCGTGAGGAACGCGCTGTCTACGCCTCCGGAATACGCCACGATCAACGAGCCATACCCGCGCAAAATCTCGGTCAAGCGCTCGCGCTTTTCGTCCAGGGTCAATTCTGTTGTGGGACTCACCGGTCTCGCCGGGGTGCTCGTCATCGGTCACTCCTCAGAATCTCGGGAGCAGCCGATCCTAACTTCAAGCGCTCGGCTCGGATACCACTCTCGATTCGCCGTAGTGTAACCCGTTACCCTGCCGTGGCAGAGCTATCCGAATGGCTTCTGCGAGTGTGGCAACCCCGCGTTTGGCTTCGAGAGCTCCTGAATTCCCGGAATTATTACTCGTAATTGAAGGAAGAAGACATCCCTGGAAACCGAGCCGCTCCGCCTCAGACCGCCTGCGATCCGACTGCGGAACCGGCCTTAACTCCCCGGAAAGGCCGATCTCGCCCGCCGCCGCAAGCACGGGATCTACCGCGACGTCCAGGAGACTGGACGCGATCGCCAGCGCCACCGGAAGATCAGCGGCCGGTTCAGTGAGTCTCATCCCGCCGGTCACGCTGACGATTACGTCCTGCGAAGCCAGCGGCAGTCCGACCCTTCTGGCCAGCACCGCCACCACTTGATTCATACGTGCAAGATCGATACCCGTCGCAACGCGTCTCGCCGTCTGTCCTCCAGAGGGTGAAGTCAACGCCTGGACCTCGACGATAAGCGGGCGTGTGCCCTCGATCACCGCGGCAACCGCGGTCCCCGGCGCCGGTTCCGGGCGGAGTGAACGGTCGGTCAAAAGAGACTTTGAGGGGTCCGTGACCTCCAGCATGCCCTTCGCCCCCATTTCAAATACGCCGACCTCGTTGGTGTGGGCATAACGGTTTTTGATGCCGTGAAGGGTGCGTAGGCTGTTTGAGGGATCGCCAGATAGCTGCAAAACAACATCCACCGTGTGTTCCAGAATCCGTGGCCCGGCAATCGAGCCGTCTTTCGTCACGTGCCCCGCAAGTATTAGCGGAATGCCTGATGTTTTGGCGCGGGCGGTCAGCCTTCGGGCGCTCTCTCGAACCTGGCTGACGCTTCCTGCTGAGCCGGGGATGTCCGACGCAGTCACCGTCTGTATCGAATCAATAACGACCAGACTGGGTTCGAGGAGATCGATCCGGGCAATGATGCCGTCTACATCATCCGTGCTGAGCAAGAATATGCGGTCACCGGTGATGCCCAGCCTGCCGGCACGCATCCGAATCTGGTCCGCGGACTCTTCACCGGAAACATACAGAACCGGGCCGTGATGGGCGGCGACCGATGCGGCGGTCTGAAGTAACAGAGTAGATTTGCCAACACCCGGCTCGCCGGAAAGCAGCATTACCGAACCAGCGACCGCTCCACCTCCCAGCACGCGATCGAACTCGCCGATCCCGGTGATCAATCTCTTAGACGTATCGAACGTAACCTGGGATAGCTCGATCGGTTCAATAGACGAATATGGATTGAGCTGTTCACGGCCGTCTCCGACCATCGCCCGAATGCCGTTGGCCGCCTGTTTCTTCCTGGGCTCTATGAACTCGTTCAACGCGTTCCATGCGCCGCAACGGGAGCAACGACCCTCCCAGCGCTGGAAGCGAGTCTCGCACTCGGAGCAGATGTATACGGTCTTCACGTTGCTTCGCGGCAATCCGGTGACCCCTGACCTGTATTCACTAAAGGTGTTTCAGGAGTATCCGGTTTACCAGCCTGATCGACAACAACCGCACGTCACAGTCCCACAAGGGCGGCTATATGGTTCGATTGGATTCTTCGGCGCGTTAAAGCGATCTCCACGACGCCTTTTCGCCAGAGCGCACAACCTTGCCGATACTCTTGTCGATTCCGAGATGGCCCGAGAACACAGTCCAGTCCTCACGCTCTGCTCGTCCCAGGAGTTCCCGACGGGATCGCGTGGAGATAGTCGTGTCCCAATCAAACACGGGGCACCAGTCCTGCTCTGAAATCTGCGCCACGTTATGTAACAGGTCGCCGGTGATGACGCCGGTCTGACCGTTGGATTCAACCAGCACGCACTGATGGCCGGGTGTGTGGCCGTTGGTCGGCAATGTAGAAACGCCGGGCACGATCTCGTGAACTCCGGAAACTAGATCAAGAACCCCCAGGGCTTCGAGCGGCTTAACGGAGTGTTCAAATGCCTCTTTCGAGTTTTCAGGCAAGGAGGAGTAGTCCCAGTCCGCCCGGGCGACTAGATAACGTGCGTTCGGGAAGGTAGCCCTTGCCGAGTCGCCGTCGTATAAGACGTTCCAACCGATGTGATCTCCGTGGGTGTGCGTGATCACCACGATCCCGATCTCTTCCGGGCTCACGCCGAGTGCGTTCAAGCTATCGATAAGCTCGCCCGGCTTTCCTGTGTGATCATGTGGACCCGGGCCCATTCCCGTATCTACCAGTACGGACGGTCCTCCACCGGACGAGCGAATCAGATGCCCACGCCACTGCGATCGGTAAAAGCCGTCCGGGTCCAGCGCGAATTCCCGGTATGGATCCCAAGCCGCTGCCGGGACCTCTGAGTAGATTTCTGATGGATTCCGATCCATACCCTGATGATCCTGGACGGTCGTGATCTCAAACTCACCAATACTGAGACTTGTGGACATGGCCGGCTCCGTCAGCTTGTGATTAAGAGGTGCGAATGTATGCGACGACACGTGCAGAAGGAATCGAACCCAGCGTGCCGTCGAGAGCAGGGTACCGCCCAAACGCAAGAAGAGGGAGCCGATGGCTCCCTCTTCTATTAATCCACTTGCTCTACGGAGGCTGCTTAATCGGCGTCAGCCGTCACAGCTTCTTCGCCCTCTTCATTAGAGGTAGAGGGCGAATTGCCCTTGGACTTCGGCGTCATCACCGTGACGTCGCCTTCCTTGTCGATATCCAACTCCACCAGGTCGCCGGGACTAAACGCGCCGGCAAGGAGTTCGTCGGACAGCCGGTCTTCGATCTTGTCCTGGATTAAGCGGCGTAGTGGACGGGCGCCGAAGGTCGGGTCGTAACCCTTTTCGGCCAGCCAGTCTTTCGCGCCGTCCGTAACCTGGAGCACCATGCCCTTCTCGAGCAACTGTGCACGAACCGTTTCCAGCATCAGGTCGACGATCTCGGCGATGTGTCTCTTGGTGAGCGAGTGAAAAACCACCGTGCCATCAAGCCGGTTCAAGAACTCAGGCCTGAAGAACCGTTTCACCTCATCCATGACCTTGTCAGACATGCGCTTGTAGCGCTCTTCGCTATGCGCCTCGTCGAGTTCGCTTACCCGGCCAAACCCGAGCGTGGTGTCACGCTTGATCAGATCTGAGCCGAGGTTGCTGGTCATGATGATAACCGTATTGCGGAAGTCCACTTTCCGACCTTTAGAGTCGGTCAGGCGACCGTCTTCAAAGATTTGAAGCAGGATGTTGAACACGTCCGGGTGAGCCTTCTCGATCTCGTCGAGCAGGATCACGGAGTATGACTTCCGCCGGACAGCCTCTGTGAGCTGCCCACCGTCTTCGAATCCGATGTACCCGGGAGGCGCTCCCACAAGTCTCGCAACCGTGTGGCGCTCCATGAACTCAGACATGTCCAGCCGCACCATTGCGTCTTCTGCGCCGAACATAAATTCAGCGAGTTGTTTCACAAGGTGGGTTTTCCCGACACCCGTCGGGCCAAGGAACATGAACGCACCGATGGGGCGCGCCGGGTCCTTGATTCCTGCTCGCGCTCGGCGGACAGCCTTTGCGACCAGCGAGATCGCATCGTCCTGCCCTACGACGTGCTCGTTAAGAGCCTCTTCCATGTGAATCAGGCGCTCGGTCTCTTCAACACCCAGGCGGGTGACGGGGATGCGCGTCCACATGCTCACGACTTCAGCGATGTCTTCATCCGTGACTTCTTGAGCGTCCGGCTTCTCCGCGTCCCATGCGGCCTGAAGCGTTTCGACCTGCGTGGACAGCTTCATTTCACTGTCCCGCAACTCGGCGGCGCGCTCGTATTGCTGGTTCGAAATCGCGTCATTCTTGTCCGCACGAACACTTTCCAGTTTCTTGGAAGCCTCTTTGAGCTCCTTGGGCTGGACACTGTTCTTGATGCGGACACGAGAAGCTGCTTCATCGATCAGGTCGATCGCCTTGTCCGGCATGTGCCGGTCAGGGATATACCTGAGAGCAAGTGATGCCGCGGCACGCAGAGCCTCGTCCGTAATGGCGAGGCCGTGGTGCTCTTCGTACTTGCTCTTGATGCCACGGAGGATGTCCACCGTGTCTGTGACGTCCGGCGGGTCAACCATCACCGGCATGAAACGTCGTTCCAGGGCCGGGTCCCGTTCAACATACTTCCGGTAGTCGTCCAGCGTCGTCGCGCCGATCGCCTGCACCTCGCCGCGCGCTAGCGCAGGCTTGAGGATGTTGGCGGCATCGACAGCGCCTTCCGCCGCACCGGCGCCGACCATCGTGTGCATCTCATCGATGAACAGCACGCAATTGCCAGCCTGCCGGAGCTCGTTAATTACCTTCTTGAGACGCTCTTCAAATTCACCACGATACTTCGTGCCGGCCACGAGAGATGCCATATCCAGCGTCACCACGCGCTTACCTGTAAGGGTTGGCGGGACGTCGCCGGACTCAACCATCTGTGCCAGCTTCTCGACGATCGCCGTTTTACCGACGCCGGGTTCGCCGATCAAGACCGGGTTGTTCTTCGTACGGCGGCTCAGGATCTGAACCACACGCTGTACTTCTTCTTCTCTGCCGACAACCGGATCAAGCTTGCCCTGCCGTGCCCATTCCGTCAGGTCCACACCCAGTTCATCAAGAGTTGGGGTGCGCGTGCCGGTCTGAGCCTGGCCTCCGCCTTGCTGCCCGCCGCCCTGTGAAGATTGCTCCGGGATCCGGGCGGTTTCTGCACGGACTTTATCCAGAGAAACATCGAGGCTCTCGAGCACGCCAGCGGCAACTCCTTCACCCTCGCGCATCAAACCGATGAGGAGGTGGTTGGTGCCGATGTAGTGGTAGTTGAGCCGGCGAGCCTCGTCGACCGCCAGCTCAATGACCTTCTTTGCGCGCGGAGTAAGTCCGATCTCACTGGACGAAGGTCGTTCACCACGGCCGATTATGAATTCGACTGCAGATCGTACCCTTGTCAGCTCGACGTTCAGGTTGGACAGGACCTTTGCTGCGGAGCCTTCGGTCTCGCGCACAAGTCCAAGCAAGATATGTTCCGTCCCTATGTAGTTGTGGTTGAAGCGCTGGGCTTCTTCCTGGGCAAGGGACAAAACGCGTCTTGCGCGTTCCGAGAACTTTTCGAACCTACCTGGCATGAATTGCCCTTCCTGGTGTTGGGTCGATTCGTCTACTCGTTATCCGAGAAGACTTCGGCTATTTCCGATAGAGACTGTGCATCGAAAATTCCGGTCGATCGCGGCGCGGCGGCTTCCGGTCGTCGATCGTCCGTTGGTTCGTACGCATCGTCACGTGCCTGCTTGAGGCTTAGCCCCAATCGGCGTCGTTCCGGCTCGATGCGAAGAATCCTTAGCTCAAGTTCGTCACCTTCCGTGACGACCTCTCGCGGATGCTTGATCATTTGCGGGCCGAGCTCTGAAATGTGGATCAGCCCTTCGATTCCGCCTTCGATACGAGCAAATGCCCCGAAGTTGGCTAGCTTGGTCACAGTTCCGGTAACGGTCTGACCGACCGAGTATTTCTCCTCGATCGTCTGCCACGGCTCCGGTCCCAGGCGCCGTAGGCTGAGCGCTATCTTGAGGTTATCCCTGTCAACGCGCAGCACGTGCACGTCCAGTTCGTCGCCAATTGAGACGACATCTTCAGGACTCTTCACCGGCTCCCAGGATAGTTCTGAGATGTGGATAAGGCCGTCTGCCCCACCAAGGTCTACGAATGCGCCGAATGAGGAGATTCCGGTTACCCGGCCCTTCACAACGTCGCCCTCGTTTAATTCCTGGACCAGTCGCTTCTTTTGAGTAAGTTTCCACGCCTGCAGCGCAGAGCGCTCCGAGAAGATCGCACGGTTTCGGCGTCGGTTGAGCTCAATGACCTTGAACTCGATGTCCATGCCGATGAAGCCTTCTTTGGGGTCTTCTCCGCCCGGTACGTAAAGCTCACGAGCCTTGCCGACCAGCTGAGACAACGGGATAAAGCCCTGTACGCCCTCTGACTCCACAACGGCGCCGCCGCGGTTGGAACCGACGATCTTGCCGGTAACGGTTTCCTCAACCTCCATCGCCTTCTCAAGTATTCGCCAGCCCTGCTCGCCGCGTGCCCTGTCGATCGATAGGATGGCCGATCCGTCGTGCCCTTCCGGGTTGAGGACGTAAGCGATTACTTCCTCGCCGACCGTGAGGCCCGCGATGTCTTCTTCAGAAAGTGTGCGCATCTCTTTGGAGAGAACCACGCCCTCTGACTTGTGTCCGATGTTGACCAGCAAACCATCGTGGTCGTGGCGCATGACACGTCCGTCAATGATGTCCCCACGTCTGAGCGAGCGCGACGGCATGTACTCGTCGAGCAGGTCCGCCATCGTCAGCGTGGACTCATCCACGGCCTCGGCTTCCGCCAGGGCCTCCGGTGGATCAGCCACCGCAACGGCGGTTTCCGGCTCAACGCTCTCGGCGGCAGCTTCAGTTTCCGCGGGTGGATCAGCCACCGCGACGGTAGCCTCCGGTTCCGCAGCCTCAGCTACAGCTTCGGCAGCCTCGGGTTCCGTCTCGGTCGCTACGACGACTTCTTCAGTCTCCGCAACGGGCGCGACGGCTTCCGTGCTCTCTGGGGTGGCATCGATTCCCTCGTCACCGCTATCAGCAGTTTCGGGGGTCTGGTGTTCGTTCGTGTCAGTCAAACTAAGTTACCTGTGGCCTTTCATCGGGTTTAGATGCTCATCATTATAGGTAACGCCCGATGGAGTGCCTAGTGAACAAGGCACACATCTCAAGTTGGTTTCTTGAGCATGTATACAGGATGGCGGTCTACGAGACCCCCGTTCGCACTCTGGGATGATCGTAAGCTGACGGTCGTTTCATCCAAAGCGAGGTATCGCCAGTACCTATAGGCATGATCGCCTAGTGGATTGAACGAATCCGCAAGTTTTAGGGTCGGATAAATTCACAGCAGATACGCACCGTCCAGCGTTAATGGTGAACGGTGAGTGGTGCGGGCGCGCGCCGGTCAATCTG
>Ga0208879_1003220_pt1 | contig 13588 bp, 15 predicted proteins | sample Knorr_S15_td_Bot_FD_185605 | JGI IMG/M metagenome (GOLD analysis project Ga0208879, IMG submission 185605) | Marine microbial communities from Southern Atlantic Ocean transect - Knorr_S15_td_Bottom_ad_5009_LV_A (SPAdes) (version 2) | ecosystem: Environmental > Aquatic > Marine > Oceanic | place...
TTTCGCCGAGGCGACCGTCCTCAGAATTGGCTGGGCACTTGAACAGGCAACGATAGAAGAAAAGCGGCAGCCCAGGGGATTGATTTAGCACTGGCCATCCATTTGACCAAAGACACAGCGGGGTCGGCGCCCCACTACCTGACGGGCCAACATGGCGATCACTACCCGTGAGTTAACGCTTGATTACACCCCACCATACGATTGGGAACGGGTCCGCACGTTCCTCAAAAAGCGACTGATCGTCGGTGTTGAATGGCTGGATGAATGCAGTTACGGGCGCACCTTGACCACCGGTGGAATACCGGGTCGGTTTACTGCCACCCATCGCCCCGGGGAGAACACCTTTCATGTGCATATCGAAACCAAGATTCATCCCTCATGCCCGGATGATCTCGTTGCCAACATTCGACGAGTCCTCGATCTCGATGCCAACAGCGCTGCAATTGATGAACACTTACGGTCAACCTATCGCTTCGCTAACCGCTTTATTCCAGGACTTCGAATTCCGCGGTGTTGGGACGTATTCGAAGCCGGGGTGCGCGCAGTCCTCGGGCAACAGGTCAGCGTCAGCGCCGCGACCCACCTCACGGGAGAACTCGTTCAACACTACGGCGCACACTATCGCAATGCGCGACTGTTTCCCTCTCCAGATCAATTGTCGGGACAATTGTTCGATGAACTGCGAATGCCACACCAACGCAAAGCCACGCTGGCGCGTCTTGCCGCCTTCTGCCTGGATCAGCCCCAAGCAAGGCCGGAACAATGGCTAAAGTTAAAGGGTATTGGGCCATGGACGATCGACTACGCCAGGCTTCGCGGCGAGGGTGCCGCGGATATTTTCCTGTCCGGCGACCTGGGTGTAAAACGCAAACTGGCAGCACTTGGACTGAACATCGATCCGACACTGCGACATCCCTGGGGAAGTTACCTGACATTTCAGTTGTGGCACCTGGAGTGAACTATCACCATAATCGCCTCATCATGCACTACCAAAACTACAAGTCTCCGTTAGGGTCCATCCTGCTTGTCGGTCATAACGGGCAACTGCATTCAGTGACTTTGCCAACACAGCGACCGGCTGACTGGCCACTACCTCAATGGACACACAGCAAAACCGGATACAACGACTGCGTCCACCAGCTGGACGAGTACTTTGAAGGCAAACGCCAATCGTTTTCCCTCGACCTCGCTCCCCAAGGCACGCCGTTCCAGCGCCGCGTCTGGGACGCGCTTCTTGAAATTCCTTACGGTGAAACCAGAAGTTACCGCGACATCGCTACAGTACTTGGCAACGCTAAAGCCGTTCGCGCCGTGGGTGGTGCCAACGGGAGAAATCCCATTGCCATCGTGATTCCGTGTCACCGCGTGATCGGTGCCAACGGTCAACTCACAGGCTACGCCGGTGGTTTGCACTACAAAAGGGCCTTGCTCGACTTAGAACACCATCACGTTCGACCCTGATGATCTCGCCGCTGCGGCTAGTCAGTTAACAACTCCAAAGAGCGCCTAACTGGAAGAATCAACTGCGTTTATAAGCAACTGTATCGATCTTCATCCGCTCACGTACCGGTAGCGCCGACACCGCGACACACGTTCGAGCCGGCTTATGCGGTGCAAATGCTTTTTCATAAACCGCGTTGACCCGAGAATAATCAGCCATATCTGTCAGATAGAGAGTCGCCCGTACAACGTCAGACAAACTCGCACCGGCCGCTGCAAGAATCTGCTCTACGTTGCGAATACTTTGCTCTGTTTGCTCAATCACATCATCAGAAATCACTTCGCCAGTCTCTGGCAACAATCCGCCCATTCCTGATGTGTAGATCCAACCGTCGACCACCGCGGCGTGACTAAATGGACCCGGAGGCTCTGGCGCAGAGGCCGTATTAACTACCTTAACATCCGGATTCACGTGCTTATTCTTCATTCATCTCACCCCGTCTTCATGGAAGGTCTTGGCGTAGCCAGTCGCGTAGCATTCCCCCAGTTTGAAACCCGTAACGTCGACTGATTTCCTGGCCCCGATTAAACAGTATCAATGTCGGCAACCCACGTACCTGATATCTGGATGCCAGTTTTTCATTTTTCTCAACGTCTACGTCACCTAGATCCACTTGGCCAGAAAATTGTTTAGCGACTGCCAGCAAAAAAGGTTCTATTTTTTTACAGATAACACAAAACTCTGACTGAAACTTAACGATCACAGCCGCTTCACTGTTTACTTTTAAATCAAAAACAACCGTCTCCGTAAGATCAATGATGAGCGATGTCATCTCTCATCTCGTCCGTGCTTGGCATAATACTCATCCATTGCATAAGTAAGAAAATCATCGGCGCCCACGTTCAATGCCCCCGCAAACGTATTAAATGCGTTACCCGTATTGACGGTTTCCAAGATCTCAACTAACTCAGAATCTGTCGCACCCAATTGCTTACAATTAGCAACATCGGAAAATTGTATGGAATGGGCGTCACCATTAGCCTTCATCGCATACTCAAAAAGTGCCTGCTCTTTGTCACACAAACCAATACGGTCTGGGTCGAAATCTCGAGCACCCTGTATTTCCTCCTGGGACGCGCCCGTCTGCAGCATCTGGGTGCCATGAAATGAAACACAATAATCACAATGATTGATAACAGCGAGCGCCGTCATAACCGCTTCCTTCAGTCTAGAACTCAATGTTCCCTTTTCTAGCAGAATGTTAAGACGATCAAAATTCGCCTGGCCCAACTCTGGAAACGCGCCATAGGCCCGAAATAAATTAGAGATCCGGCCTGCACCCCGAATCCGCTCTAGGTCGTCATACAATACTTTTCTCGGTCCTTTCGCCGACTCCGGTGGAACCAAGTCAATAAAAGGTTTGTTATCCTGCATCTTCATTTCTCCGCCAAACAGAATTTAGACAATGAGCAAACCAACCTATTTAAAGAAGCTCCACTAGATTAGGCAACCTCTAATTAAAAAGGTTATTAAACGAACTCCATCAGTCACGTGGTTAACTCAAACATGCATATTATGAAAATCGCATTCATTGGACTCGGCCGCATGGGTGGCCCAATGGCTGGACACCTAGCCGCCGCAGGGCACAACGTGACGGTGGTCGAACCCGATATCGACACGCTGACCCGCTGGTGCCAGACCCACGAAGGAGACGCTGCTCCGTCAGCGGGGGCGGCCGCCAGTGACGCCGAAGTCGTGATTACCTCACTGCCAGCCGATGAACAATTGCAGACAGTCGCCGAAGGCCCCGAGGGCATTCTTGATAATCTGCCAAGTGGCGGCGTCTGGGTAGATCACACCACCGCCTCAGTACAAATCTCACGCACGCTCGCCGTTGACGCTGATACCCGTGATCTCGGCTTCATCGATGCACCTGTTTCCGGCGGCGTCGACGGTGCAACCCGCGGAAGCCTGGCCATCATGGCAGGAGGCACGACAATAAATGTCGATAGAGTGCGCCCGCTGCTTGAGTGCTACGCCAAGCGCATCAGCCACATGGGCGATGCGGGTACTGGCCAACTGACCAAGATGACCAATCAGATCTGCGTCGTCGGTATCGGTCAAGCACTCGCCGAGGGCCTCGACTTTGCCGAAACAGCTGGGCTTGATCTTGAAAAGGTTGTGGAAGTGATGCTATCCGGCGCGTCCGCATCGTGGCAAATGGACAACCGTTGGCAGGCCATGGCCAACTCGGATTATGAATTTGGCTTTGCCACAGAGCTTATGCGTAAGGATATCGGCCTGTGCCTGACCGAAGCTCGCCGTAGCGGTGTGGGCTTACCAGTTACCGCATTGGTCGATCAGTTTCTGTCAGATGTAGAAGCCCTGGGCGGCAAACGCTGGGATTGGTGCAGTCTGATGGAACGCCAACGGGGCGCACGGCGGGGTTAATACAATGCCAGCGGTTAGTCGGCGGTAGTCTCATCACGCTCTGTTAGCAGTTGGACCGCCCCGCCGAAGACGGTATCGCGCTCAATCTCAGCCACGTTAACCGGCCGCTCAAACGGTACCGGGGCCGGCTCCCCCGCTGTCCGCGGGCGACCAATAGCAGCGAAAAAGTCTTCAAGGCCGCCGGGGAGTAACGTCCACATCATCATCAAATTACCCTCGCCTTCGTTAATCAACCGATGCTTTGTTAATGGCGGCAGATAGATCGTTGTACCGGGCACGATCGGGTGCTTTATGCCATCGACAATGGCGCAACCCGTACCCTCATAAAAAAACAGCAGTTCTTCATTGTGGTCGTGCCAGTGCTCACGAATATAGCTCCCCGGCGCAATACACTGAATTCCTGACGAGAAAGCCGCCCCCTTACCGTCATTACGTGAAACACGCACTTCCGCGTAACCGTTCGCCGGCACCGGTTGCCAATAACTGGGTGACACGTCAGGTCCAACCACCACCGGCCCGTCTGAACTCGTGCTGCCCATTATCATCGCCTCCATCAGGATACCGTTCTTGATACGGCTTTTACATTGACAGGTGCCCGAACGTCCTTAAACGCCGAATCTTCCTTCGCCAGAACACGCTTTAGCGATGTAAAGTGCAATTCCGCCTCACTGCGCTGTCCATCGTATTGCGCTTCTGCTTTTCGACCTTCTTCATCTGGGATAACGCGAAGCTCCTGCCCAGTCCATAAGGCCATGACCTGATTCATACAGGCCCGCTCCAGATAGTAAAGATCGTGAAAGGTCTGCCCCACTGTTGGCCCGCCGACAATTACGCCATGTTGTCCAAGAAACAGTACTGATCGGTCAGCAAGGGCTTCAGCCATCCGTTCGCCCTCATCCTGCTGATGTGCCAGCGCATTGTAATGGTCGTAATAAGCACATTTCGTGTGAAAGCGCAGCGCCTGTTGACCGTAGGGTCGAAGTCGATTGTCTTTAAGCATGCTTAGCGCCGTTGCATAAGGCATATGCGCATGTAAAAAACACCGTAGATCGGGACGCCGCAAATGCAATGCCGAATGAATGTGAAATGCGGAACGTTCAACGCTACCTTCGCCCTCCACGGTGTCGCCTGCAAGGTCAATTAAAATCAGCGCGTCCGGACGCACTTCTTCCCAATGAAGACCGTTTGGAATAGTGAGTATCCGGTCGCTGTAACCTGGTGCCATCAGCGTGAAGTGACCGCCGTTAAAGCCTTCATTGAATTGAAATCGCGCACCGAGTCGATGTGCGGCAGCAATATCGAGTCGCGCTTGGTCGATTCCGTAATCCATGATTGCAGTACCTGAGGGTTAAATGCAGGCAGAGACAATGCACAATGCCATCACCTCGATCTAAAGTGAAAGACACAGCCAATCCCTATGTTGGCAAACATCATCTCTTATTGTCATTGTCAGCATAGTGTGGCGGTGAATCAACAACAAGTCTTTCCAATACTTCTAACGCGGGAAATCACAGTGCATTCTCCTGACGTCATCAGCGTAGACCATTCGACGTTTAAGGGTCAGCCGTGTTATTCATTACCCATCGAACTCACTCACCCCCTCCTAATCAGCCATGTCTTTACCTAACGGTATCCGTTCTCGCCATCTCGATAATGGCAACGGCCTGTCGATCCACTTCCTCGAAGCGGGTTTTGATCAGGCAGCTCGCCCCCTTCTGCTATTGCTTCACGGCTTCCCGGAACTGGCCTACAGTTGGCGAAAAATCATGTTGCCGCTTGCTGCTGCGGGTTTTCACGTGGTCGCACTCGACCAACGCGGATACGGCGAAACGCGCGGCTGGGACAACCGCTACGAAGGGGATCTTGCGTCGTTCCGCTTCCTGAATCTGGTGCAAGACACGCTGGGTTTGGTTTGGGCGCTGGGATACCAAACGGTAAGCGCCGTCGTTGGGCACGACTTTGGCTCATCCGTTGCCGGCTGCTGTGCGCTGATCCGGCCAGATGTTTTCCGTTCGGTCGTCATGATGAGCGCGCCGTTTACAGGCGCTCCGGCGTTTGTGAATGACGAGGCCAACAAAGACCCAAGACTCCCCTACGCCCCTGCAACGAAAGGCAAAGACATTCACGCGGCACTAGCTGAGTTAACCCCGCCGCGCAAACACTATCAGTGGTATTACTCAACGCCTGACGCCAATGCCAATATGTGGCGCAGCCCAGACGGTGTGCACGCGTTTCTGCGAGCCTACTACCATCACAAGAGCGCTGACTGGAAACTGAACCAACCGTTTAAACTGAATGCATGGCAAGCGAAAGACCTGGCACAACTGCCGCGTTACTACATTATGGATCTCGACCAGGGAATGGCGGAAACCGTCGCGCCGGAGATGCCATCTGCCAAGCACATCGCGTCATGCAGGTGGCTGACAGAAGACGAACTGTCTCACTACAGCCGGACCTACGAAGCGACCGGGTTCCAGGGCGGACTACAGTGGTATCGCTGTGTAACTCGCGGCGACAATGCCCGTGATCTCCGTGTGTTTTCCGGTCAAACCATCAACGTACCCAGCTGCTTTATCTCCGGCCGACAGGACTGGGGTATTTTCCAGAAACCAGGCGACCTCGAAAAAATGCAACACGACACCTGTACTGACCTGCGTGGCTGTCATCTGGTCGAAGGGGCCGGACACTGGGTACAGCAGGAACAACCTGATGCCGTGGCAACTCATCTCATCGAGTTTCTGAACTCAACAGCCTGAGTTAGACACCACCCATACCGACACTGTAGAACATCACCATGGCCCATCAAGCATTCACACACCACTTCGCCAACTTAACCGATCTCAAAATGCATTACGTGACCTGCGGCGAAGGCCCGGCGCTAGTGCTGCTGCACGGGTTTCCCCAAACCTGGTATGAGTGGCGTCATATCATGCCAGCCCTTTCCCAACACTACCGCGTGATCGCGCCAGATCTCCGAGGTTTGGGTGACTCCACGCGACCCTTTGCGGGCTACGACAAACACACTGTCGCCGGTGACATCTGGCAACTGGTTCATGGACACCTAGGCTACCAACAATTTTTTCTGGTCGGTCATGACTGGGGCGGCCCAACTGCCTTCTCGCTCGCTGCCCAGCATCGCGACGCAGTCGAAAAACTTTGCATTCTCGACGTCGCCATCCCCGGCGATGGCAGTCCTGACATCAGCCAAGGTGGCAAGCGCTGGCATCACAACTTCCACGGCACACCGGACCTACCCGAGGCCCTGGTCGCGGGGCGAGAACGCCTTTACATCTCCTGGTTCTTTAAGAATTACGGCCATCGGCCTGACGCCATTGAAGAGAATGACATCAACGAATACGCGCGCACCTACTCACAGCCCGGCGCCATGCGCGCCGGTTTCAACTACTACCGTGCGATTGCGAAGGACATCGCAGACAACCGGGCAATGATTGAAAACGATGGCAAACTGGCCATGCCAGTGCTCGCTCTCGGCGGTGCCGAGAGTTGGGGGCGGCGGTTGGAAACAATGCAATCGCTCAAGCAGGTTGCCCATCAGGTGGAAGGCGGACAAATAGAAAATGCCGGACACTGGATTCCAGAGGAACAGCCGGTGGAGATCACTCGTCAGTTGCTTAAGTTTTTGACTCAATAAATGGCTGGCAACCGTCAGCGAAACATCCATCTGACTCCACAAAACAGGCCGACACGACTCGCTTTTTGTAAGATCAGCATCGTCTTAAAGCTTAAGCTCATGCCAGATCGCACTGCCAATCTGACTTGGTGATGCCTCGATATTCACAACGGTGGCCCGACTCGGTTCCTCAAGCGCCTCGAACTGGCTCTTAAGCAATGACGCTTTCATGAAATGACTGTGGCGCATGTGCATTCTTCGCAAGATGGTGTCGTAATCTCCCTTGAGGTAAACAAAACGCACGCACGCGCTGTCCACACGCAGCACCCGCCGGTAGGCCTGCTTTAACGCCGAGCAGGCCATGACCATCGATTGTTTGTTGTGAATGTGTTCGCGAACCTTTCCAGCCAGAATCTCCAACCACGGCCAGCGATCCTCATCTGTCAGCGCATCGCCAACAGCCATCTTCCTGACATTGCCCGGGGGATGAAAATCATCGGCATCCAAAAACGAACAACCCAGCTTAGCGGATAGCCATTGACCAATGGTTGTTTTACCGGAACCACTGACTCCCATAACAATAAGAATGAATGGCAAACCCTTCGGTGTGCTCGAGTCGATCCGCATCATCGAACAGTCTGGAAAAACGTGTTAGTTAAGGCGCCTATTAGGCACACCATCAGGCGGATACAGCACCGAGCGAAAAACCCGCGTAACCGTTGGCCGCAATCTCATTGCATTTTTCCACGTAAACCGGAAACCCACCGACATAAGGCATGAAAACCCGCGGCTTGCCTTCGATGTTGCCACCGATATACCAGGACGTGCATGAGCTACGAATATGGTCATTCGCAACTTCGTTATTGTGGGCAACCCATGCGACCTCAGCATCCGGCGTCGCTTCGATCTCAGGAATATCTCTTTCGCGAAGGTACTCGAGGCAGGCCACTACCCAGTCAACATGCTGCTCAATGGACTGCAACATATTGGTCAGCACTGAGGGGCTACCCGGCCCCGTGATCGTAAACAGGTTGGGAAATCCAGCGATACCGAGACCCAAATAACTTGTGGGACCTTCGGCCCACTTGTCACGCAGACTGGCCCCCCTGCGCCCTCGGATATCAATGTTCAGCAAAGTACCCGTCATGGCATCGAATCCGGTCGCCGTGATTAACGAATCTAACGGGTACTCACAGCCCAGGGCGCGCACACCGTTGGGCGTGATTCGCTCGATCGGCGATCGACTAACATCCACCAATGTCACGTTGGTGCGGTTATAAGTCTCGTAATAACCCGTGTCGACTGCCAGACGCTTGCAACCAAAGGTATAGGTTGGCATCAATGCTTTGGCGACGACGGGGTCATGCACCGTTTCACCAATCTTCTGCCGCACGAACCTTGCCGCAGTCTCATTCGCCTGCCGATCGCTAACCAAATCAATGAATGCACCCTGAAATGGCACCCCGCCACTTTGCCACCTCGCCTCAAATTCCTGTTGGCGCTCGCTCTCACTCACTTCCAATGCGGATTTCCTATTTGGCGTAAAGGCCAGTGCCGCGAACATATTGCGCGCGCGCTCTCGAAGACCTGCGTAGTCAGCCTTGATCTCTTCGATGGTCAGATCAACATCAAAACCGTAAGCTCTCCGGCCGGAATGACGGGTTTCGGGGTCACTTTGCAGATAACGATTACGCGCGGGCACGGTGTAGTGCGGAGTGCGTTGGAATACATACAGGTGCCTCGCCTGCTCGGCGATCACTGGGATGGACTGTATGGCTGAAGAGCCGGTGCCGATAATTCCCACTTGTTGGCCGGTGAAATCGACCGCCTCGTGTGGCCATTCACCCGTGTGATAGACAGTACCGGCAAATGTCTCGAGGCCGTCGAAATGAGGCGTGTTAGTCGTCGACAAACAGCCCGTCGCCATGATGCAGAAAGCCGCTGAGATATGTGGGCCATCCTTGGTTTCAATCCGCCAGCACCGGGCACTTTCGTCATACGTCGCGGATACGACATCAGTGTTGAACTGAATATCGCAACGAAGGTCAAAGCGATCTGCCACGTGATTTGCATAACTCAGGATTTCAGGCTGCGTGGCGTATTGTTCGGTCCACACCCACTCCTGCTCAAGTTCCGGCGAAAAACTGTAGGCATATTGCATGCTTTCGACGTCACAGCGGGCACCGGGATACCGATTCCAGTACCAGGTACCACCCACATCGCTGGCCCGTTCCAGTATCCGAGCCGTGAATCCTGCACCGCGCAAGCGGTGCAACATATAGAGTCCAGAAAATCCAGCCCCAACGATGACGACATCGTATTCCGCGGACTGAGTTTTGCCTGTGGTGATAGCGCGTGCGGTCATCATGTGAAAACAACGTCAATACTTGGTATCAGTATAACCAAAACACTTAGCAGCACATGGGTGACTGAAGGTCTTCATTTGTTGCATTATCGCGCCATGCCGCTTTATCTAACCCGCCATGGCCAGACCGACTGGAATCTCCAGCGGCGCTGGCAATCAAGAACAGATACTCCGCTCAATGACACCGGCTATCGCCAAGCAGGCGCGATGCAACGTGAACTCCGCCAACGCAACATCACTTTCAGCCGTGTTATCTGTTCGCCACTTAATCGCGCACAAGAAACCACTCGAATCATTCTCGATGGCTCGACTAACACGGTTGAAACTAATGAGGCACTGCTGGAAATCAACCTGGGGGACTACGAAGGCCGTTTTGAAGCGGACCTTCGAGAAGAAATTGGGCCAGCATACGATGAATGGCGAAAAACCCGGCATCGCGAGGCAGCGCCAGGCGGCGAGAGCATTTACGACGTCGCTACTCGAATCTGCCCCGTACTCGAATCCGTCCGCAAGGAAACCGGGGCAGTTCTCATCGTTGCACACGGCGGTGTCCATATGGCGATCAAAGCGGAACTTTCACAATGTTTCAGTGTGAATTGCCTGGATGATTTTCATCAGGACAACAACCAGATCGATGTCTGGACCACCGATCCGCCAATGCGACTCGAACGAATCGAAGTCCAAACTTGAACGCATTAACTCCTGACGTCAGTCGCTGGCACCGCCTTGGCTGGATTGCGTCTTGCCATACAGGATTTCCCACGCTTTATCCGAGTGAGCAACCGATTGGCGTGACTGATCTGCCAGCGTTTCGAGAGCTGCCAGCACCTGCGGTCGTTGCCAGATATGGTCACGCCAACGCTCAACATTGGGATACCGACTAATATCTACACCCTGTTTATCGGGATTGCGCAGCCACGGCATGATCGCCATATCCGCTATGGTGTACTCTCCGGCCGCTATCCACTCAGCCTCTTTCAGCCGTCGATCGATCACCCCGTAAACTCGATTGCTCTCGTTAACATAACGGTCGATACCGTACTGAATCTTTTCCCGTTCGACCCGTTCAGGTGCGTAGGCGTTGAAGTGGTGCGCCTGGCCCAGCATAGGTCCAACGGTCCCCATCTGAAACATTAGCCATTGCCACACGTCAACCCTCGCACGCGCTTCTTGCGGCATGAAGCGATTGGTTTTTTCCGCCAGATAGAGCAGAATCGCTGCCGATTCGAATACTGAGATCGATTTACCATCAGGACCGTCTTGGTCGACAATGGCGGGCATTTTGTTATTCGGGCTGATCTTCAGAAATTCCGGTTCGAACTGATCTCCCGCCTGAATGTTGATCGGGTGGATTTTGTGTTCCAATTCGGTTTCATGGAGCATGATGTGGACCTTGTGTCCATTCGGTGTTGGCCAGGTGTAGACGTCAATCATGAAATTCAGTTCCCCTGTTAGCCTGCCTTTTGAACCGCCACACGGGTAATGAGGGCCGGTCGTCACTGTGGCGGTCAATATTGTAGGCTCTCATTATGCACCGTTGCCTGGCGCATCATGAATAATGGACACCACCCGCTCGAAAATGGAGGACTGACCCTCGCCTGACTATCCAACAACAACGCCGCAGGGCTATCACGTCACTGAACAGTTCCAGGAGGTTCTCAATCTCCTGACCGTCGAATGTCCGCCTGTCGTTTTCGTCACTGGTTCCGCTGGCACGGGAAAATCGACCTTGATTGATGTGCTACGCCACGAACTCGACCGCAACCTGGTTGTGCTCGCTCCCACTGGCGTTGCTGCGCTTAATGTGGGAGGCCAAACCATCCACTCATTCTTCCAGTTACCACCCGGGCCACAACCTATAGGCAGAAAACTGCAAGGGGTATCGCGGGAGGTCGTCGCGAAGATGGACATTCTGATCATTGATGAAGTTTCCATGGTGCGTGCGGATCTTCTGGATGCAATTGATGAATCACTTCGCACGAACACCGGAAAAACCGGCGTGCCGTTCGGAGGAAAAACGGTATTACTGATTGGTGACATGCACCAGTTGCCTCCTGTCATTAGCGGGGGTGAGGAGGCACGACTCTTTGAAGAGGTTTATGAGTCACCCTATTTCTTCAGCGCATACTGCTTGCAAGGGCTGCCTCTAGTCACTCGTACACTGACTCAATCTTTCCGGCAGGCTGATGAAGAGTTTGCTGCCCTTTTGAACGATCTTCGAGTGGGTACAAATCTTGAATCGACGGTCAAGGAACTGAATAACTGCGTTAATGAAACGCTCGATGAAGACGAATCGATGCTGATACTCACGGCAGTCAATGCCCGTGCGCGACGATTCAACGAACAACAACTCGATTCGCTGTCCGGAAAGGCCTGGTCTTATGCTGGGGAGATTGACGGTGAATGGCGAGATACTGCAGGGCAACTCCCCTCCCCCAGCGACTTACGCCTAAAACGAAATGCACAGGTGATGTTCACCAAGAACGGCTTCGACTGGGTCAATGGCACCATCGGCAGAATCATGGATCTTGATGACACGACCATTGAAGTGGAACTCTTGTCCGAGCCTCAGCGTGGCTCGATCGTTGTCGTCGAACGGGAGTCATGGGAACGCTACCGTTACAACTGGGACGCAGACAAGCTTCGCGTTAAGGCAGAAGTGATCGGCACCTATACCCAGTTCCCTTTCATCCTCGCCTGGGCCGTCACCGTTCACAAAGCCCAGGGCCTGACCCTCGACCGTATACGAATTGATCTCGGCCGGGGTATGTTCGCCCCGGGTCAAGCTTATGTGGCACTAAGCCGTTGCCGCACTCTGGATGGCATCAGCTTTAATCGACCCCTCAGCATCGCTGACATCAAATGTGATCCGGCAATTCAGACATTCTACGAGACGCTCACTCACTAGCCATTGCCGTCAATAAAATGCTTCAGGGCAAACTGCTTGGCATTGGGACGGTAACGCCAGATCCAGCGACTGAAATCGGGTCGCACTTTGCTGCACAACGCCTCACGGCTCTCACACGATGCCAGCAGTTCCCGAATCTGGCCTGCTGTGTCGACCACTTCCTGTACCCAACGATTCCGCTCCACCACGCGATAAGACTTCATCCCCTGCGGCGTAATGTAATCCACAACGGCTTTAGGCCATTCGCCAGTTTCCTGACGAATGGCCATAGCGTAAGCCACGACCTGGAAGGCATGATCTTCGACAATATCCCAACGGGGTCGAGCCGAACTCTTCAGCTCTCTAACCTCCGATGGGTAGTGCAAATCGATGAACCCGATCACCGGCACCTCAATATCCGTGAGCATCAATCGAATGGGATGCTGATAGGAAAGCGGACTTTTCCAATCGGCAATCACTGAGTGACAGTGCGTCATGCACTTCACCACAATTTCTCGCTCCTTGCGGATGGCCGCCTTTGAATAAGTCTCCTCGGTCTTGGCAATCAGTGCGTCATATTTTTCAGTAGCAAGATTTACCGCACCCTCACAACTTGTCGTCCCAGACTCTGCGAGTACTTCACCGATCACCTGATCCAGCGCCTGGCCCCGATGCATAGCGGGACTGCCGGCTTCGCGAATACCGTAAATCAGATAAATGATTCCGAGCGCGGGATCATTTCGAAACTGCAGCATTGAAGTCGGCGACAGATGGTCGACGTCGAAACGGGCAAAGGGATTATCCACAATGCCA
>Ga0208879_1003221_pt1 | contig 13585 bp, 10 predicted proteins | sample Knorr_S15_td_Bot_FD_185605 | JGI IMG/M metagenome (GOLD analysis project Ga0208879, IMG submission 185605) | Marine microbial communities from Southern Atlantic Ocean transect - Knorr_S15_td_Bottom_ad_5009_LV_A (SPAdes) (version 2) | ecosystem: Environmental > Aquatic > Marine > Oceanic | place...
ATCCATCTTAAATTCGAAATCAAAAAAACCCAACATAATGCCTCTATATGTTTGTGTTAGTTACTGATATTATTAATTATCATACTCTATAACTAGACAATAGTAAAACATTATTTAAGAAAATTTATTTAAAATGGGTTTTTAGAGATGCCCATATGTTAAAGGGGAAAAATTGCGAAAAATGGACTTTTTACGGGATTATCAGATATAAAAACAATTAGCAGGGCACATTTTTTATCATTTTTTCTTGACATTGGCATATTACTGTTATACGGTACTAATAATCTTAGCCAATCAGGCTAAGAGCTAATCACTAATCAAGGAGGTTCAGTTGCTGTATTCAGAATTACTGCCGTCAGGCAGAGCCATTTCAGGTGCCATGTTGGGCGCCGTTTTGCTCATCACAATTTCCGATCCGGGTGTCGGGTTGGCATCAAGTTGCCCCAGCGTGGCCGATCCGCAGGGCATCAATAGCTCACAGCCCTACCAGCTCGATTTGCCCGACTACGAAAAGCAAATTGGCAAAAAGCTGGCGCTCAAAAGTAACCCGTTATTCGCCGATCAGGTCAAGACCGGCAAGCTTCCGCCGGTCGCAATGCGGGTTCCGGAAGACGCCTTGATCTACCTGCCGTACAAGGATTGCGGCAAATACGGCGGCATGTTGCGCGGTCTGGCCAAGGCACTGGAGTCTGGAACGTCCGAAATTCTGAGTTGGCGTCAGGTTAACCTTGTTCGAATTAGTGACGATCTGCAGACGTTGGTTCCCAACGTCGCCAAGTCATGGAAATGGAACGACGATTTAAGTTCCCTCACCATGACGTTGCGGAAGGGCCACAAGTGGTCGGATGGCGAACCTTTTACCGCCGATGACGTCGTTTTCTATATTAATGACATCATCATGAACAAAGACCTCCATAAGGTGGTACCGTCGGTCTGGATGATTGGCGGCAAGCCGGTTGAAGTTACGAAGATTGACGCACAGAATTTCCGGTTCGATTTCGCCGCACCTTATCCCGGCCTGCTGCACTTTCTGGCAACCGGCGGATCGTATTTTGCCGCCTACGCGCCCAAACATCATTACATGCCTTATCTTCCCAAATACAACCCGAAGGCGGACGCCGAGGCGAAAGCGGCAGGTCATGAAGGTTGGGTTCAGCGATTCGGGCTGATTTGGCACAAGTGGAAAGACGCAGAGAACATCACAGCACACGCGTTGACCCGGCCGACTCTCGAAAGTCACCTCGTCGAGCTTGTAACCAATACACAGCGTCGGCAGTTCATTGCCAATCCCTATTACTTCAAGGTCGATACCGCAGGCAATCAGTTGCCCTATATTGACCGCCATCACGAACGCTTCCTCGATCAGGAATTGTTTGTTCTTTCGATACTCAATGGTGAAGTCGATGTGAAGACGCAGACGATGGCTCTCAATAATTTCCCCGTCCTGAAAGAGGGTGAAGCCAAGGGCGGTTATACTGTTAAACGTCCGTCAGGAGCCTTCGGTCCTTATATCGTTTTCAATCAGACAATCAAGGACCCCAGTTTGCGGGCTGTTTACAGCGATTTGCGGTTCAGAAAAGCAATGTCGCTGGCGATCAACCGAAATGAGTTGAACGAAGTTCTATGGTTTGGACTTGGCAAACCTGAGCAGGCCGTCCCTATCGGTGTGCCGTTCGTAACCGATGCGAACCGTAACTATTTGATTGCTCACGACCCCGCAGGGGCAAAGGTTTTGCTCGACGATATGGGCATGAAGATGGGTTCCGACGGCAAACGTACGGGACCCGATGGAAAGCCGTTCACCCTGCTTTGGGAATATACGGCGCAACACAGCTCCGCTGAGTTCGCGATCCTGGTTTCTGAATATTGGAAAAATGTTGGCATCAATGTCACCGTCAAGGAAGTGACAACCCAGCTGATGCGTGAGAAAGCATCCAACAGCACCAGTGACATCAACATGGAATGGGATGTTCCTTACGAGCCGACCATGATCAGTCAAATCGACGTCTATATTCCACCCTACAGCGACATTGGTCCGTTGGTTGGTGTTCCGTGGCGTGACTGGGTTGCATCAAACGGGGCTTCAGGCGAAGAACCACCCGCATGGGCCAAACGTTTGTTCGAGCTTTCAGAAGTATGGAAAACAGTTCTTCCGGGCAGCAAACGCTACATGGAGATCGGAACTGAAATGGTGAAGATCAACCTTGAGAACCTGGTGATTATCGGAACGATGGGCAGTCTTCCTAGACCTCTTGTCGTGACGAATAAAATTACCAACATCCCCGAGGGATGGAATGTAAGCCATTTCAATTATGGTTATGACTATCCGTATCGGGCAGATCAGTGGTACTTTAAATAAGTCACATCAAATATGGTTGGAGGCTGACAGGTTCCGCCTCCGACACCTTTTGTTATGACACATAAAAATAAATGGCTCAAGCGGACAACGGCATACCCTATCGATGATGAAACATAGTAAATATTAGATAACAAATACTTAGAGTCATTGATGATAAGATTTGTTATAAATCGTTTTGTGTACATGATTTTGACGTTGGCCGCCGTCTCGATGGTTGCCTTCGTTCTGATCCAGCTACCGCCAGGCGATTTCGCCGACTCTTACGCCAACAAGCGACAGCAGGCCGGCGCACCCATCAAAGTTGAGGAGCTTGATGAGATACGCCGCCGTCTGGGTATCGATAAGCCATGGTATATTCAGTACGGGAAATGGATATCCAATATGGTTCTCGAAGGCGACATGGGGTATTCGTGGGAATGGCGGCGGCCCGTCTCCGACCTGATTGCCGAACGCCTTCCGCTCACTCTGTTGCTGGCCTTCTCGACATTGATCCTGATGTACGGTTTGGCAATTCCGATCGGCATATACTCGGCAGTGCGGCAATATTCGGTGACCGATCATATCTTTTCCACGGTCGGCTATGTTGGGTTGGCGATACCCAACTTCCTGCTTGCGTTGATCCTCATGTATCTGGGTCAGCAATGGTTTGGGCAGAGCGTCGGGGGACTGTTTTCCCCCGAGTATCAGGATGCACCGTGGAGTTGGCCGAGGGTGGTGAACCTCGCGGAACATCTGTGGGTGCCCGTGGTCGTCCTCGGCACCGCCGGTACCGCTTACCTGATTCGGACCATACGGGCGTCGACCCTGGACGAACTCGATAAGATGTACGTAATGGCGGCCCGCGCCGGTGGGCTTTCGCCCATGCACCTGTTGCTCAAATACCCCGTACGCATGGCACTCAACCCGATCGTCGCCACCCTCGGTTGGCGGCTCACCTATGTTATTTCCGGGGCGCCCATCGTCGGCGTAGTGATGTCGCTTCCTGATACCGGGCCCCTATTCCTCCACGCGTTGTTGAACCAGGACATGTATCTGGCCGGCGGTATGGTTCTTATCTACTGCGCGTTCACCATCATCGGCACTTTCATATCGGACCTTTTGCTGGTCCTCCTCGACCCGCGCATCCGAATGGAAGGGTAAGCCTGATATGACGACAACCGTGCAAGCCATAGCCCTACGCAAGGGACGTCTCAGACGCCCCGAGGTGGCGACCCAGTGGCAGCTCATGTGGTGGAAGTACAAAAAGCACCACATGGCGCTGGTCGGCATGACCATGCTTGCGGTGCTTGTCTTTTCGGCGGTCTTCGCCGAGTTCCTCAGTCCGGTTGTTCCATCCGAGCGAAACAATAAGTACCTGGCCAGCGGTCCTATGGGCATTCATTTTTTTGATGCCGAGTGGAATTTCCACCCCCGGCCTTTTGTCTATGCCCGGACCACCAAGCGTGATCCGGTAACCTTGCGGAAACTTTCGGTTATTGACGAAACTAAATTCTGGCCGATCCAATTCTTCGTTCGTGGCAGCGCCTACAAGTTCTGGGGTTTGATCGACACCGATATCCACCTGATCGCTGCCGAAGGCGGGTTTGTTCATCTTTTCGGGACCGACAACTTGGGACGCGATGTGTTCACGCGAACCCTGCACGCGACGCGGGTTTCGCTGTCGGTGGGACTTGTTGGGGTAGCCTTCGCCTTCATTCTGGGCGCCATAATCGGCGGAATCGCAGGTTACTTCGGCGGCATGATTGACAATTTAATCATGCGCTTGATCGAATTTATCCGCTCGGTGCCCACCCTGCCGCTGTGGCTGGCGTTGAGCGCAACGCTGCCCAGGGAGTGGACCTCGTTTCAGGTCTACCTGGCGATCACCTTTATTCTCGCCCTGATTGGCTGGACGCACCTGGCGCGGACCGTGCGAAGCAAACTGCTGGCCCTGCGCGAGGAGGACTTCACCCTGGCGGCGCGGTTGTCAGGTTGCACCGACATGAGAATTATCCTGCGCCACTTGTTGCCGTCGTTCATGAGTTACATGATCGTCGATGTGACCATTGCGTTCCCCGAAATCCTGCTTGCCGAAACCTCGCTCAGCTTCCTTGGTCTGGGCCTGCGCGATCCCGTGGAAAGCTGGGGCGTACTGTTGTACGCGGCGCAGAACGTACGATCGATCGCCCACATGCCCTGGTTACTGATTCCAGGGTTGTTCGTCGTTTTGGCGGTGCTTGCCTTTAACTTCGTTGGTGACGGCATGCGCGATGCCGCCGACCCCTACTCCAAGTAAGATACCAGCATGCAAAATGATGTTCTTCTCGACGTTCGCGACCTCCACATCACTCTCGATTTCGACGGCGAGGACATTCCGGTCGTCCAGGGGATCGATTTCAAGCTTTTTGCCGGCAAGGTGCTTGCCCTGGTCGGTGAGTCGGGCTGCGGCAAAAGCTTAACCTCGCAGGCGATTCTCCGCCTGCTTCCACGCGAGTTGCGCATCTCGTCCGGCCAAATCAACTTCAGAGATCCCGATACGCAATCTACCGTCGATCTGGCATCTATGCCCGCGGAGTGCAAGGCAATCCGAAACATTCGCGGCAACCACATCGCCATGATTTTTCAGGAGCCGATGAGCTCGTTTTCCCTGCTTCACACCATCGGCAATCAGATCGGCGAGGTGATCCGGTTGCATCTCAAGGCCACCAAGGCCGAAGCGCGCGCCCTTTCCATCGATCTGCTCGACAAGGTGGGCATTCCCGATCCCGCCCGCGCGGTCGATCAATATCCGTACGAGTTCTCGGGCGGCATGCGCCAACGCGGTATGATCGCAAAAGCCTTGGCCTGCAATCCATCGGTGCTCATCGCCGACGAACCGACGACGGCTCTCGACGTCACCATTCAAGCCCAGATTCTCGAGATCATGCGCCGCCTCAAGGACGATGACGGGATGTCGATGATCTTCATCACTCATGATCTTGGCGTCGTCGCCCAGATCGCCGATGACGTTGCCATCATGTACATGGGCAAGATCGTCGAGAAGGGACCGGTTGGTGAGATCTTCAAAAATCCTCAGCACCCCTACACCGTCAGGCTGTTAAGCGCCATTCCCCGACTTGGCGATTTGAGCTCCCGGCGTCAGTTGGCCTCGATCCGTGGCTCGGTCCCCAGCTTGTTTGAACGTCCCCCGGGCTGTGCTTTCCATCCGCGCTGTGATTCGTTCAAGCCGGGGCTATGCGACGACCAATTTCCACCGCTGACCCAGCTTTCCCCCATACACGAAGTCCATTGCTTCCTGTACCAGACGGCAGGCGAGGAGTTCGCGTCATGAGCCGACTGCTCAAGGTAACCGATATCAAGGTGGATTTCCCAATCGGCAAGGCCGGGTTTTTCGGCCGCCAGACTGCCTACGTCAGAGCGGTAGATGGTGTAAGTTTCGAAATCCAGCGCGGCGAGACTCTGGGGCTAGTTGGGGAAAGCGGTTCGGGCAAAACGACCTTGGGACGTGCCGTGTTGCGCGCCCTCGAGCCGACCAGCGGCCAGATCGTCTACGAACATAACGGCACCAGCGTCGATATCATGGGGTTAGACCGCAACGGGTTGCGGGCCATGTGGCGGCACATGCAGATGATCTTCCAGGACCCCTACTCGTCGCTCAATCCCCGCATGACCGTGCGCGATGTGATCGGCGAGCCGCTGATCGCCAACAAGATGGCCAAGGGATCCGCACTGAATGACCGCGTCGTCGACATGGCGCAACGCTGCGGCCTCAATGTGGACCATCTCAGCCGCTTCCCCCATGCGTTCAGCGGCGGCCAGAGGCAGCGGATCGCAATCGCCAGGGCTTTGATCCTGCATCCGGAGTTCATCGTCTGCGATGAGGCGGTTTCGGCGCTCGACGTCTCGATCCAGGCGCAGATCCTCAATCTTCTCACCGACCTGCAGGTGCAGCTCAACCTGACTTACCTGTTCATCGCACACGATCTCGCGACAGTCGCTTATGCCTGCGATCGGGTTGCGGTGATGTACCTGGGCCAGATAGTTGAAATAGCACCTACCGAGAAACTGTATTATACGCCTAAACATCCCTACACCGAGGCCCTGATGTCGGCGATTCCCGAAGCCGACCCCAGTCAGGTGATGCAGCCGGTGTTTTTGACCGGTGAGCGGCCGAGCCCGACCAATCCGCCCGACGGTTGCCGGTTCAACACCCGCTGCCAGTATGTGACGCAGATCTGCCGGGAATCGTCACCAGCGCTGAAAGAGGGCGAGGGGGGTCACCTGGTAGCCTGTCATCATGCTGGCGAATTGACTCTCAAGGGTGCACTCGAACACGGAGCATCGATAAGTACAGAAACTAGGGCATCATGACCAAATCGATCAACATACTGCTCATCACCGCCGATCAGTGGCGCGCGGAATGCCTCTCGACCCTCGGACATCCGGTGCTCAAAACACCGCACCTCGACTCGCTCGCCGCCGATGGCGTGCTGTTTCGCAACCACTATGCCCAATGCGTACCCTGCGGCCCGAGCCGCGCGTCCCTGCTCACCGGCATGTACATGATGAACCATCGTTCGGTGTGCAACGGCACGCCGCTCGACGCTCGCTTCTCCAACATCGGTCTGGAAGCCCGCAAGCTGGGTTACGAACCCGGCCTTATCGGTTATACCGACACGACCTACGACCCGCGCGTCCTGCCGGAACTGGATCCGTCGAGAGGGCGATACAGCAACGTCATGCCAGGCTTCGTTCAGTTTGTCCCTGGTAGCGAGGGCGGGCACATCGGGGCCGCGCCTTGGTTGCGGGATCTCGCTACGAAGGGGTACGAAATACCCGGGTGCGGCCGGGCCATCTACGACCCGGTCCCCGACTATCCGGGAGCGGAAGAGCGCGGCCCGACCTACGCGCCGCCGATCTTTCGCGCCGAGGACAGTGATACGGCGTTCATGGTTGACCGCTCCATCGAGGCCATGACCATGCCGACCCAGTCGCCGTGGTTTCTCCACCTCAGTTTGTTGCGTCCGCATCCGCCGTTCATCGCGCCCGAGCCTTACAACGCCATGTATCATCCCGACGAAGTTCCAGAGTTCCGGCGCGCCAGCACGCCGGAGTCTGAAGCGGAATCACATCCCTATGCAGCCTACATGCAGCGTCACCATCTCAAGCTCGAGGGCCTTGACCCGACAACGCACCCCAACGTCGAGCCCGCGATGCGCCAGTTGCGCGCGACTTACTACGGGCTGATGTCTGAGGTCGATCACAACATTGGCCGCATTATAGCCGCGCTCAAGGCGAGTGGCGAATACGACAACACCATGATCGTATTCGCCAGCGACCATGGAGAACAGCTCTGGGACCACTGGGTGCTCGGCAAGAGGAGTCATTTCGATCAGAGCGTCCAGATTCCACTGATCATCCGCGCGCCGGGTTCTTTCGCTGAAGAAGGGCGCGGGCGGGTCGTCGAGGCCTTCACCGAAAACATCGACGTCATGCCGACGATCCTCGATATGCTGGGTTGCGAGGTGCCGCTGCAATGCGATGGGCGCTCCCTCACGCCATTCCTGGCCGGCGACGCGCCCGACGACTGGCGTCAGGAAGTGCACTGGGAGATCGACTTCCGCGATGTACTGAACGGCAAGCCCGAGCAGGAGATGGGCTTGCGTTTGGATGCCTGTTCGCTCTGCGTCCTGCGCGACCGGCGCTACAAGTACGTCCATTTCACCGCCTTGCCGCCGCTGCTCTACGATATCGCGGCCGATCCCAACGAGCTTGCCAACCTGGCCGGCGATCCGGCCCACGCCGGGGTTGTCGCCGAGTATGCGCAAAAGATGCTGTCGTGGCGCATGGTCCATGCGGAGCGCACACTGACCGGCTTACATAACGATTTCGAACGGCCACGTGCGCAGCGATGAACGACGTCCTTTCGTCTTTCTTCTACAGTTGAGGTTAGTGACTCCTTCCACGGCGATAACAGGCAAACCGTTGGCAGTATTGCAATTTTGCGGATTCGTTCCTTTCGTGCGCATCCTGCAATCTTGACCATCGACGCACTCGACTCCAGAACCAGAGTGATGGACTTAAATATCGACGAAGCTCAGGTCGCTCAAACCATGCTCAACCAAGACGAATCTTTGACTATTTTCGTCGATAGTTTAAAATTTGAACGAATTGCTTCATTTGAAGTCTGTGGCCTCGGCCGATTAACCAATCTCATGTGTGAACAGCCTCCTCCAGACAGAATAATAAAAGCCTAGCTAGAAGCTAACTTGAACATTATCAGTGACAGTTAATAGCAGACCGCAAGGCAAAATCCCTCCTTTTTCCACACACACCACAATTTATCCACAAAAATTATCAATAATCCTGCCCGTTTCAAATTATAGTTGTTTGTCCGTTTATTTTAAGATACCATTCGGTAATGAACGATCAACAATATAATAAAAAATCAAAAGCGCATGATACTGAAACGGACAACAATACGTTGCTTGCAGATGCTGATGTTGCGATCATCGGAGGGGGAGTCGTCGGCTGTGCTGTCGCTCGTCGGATGGCCTTGGAAGGGGCTTCCACCGTTCTGGTTGAGAAGGGGGCGGACATTCTTGGTGGTGCGAGTAAGGGCAACAGCGCCATTCTCCACACAGGATTCGATACGCCCGAAGGTTCCTTAGAACTGGAATGTGTACGGAATGGATATGACGAATATCTTGAAATCCGCAAAAGCCTCAATCTGCCAGTTCTCAAGTCCGGCGCATTGGTTGCTGCTTGGACAGCAGAAGAGGAGGAGCGATTCGCGGGAATACTGGAGAATGCGCATCGCAACGGCGTGGAGGATATGCGTTTACTGAGTCGGTCTGAGGTTCTCAAGCTTGAGCCCAATCTTTCCGGAAACATTCGGGCCGTCATCACAGTTCCACGCGAGTACGTCATTGACCCTTGGTCAGCACCACTTGCGTATCTGTTACAGGCCATTGAAAATGGCGGAAAAGCAATTTTTAACGCGGAGGTAATCAGCGGTGATTTCGATGGTTCCAGATGGTTGCTTCAGACCAAACATGGAAAAATACGAGCCGATTATGTCATCAATAGCGCCGGACTCTACGGAGACCTCCTTGATCGTGATGTACTCAGCAAAACCGAATTCACGATCAAGCCACGCAAAGGTCAGTTTGTGGTGTTTGACAAAGTGGCCAATTCATTGATACGTTCTATCATTTATCCTGTACCCACCGAACGCACAAGAGGCATTGTGATCTTTCCGACTATTTTCGGAAACGTTGTCGTAGGCCCTACCGCAGAGGAACAGGAAAGCAGGGATGATGCTTCAGTTGACAAAGCAAACTTGAAAGTGCTTCTTGCCCAGGCCATAAAAAAAGTTCCCGCCCTCGCTAATATTCCAGTAACCGCAACTTATGCGGGCATTCGAGCGGCCACCGAAAAAAAAGAATACCGGATCATCGAAGATTCCGACCGTCACTGGATAACCCTCGGCGGAATCCGCTCTACCGGGCTGACATCGGCACTTGGTCTCGCCCGGCATGTCCATCAGTTGCTTACAAATCAAGGGGCAGATTTTTGCGCCATCGCCAATCCCTCCGTACCGCGTGTTCCCAATCTTGCCGAACATCTTCCGCGTGACTGGCAAACTCACGGATATGGTGAAATCGTTTGTCACTGTGAAATGGTGACTCAACGCGAAATCTGCGCCGCACTGGAAGGTCCGTTGTCTGCCGGACATTTTGAGGGACTGAAACGGCGTACCCGTGTGACCATGGGACGCTGTCAAGGCTTCTATTGTTCAGCGCGTCTTGCCGAACTGACCGAAGGGAAATTCGCCGAGCCACTTGCCGTTGGGACGATCAATGACTGACATCATAGAACAAGAAAGCTGCGATGTCGCAATCATCGGCGCAGGACCATCCGGGCTTTCTGCGGCAACAATGCTGAAGAAATCCGGAATCCAACGGATCGTTGTCTTGGAGCGCGAAGCCGAAGCCGGTGGCATTCCGCGTCATTGCGGACATCCGCCGTTTGGCATACGCGAATATCAGCGTGTGCTGACCGGTCCTGCTTATGCAAAAAAACTGGTTGAAACGGCTCTAAGTGCCGGGGTGAACATCACGCTGAAAACCACAGTGACAATGCTGGGATCCGGGGGAGAACTCAGCATCGTCTCACCCGCAGGTTCAAGAAAACTGACGGCAAAGCGCGTTCTGCTCGCCACCGGAATCCGGGAAACCCCACGCTCAGCCCGCTTGGTTTCCGGTAACCGTGCATTAGGCATCTGCACCACCGGCGCACTTCAGTCGATGGTTTATTTGAAAAACCGGATTCCGTTCCGTCGTCCCGTTGTGGTTGGCACGGAAATAGTGAGTTTTTCCGCATTGCTTACTTGTCGTGATGCAAGCTTTCAACCCGTTGCGATGTTGGAAGAAAGACTGCGTCCAAGTGTGCGTTGGCCGATTTATGAGCTGACACGCTGGTTTGGTGTGCCGTTATATTTGCAAACTGAAATCGTCAATATTTTAGGCAACGAACGTGTGGAAGCGGTTCAAGTTTCCGATAAAAACGGGAAGGTGCGCGATATTGCTTGTGACGGAGTTTTGTTCACGGGGCAATACACACCGGAATCCAACTTAGCCCGTATCAGCCATCTCACACTCGATCCGGAAACAAACAGCCCGGATGTCGATGAATTCGGACGCTGTTCTGATCCGGTTTATTATGCAGCTGGGAATGTTGTGCAACCTCCTTGCAACCAAGCCAAAGTTCCTATTTATTATGTTGCCGGAAACCTTCCGAATCCAGTGGATAATGCGGGTCAGTGCTGGAGTCAAGGACGAGCCGCCGCAAAAAACATCGTCAAAGATTTAGCCGGAAATCTGCCGTTTTCCTAAAAGGTAACCGGGACGGTCGAGCTCTCGGGAACGCAGCCGTTTGACCGCAAAGCGTTCTTGTTGGTTCTTGTGGTTTTTTGGCAAATCATTTCTTTGTACATTATTGAATTCTGATAAACATGAAATTCGGAGCCATCGATCAAGGAACCACCAGTACCCGCGCTTTGATGTTGTGCGACGGAAAAGTGGAAGTTTGCGCTTCTTTCACGCATCAGCAATCCTTCCCCAATTCCGGCTGGGTGGAACACGACCCGCAAGAATTACTCAACAACGTGCTGGCTTGCGCCGATGCACTGGAAAATGCTGATGCGCTGGGTCTTGATAATCAGGGAGAAAGCTGTTTGGCGTGGGACAAAAAGACAGGCGAGCCAATCAGTCCGGTCATCGTCTGGCAAGACTACCGCACCACGAACGTGACGGAAAGCTTGAAAGCGGAAGGGCATGAGGAGCGAGTTAAGGCGTTGTCCGGACTTCCGCTGGATCCGTACTTTTCCGCCTCCAAGTTGGCGTGGATTGTTGAGCATGTATCCGACGCACAAACACTACTGCGTGAAAAGCGTTTGACACTTGGAACCACGGATGCGTTTTTCCAGCAACATCTGGTGGGCCATTGCGTGACGGATGTGACGACCGCTTCACGCACATCGCTGATGAATTTGGAAACCCTTGAGTGGGATGTGAAACTTTGTGAATTGTTTGGCGTACCGCTGGAAACATTGCCGAAGATCCTCGCCACCCAAGCTGAGTTTGGCGAGGTGAATGTGAAGGGCCGCAAAATCCCGCTTCGTGCCAACGTGGTGGATCAGCAGGCGGCGCTCTACGGTCATGGTTGCCGCAAACCAGGCGATGCTAAAATCACCCTTGGCACGGGAGCATTCGCACTGGCCATCAACGGGCCGCGTCCGGTGATGAACAATCCCGACGGCCTGCTGCCGACAGTGGCGTGGCTCTTGGGTGACGAGGCACCACTTTTCGCCTTGGACGGCGGAGTTTATAACGCCGCCTCGGCGGTGAACTGGGCGCGTTCATTGGGCCTTTTTTCCGAATACCACGAAATCAATTCTTTTGAAAAACCTCCGGCAATCGATCAAGGTTTGATTTTTGTTCCGGCACTTTCCGGATTGGCGTGTCCACATTGGCGGCGTGAGGCGCGTGCGGGGTTCGAAGGTCTGTCACTTGATACTGAACCGCTGGACATGGTTCAGGCCATTTTGGAAGGCGTGGCGTTACGCATAGCAGAAGTAATTTTGGCGATGGACAAAAGCGTGTCAATTGGCGAAGAAATCACCGTTGATGGAGGTTTGTCCAACAATGCCTACATTTGTCAATTTCTGGCCGATGTTTTGGGACGGTGCATCCGTGTGACGAATCTGCCGGAATTGACGGCCATCGGTTGTGCCCAGTTGGCCGGAGTTGGTTTGGAAGAAGTTCCTGTATCCAGAAACAACGAGAATATTTACGAGCCAAAAGGGAAAATACGTCACGACTGGATTGAACAATTTTCCCAATCGGTGGAACTCACCCATTGAGTTTTGAATAAGCGGAGGTAAATCTTTTCGCTTATCCAAAACTCATTTCAAAATCACTCCCATCATCTCCTGTGAGTAACTCCTACTAATTCTTCTCAGTCAGACACCATCCACAAGCCCGTTCTTGTAAAATACTTCTCAACACCCTTGTCAGGATCACCGTCGAAAATTTGGTAGCAGATTGGTAGCAATACTTCCGATTCATACGGAATCGAGAGGAGTTGAGAGGAGTTGAGAGGAATTTCAGACTGACACCCTGCGAAGGTTAAATGTTTGATATTCTTAGAAAACGTTGCAAACACACAGTTTCCGAGAATACCCGTTTTTCCTTGATGCAAACTTCTACTGCATTGTGAATCAGTTTTTGGGCTCCGCTTCTCAATAATTCGTTCAGTACATCTGAAACACTCTCTTTATTGTTGAACTCTAAAATGCTATTCTTAACCATAGTGGCATATCCTTTTTAAATGGTTGATTGTTTATTGACAATTTTAGTCAACCAGATATGCCGCCTTTTTTCAACTCATCAAACACCAGATTCGATTATAACTCCTCCGAAACCAAAAGAACTTGTACTAAAGACACATTTTGCGGAACCTAAAAATACTAGTAATATAGAAATTAATATTTTTTCTTCAATCAATATTCATATAGGATTTATTAATCTATGAATGAAAACTCTCCTACTAACCCCTTGGAAAGAGTAAGAACTCTAACTTTCGATATATTCGGTACAGTCTTAAATTTAGCAGGGAGTCTTGTTCCTCCTCTAGAAGAACTACTGATATCATGCAATGCCCCAGAATCTATCACAGGTGCAG
>Ga0208879_1003223_pt1 | contig 13582 bp, 9 predicted proteins | sample Knorr_S15_td_Bot_FD_185605 | JGI IMG/M metagenome (GOLD analysis project Ga0208879, IMG submission 185605) | Marine microbial communities from Southern Atlantic Ocean transect - Knorr_S15_td_Bottom_ad_5009_LV_A (SPAdes) (version 2) | ecosystem: Environmental > Aquatic > Marine > Oceanic | place...
TGAAAAGCGGGGGGAACTGGACAATACCCTGATCATTTTCACCTCAGACAACGGACTGCTGGAAGGGGAACATGGCATGGTCGACAAACGGACGGGTCACGAACCCTCCATACGCATTCCTCTGGTTGCCCGCTACCCGGGCCTCGCCCCGACTTCCAAGCCTCGCATCATTGAGCAACTCACCGCGACGATTGACTTTGCACCCACCATCCTCGACGTCTGCGGCGCACCGCCGCTGGAGAAGGTTCACGGCCAGAGTTGGCGGCGCTTGGCGGGTGGCGATACGAGCGGCTGGCGCAAGAGTTTCTACTATGAGTACAACTACGAGCATCAGTTTCCTTACACACCCAACGTCCGAGCGCTGCGCACAGACAAGTGGAAGTACATCCGCTATCCGCACGGTGACGGCTCGCCGGACAAGCATATGGCCGAGCTCTATAACCTCAAGGCGGACCCCGGTGAGAACAAGAACCTGATCAAAAATCCCAAACTAGCCAAGACCGTCAAGAAATTGCGACGCGAACTTGATCGAGTGATAGCACAACACGGGGATGGCAAGCCGGACGAAATGCCCGTTGACCTGGGCATCAAGTCAGGACTGCCAGACAAGGCGATCCGTTAGCAGGCAACATAATTGGGGCGGCCTTCGTGATGAGCGGAGGTCGTCCTGCGGCCGAAAATTCTTCAAGTGATAAATATGAGAATCCGTTTTGAATCTATCCAATCCCTATTGATGGCGGCAATCGGCTTTGCCGTCGCCGGTCAATGCGCTGAGGGGCCGACTCCTGCGCCAGTTGCGCATCATCCGAATATCGCAGAGATCACTCTCTTTGCGGAGAACCCGGACATCGTGACTCCCATTGGCATTGCCGTCGCGCCGGATGGCCGGGTCTTTGTGCAGGAAAACCACACGCACAAGCGCAAGAAGGACTATCAAGGGCCGAAGCATGATCGCATTTTGGTTTTCGAAGACACCGATGGCGATGGCGTTTCGGACAAGCGGTCGGTCTTCTACGAAGGGCATGTCTTCAGCACGGATCTTCTCTTTGGTCCTGATGGGCATCTCTACGTCTCGACCCGCTGGTTCATTGGACGGTTTCCTGACGCAGCCACCACGGCAAAAGCGGGCGGTGATCCCGATGTCGTTATCCAATGTAAGACAGAGGGCGACTATCCACATAATGGCGTCGGTGGTTTGGCGATTGATCCGGCCAATCCTGATTGGCTTTCGTTTGGATTTGGCGAAAACCTTGGTGAGGACTATACCTTTGTCGGAACCGATGGGGTCGAATACTCCGGCGGAGGAGAGGGTGGATCAACATACCGCTGCAAAACGGATGGCACTCAGTTGAAGCGCATCACCACGGGGCACTGGAACGCGTTCGGCATGGTCTACGATCTGGATGGCAATCTCTTCTCCACCGACAACGATCCAAGCAGCACACCGCCCAACCGCTTGCTCCACATCATTCAGGGCGCGGACTTTGGCTTTGAGTTTCGCTACGGTCGCTCAGGTCATCATCCCCTCGTGAGTTGGTTTGGGGAGATTCCCGGCACCCTCGGCATGATCGGGACGCTGGGCGAAGCGGCCTGCGGCCTTGTTCCCTTCGGCCCGGGGAAACTTCTTTCCGCCTCATGGACGGACAACCGGGTGGACTTGCACCCGCTTACCAAAAAGGGGGCCTCCTTCGAAGCCAGTCGTGAACCTTTCATCAGTGGGTCGGATGATTTTCGCCCGGTTCACTTTTCCTATTCGCCGGATGGAAAAGCACTCTACTTTACCGATTGGGTGAAGCTCTCCTATCCCGTGCATGGTCATGGAAAGGTTTGGAAAGTAACCTTCAAAGAGCCAATTGACCTGACCCCGCGCCCCCGCAAATCCAAACCGACGATGTCCCCTGAAGTGGCCATCAAGAAGCTCGGGGTTGCGGACCCATACGTATGGACCGCTGCAATCGATGTACTGGTGAAGAATCCAGCGATACTCAAAGCGCACGATTGGAAAGCCGTTTCGAATCCTCGTGCCCGCGCCAACTACGCAGTGGCGCTGAAGCGTATCGATCCGAAAAAGAATGCATCCATCATTCCGGAACTGCTCGCCGATGCCTCTGCGAATGTTCGTTTCGTCGGAATCAAATGGATTGCCGATGAAAGTCTGACTCAATACCAAGGCGACCTGGATCGACAGTTCGACCGCGCTGATCTCAAGCGTCGGGATCTGCTCGCTGTGGTCGCCGCGATGGCCAAAGTGAGTGGAGGAGGTAAAGGCGAATTCTCTCCCGCCGACACCCTGTTAACTCTTGCTCTTGATTCCAAGAAACCAGCATGGCTTCGTGCACTCGCGTTGCAAAGCGTGGCCGTCAGTCATAAAGGTCTCACAGTCCAGAAACTCGCCCGATTGGCAAAGTCCACCAAAGTGATGATTCGCCGGGAAGCAATCCGATCGCTTGCGCTTCACGAGGATGAAAAGCGCGGGAAAGCACTCGCATCCCTTGCCGCCGATCGATCCCTTCCTCCCGTATTGCGTGCCGATGCCATCGCCGGCCTTGCTGGCTTTGCGGAAGAACACGTCGGGCTTTTGAAAAAATTGGTCGGCGCCAAAAACACCATTGTGTCTGCTGAAGCAACCCGCACCCTGGCCTCCGCAGGAGAGGTAGAACGTGAACTCCCCCCGAAACCGGAGTTGGACGATGTGCCGGCCTGGGTGCGGCTGGTTGAGGAGGCGCCGGGTAAAGCGGACACGTCCCTTGGCCGCCGACTGTTCTTTCATTCGAGTCTGGGCACGTGTCACCGTTGTCATTCGTTTGACGGTCGCGGTCTCGAAGTGGGGCCTGACCTGACCACCCTGCACAAGCAGGACGGAATTGATCGCACCTGGCTGCTGACCCATATCCTCGACCCCAACGCGGAGGTCGCCCCGTATTTCCGCCCCCAGCAGATCACCACCAAAGATGGACGATCCTATCTGGGTTTCATCCTTGGGAAGGAAGGTAAGGCCGTGGCATACGTGGGGACTGATGGTAAGAAGTTTTCCATTCGCAAGGAAGACGTGGTAAAGCGCGCGGAGTTTCCGATTTCCCTGATGCCGCCCGCCTTGATCCACAACATGTCCGCCAGCGAGATCCGGGATTTGCTGGCATACATTTTGAACGGCGGTGAGTAGCATCGGCCGTGCATGGGATCGGCGCGAGAGAAATAGCATGCTGTTCACACACCAACATTCGGACGCATCGCAATGATCCTCGTGACGGGTGGCAACGGGTTCATTGGCAGGAACATTTGCGCGGCGTTGCAGACAAGACATGAGGTAGTCGCGTTGGACAAGACGCGCCCTGATTCGCGTGTCGAACGCAATTTTGCGCCAATGGTCCAATGCGATCTATCCGACGAAGATGCGCTCGCAGCCGTTTTTGCCGCTCACTCGATTGACACAATCGTGCACTTGGCCGCCGTCGCTCAAACTCTTCTCAACCTCGACGAAACAATAACCAAATCATGACGGAAATAAAGATCATGGCAGGAAGATGGGGGCAGGAAAATATTTCTGTCATATCTTCCTGCCCCCATTTTCCTGCCAAATTTTTTAAATAATGAAACCAATCGATCTGCTAAAGCGCCGCGAATTCTTGCGCCAGGGAACTCTGGGCATTGGATCGCTCGCCTTGTCCTCGATGATGCAAGGGAATCTCCAAGCTTCACCAACGGCCCCGTCCGGAAGAGTCATTCATCACCCGGCACGAGCGAAGAATGTGATCTTCCTCCATATGGTGGGTGGGCCCTCGCAGATGGACACCTTCGACCCGAAGCCGGCTTTGGACAAATGGGACGGCCGGTCGCTGCCGGAGGAAGTGACGCGCGGCCAGAAATTCGCGTTCATCACGGGGCAGGCGCGGGCCATCAAGTCTCCGTATACGTTCCAACCGCGCGGCGCGTCCGGCATTGTCATGTCGGAGCTGTTTCCCAACCTGGCCACGGTTGCGGACGACCTCACTGTGGTTCGCAGCATGCGCACCAACGAGATCAACCACGGATCGGGGGAGCTGTTCTTTAACACCGGGCACGGCCGCATGGGACGCCCATCTTTTGGAGCCTGGGCATCCTACGGCCTGGGAACAGAAAATAAGGACCTGCCCGCTTTCGTTGTTTTGAAGGACGGCCCCCCGGCAGCGGGAACGTCTGTCTGGAGCAGCGGATTTCTTTCGTCGCGGCATCAGGGCGTGGAGTTCCGGAAGGGCAAACAACCCATTCTCTTCATCGACAGCCCGGAGAACACCTCGCGGGAAGAACGACGCGATGTTGTGGATGCCATCAAGCGGCTCAACGGAAAGGCGTTCGAACGTTATCGCGACCCGGAGATCGCCACGCGGATCTCCCAGTACGAACTGGCCTTCCGGATGCAAAGCTCCGTACCGGATCTTGTGGAACTTGATCGCGAACCCGAACACATCCTGCGGCAGTACGGGCTGCGTGACGATCGGGGCAAATCCTCTGGATCCGATTTTTCACGCAACTGCTTGCTCGCACGGCGCTTGGTTGAAAAGGGAGTCCGGTTTGTGCAGGTATTCGCCAAGGGATGGGATCATCACGCGGGAATATACAGCGCCCTGCCCAAGTCCGTCCGCAACGTCGACCGGGCCTGCGCCGGTCTGATCCAGGACCTGAAGCAACGAGGTCTGCTGGACGAAACTTTGGTGATATGGGGAGGCGAATTTGGCCGCACGCCCATGGTTCAGGAGCACAACGCCGGCACGGGAGCGAAAACCGCCCCTGGCCGCGATCATCACAAGGAGTGCTTCAGTATTTGGATGGCCGGTGGTGGCGTCAAAGGAGGTTTCACCTATGGCGCCACCGATGAGTTTGGATTCGGAATCGTGGAGAACGAAGTTCACGTCCACGACTTCCACGCCACCTGTCTCCACCTCCTCGGCATCGATCACGAACGATTGACCTATCGCCATCAGGGACGCGACTACCGGCTGACGGACGTCCACGGACACGTGGCCCACGATCTCATCTCATGAAAACAAGACGCCAGTTCATACAAACCACCCTCGCTGCGACAGCCGGATTCGCTGCCTCCACCGGAGTCTCTCAGGAAAAGTCCGAATGGAAATCGCTCTTCGACGGAAAGACTCTCAATGGCTGGAAGAAAATTCCACGACTTTATGCGAGAAAGACGGTGGGGGCTTCGAAGACCCCTATCACGGGTGACGAACTTTATGAGAAGTCGATGGAATGGCACCGTAAGCATAGCCCACAGCGAGCCCTCGAGCATACAGGTGAATGGAAGGTTGTAGACGGCGCTATCGAAGGAGGGCAGGAGCCGGCCGGAAGCCGTTTGGGGGGCTACCTCATGTCCGAGGAAACCTATGGTGATTTCGAACTCGAATACGAGATGAGACCCGACTGGCAAACCGATACCGGCATCCTGGTGCGCCAGCATCCCATCGGAACCGTGGGGTTTCAGATACTCTGCGACCATCGCCCCCATGGTGGCATCGGAGGAATCTTTACCAACGGACTTGGCAGCTATCTCGCGGCGCCATTTGTTGTGGACGGCGATGCCGATGAAAACTTCAAGGTGAAGAACTTCCGTCAAGGGAAGCACAATCCGCAATTCAGGAAAGTGGCGCTCAAGGACGCCGCGACGTTTGAGGGATTTCGCGAAGTATGGAAGGTCAATGAGTGGAACAAATTTCGTGTTCGTTGCGTTGGCGCCAATCCGGTGATCACGACCTGGGTCAACGATCTCAAAATCGGAACCCTCGAGACTGAGAAACCAGGAGTCCCAGACTACGACTCCTCAATGATCCAGCGACTGGTGGGTAAACGCGGGCATATTGGTCTCGAGGTTCACAGCAATAGCCCCAAGAAGGGGTGGACGCAATGGGAACGAGGGGCAGTGAGCCGCTGGCGTAACATTCGTGTTCGGGAAATCGTGTAGCACAAGAGGGAAATGAATAAGACAAAAAATATCAGGTATTCTCTGAATCGCCGAAAAGCATGCAAAACTCTGCTACTTGCCGCCATGAGCGGCGGGATCATTTCGAAGTTAAACGCCGAGAATGGAGTTCCTTTGGATAAATTTGGAGGCTGGACAGGCAAGAAGTTCAAGGCGACCGGCTTCTTCCGCCTGGAGAAAGACGAGAGATGGTGGCTGGTGACTCCCGAAGGGAACGCCTTTCTCAGCTTCGGAATCAACCACCTTCACACTAACCTTTGGCGGCTTCCCCACAACCGCGCCGCCTGGCAGAAGATCTTAGGCATTGAAAACATCCAGGATCCCAAACAATTCAAACCAGGCTTGCGCAAGTGGTTCCTCGGCGCCTGCAAGGACTTTGGAATCAATACCGTTGGAGTCCACTGCGACCTGAGCGTTGCCAACGCGCCGAGGCCTGCGATGCCCTACATGCAGCCGTTTCGCACGGTGGATATTGCCCATTGGCATCCGGTCATTCCGGACGAACGGTTCGTCGATATTTTCGCGCCGGACCACGAGCGTCACTGCGACAAATTGGCCAAGGAGATCGTCGCGCCGGTAAAGGACGATCCGTATTTGCTTGGCTACAGCATGACCGACTGCCCGCTGTTCACCGAGGAGGACTGCCGCGAACGCACCGACGTCATTGGAGGCAAACGGCGCGCCACGCGAAGGATCGGATGGCCCCGGCGTCTGCGGAATCTCGGCCCGGACGCTCCCGGCAAGCAGGCATATGTCAAGTTGATGCAGGACCTGTATCGGGATGACATCAAGGGATTCAACCAGACTTACGGAACGACATTCGATTCTTTCGATGCCCTAGCCTCGGCGGTAAATTGGCGTCGCGAGTCCGACCTCGCGAATGCGAATGAAACGCGCGACAACGTCGAGTTCCTCCAGGCCTGCGTTGCCCGCTATTACCAATGCGCCAAGGACGCGATCCGCCGCTACGATCCGAATCATCTGTTTGTCGGCGACAAACTGAATGCCAACACCGATTGCTTGGACACGGTCCTGCGCACGACTAGCCGCTTCACTGACGTCATCTTCTATCAGATGTACGCCAAGTATGAGGTCCAGAAGCCGGGGCTCGATCGCTGGTCGAAGCGAGTCGACAAGCCGATCATCAATGGCGACTCAGCGTTCACCATGGTCCGTCAAGCCGAGGAGATGCCGAATCCCTTCGGCCCCATCGCCAACTCCATGGAGGAGCGCATCGAATGGACGAAGGAATTCTTCCACAAGGCCTTTGCGCGGCCCGAGTTCATCGGCTGGCACTATTGCGGACTCATCGACGCCACCCTGAAAAACCCCTGGAGCACGCGCCGCCAACACACCGGCCTGGTCGGCACATTGGGCGTCCGATACGACGATCTTCAGGCAGCCATCAAGGCCTGCGCGGATGACATGTATCAAATCGCAACCCGTGAAATATAGGAAATCAGTGGCGCGTCTGTTTAGGCGAATTCCCATAGTTATGAACAGGTATTTTGTAGTTCTTACCTTATCACTATGTCTGCCATTGCTTGGGCTCTCAAAAGAGATTCCGGTAGGCAAGCAGCGCGTTAATGCGCCGGTATTCAAAAAGCTCCACAAGGGCATTAACATGGATACAACAGGTCCTGCCGATGGTGTATGGCCGAAGATTCAGCACGATGCGGTGCAATTCATGGCGGTGACCAATGCGGGCTTCGAGTCGGTCCGGGTGTTTCTGCCATTCAGGGCGGATCACAAATTTGCGGAGCAACAGATCAAGGATGCCTTATCCAATGATTTGGCCATCGTGGTCTGTATGTGGGGTTCCTCTTCCTGGTCTCAAAATCCAAAAAAGGGTGTGCAGGAAATAGCAACCAGATGGGGGCAACTGGCCGTACTTTGGAAGGACTATCCCAGTGATTTAGTTTTCGAGATACTCAATGAACCTGAGGGCGTCGGGTTCATGAAAGCTAGAGGAGCCCCGAAAGTCATGCCCTTGTACAACGCCGCCGTGCAAGCGATACGGGATGTGGATCCAGATCGCCCGATTTTGATTGGCTCCCCCGGCCTTAATGATTCTGAATTCTTGAATCCCTACGTAACGGAAGAATACCTGACCTATCGGTTTGATGGGGGGAAGGGGTTCTATGATGACATCAACACAGGAGTAGCGATTCACTTCTATACTCCCAAACATCAGGATGGCCTCAATTTTGCCATGTGGACCCAGTCTCTTTGGGGGAACGAATCACGTTGGAAAGATCCGATCACAGAGCAAATCATGAATGCCGTGAATTGGAAAACGAGCATCGGTGTCGACATTCCGGTCATTACTACCGAATGGGGATGTTGGCTGTTTCCGAAACGCACCGATGAAGATTTGGACAAATGGTTGAGTTACCATTTTGACCTGTTCAACGCCCACAACATCGGCAGCATGTGGTACACGGGAATGCAAAACAACCAGAGAACATTTGGGCTCTATGATTCTGAATTGGGCTGGAACCAGGCCGTGTTGGACAAGCTTACCGGAGTGAAACCAACCGTCCTGCCAAAAATATCCCAGGTGATAAACGGTGAGTTCTTTCCGCCGGACCATGCATGGCAACTGACCACGGAAAAGATCTCAAGGGAATATATCCATGGGAAGAAAGCCTTCAGCGGCAGCAGCATGCTGAAGTTAACAGTGCCTGATGACGCAGAGGGGCAATTGTTCCTGCAGACGTATCAAGGTAAGGATGGCTACACGGGTGTGGCTGGCAGAACTTTGCTCCACTTGATTGAGGGACGGACCTACAAGATCAGTTTCATGGCTGCAAGTGAGGACGGGGAAGGCCGCATGAAGATTAGGCTTAAGAACGTAAAAAGCATGGACACTCTCTACGACAGCCATGAAGTCGATGGCGCATGGATCAAGATTGGAAAGAAACCCCGTACCTACACGAGGCTTTATACGCACAACGCAGAAAGCGAAATGGATGTACGTCTTGAATTTGATGTCGGTTCCAAGCGGCAGGTTCTCTATCTGGACAAAGTGGAACTCATCAGAAACTAAATGAGGGTATCAAATGATGAAAAAGCTCCATCCAATCATTGCCGGCATCGTCACCGCCCTCGTGTTGGGAATCAGCCACGTTGCTCAAGCTCAGTCCGCTGCGGCGAAGCCGCAACTGGATCAAACGTCACGTTTGAATATTCTGTTTATTCTTACGGATGATCTTGGTTGGCGGGATCTTAGTTGCTACGGCAGTAGCTTCTACGAAACACCGAACATTGACCGGCTGGCATCCCAGGGCATGCGTTTCACCGACGCCTATGCCGCGGCGACGGTCTGCTCGCCTACCCGCGCGGCAGTGCTCACGGGCAAGACGCCCGCAAGGCTGCATCTGACCGATTTCCTCAACGGTCTGGAATTCCCTCATGCCGCCCTGTCACCGCCAGACTGGACTCGGTGGTATCTGCCTCACGAAGAAGTCACCCTTGCAGAGATGCTAAAACAAGTCGGTTACGAGACGTTCTATTTCGGCAAGTGGCACTTGGGAGGCGAAGAGCATTTCCCTGTCACCCAGGGATTCGACCACAGCCTTGCGGTAACCCAGGCCGGCTGGCCCGGCACGTATTTCTATCCCTGGCCAATGGTCCGGAACTTGACCGGCAAGAAAGGCGATTACCTCACCGACCGCTTGACCGATGAAGTGATAAAGAGTCTCGAGCGGTCCCACGATCGCCCGTTCTTCACGTTCCTGTCGTATTTCACGCCTCACCGTCCAACCCAGGCCAAGGAAGAATTCATCCGGAAGTACGAAGCGAAACTTTCCCCTGACCAAGTCCAGCGCAACCCGGTGAATGCCGGGATGATTCACAGCCTGGACGAGAATGTCGGGCGGCTCATGCAGTCGCTCGATGACCTGAATCTGGCGGACAATACGTTGCTGATTTTTGCATCGGACAACGGCGGTAACCATTACGCAGACAGGCCGCAGAAGACCAGCAATGCCCCTTTGCGGGACGGGAAAGGTTCCGCGTACGAAGGCGCCTACCGTGTGCCTCTCATTGTCCGGTGGCCCGGGAGAGTCCCGGCTGGAACCGAGACCAGCGAGCCAGTGAGCAGCATCGATTTCTTCCCGACGCTACAGGCGGTGACCGGGCAGGAACGAACGCAGGAACTTGATGGCGTCAACCTCCTCCCACTACTGCTGAAGCAAGAACCGCTTGGACGGCAGGCCCTCTATTGGCATTATCCCCATTATCATCACGGAGGAGCCTCGCCTCACGGAGTCATTCGCAAGGGGAAATACCGGCTGATCGAGCATTTCGACGGAACGCCAAAGGAACTTTATGACATCGAGAACGATATCGGCGAAACCGTAAATCTGGCCAAATCCCTTCCGGAGAAGTCGAAGGAATTGCTGGACGATCTTCGCCAATGGCGGCACGACGTCGGCGCGCAGATGCCTACCCTCAACCCCAACTACGATCCCGATCGCCTGCACGAATCGAACTTCTTCCGGGAACCCGAAAAACGGAAGTAATCCAGTTCTTGACCTAAGGCGACATCCAATAATCTTCCGCTATCCCAACAATTGATGAAAAAAATGCCAATCATGAACGGCGATCACTCCTACGGCGTGCTGCGTCCCAACATGACTGCCGTCAAGGGAGTCAAGGTCCCGTCGGCGGAAGCCAAAGGCCAACAATACGCCATTTATTTGAAAGGCATCATGAACCTGCCGTTCATGGTGGGTTGGCAAACCTGCGGCTACATGGAAACATGGACAGGCACCTCCGATGCCACAGGAAAACAACAGACCGGCTACTTCGATCCCTTCGGCAAGCCCATCAAGGAAGCCCTAACGCACGCCAAGGCAGCCAACGAACAAGCGCTCCAATGGCACGAGAAAGCCGGATCTCTCAAGAACATCTATTCCAACAAACGAAAATGAACAAAGTCATCACCCCAATCATTGCCCTCGCGCTGTTTGCAGAAGCAGCGACTGCAAGCGTGGTCCCGGTTCCAACTGAGATCGTCCCCGAAAAGGACTCCAACGCCAAACCCCGGAACGTGGTTTTCATTCTCTCTGACGATCATCGTTACGATGCGATGAGTTTCATGGGGCATCCCTTCGCGCAAACGCCGCACATGGATGCGATGGCGAAGAATGGGGTCCACCTCAAAAACGCCTTCGTTACCACCTCGCTTTGCTCACCAAGCCGGGCGTCCATTCTGACAGGGCTCTACACCTTCCGGCACCGCGTAATCGACAATCAACGGGCGGTTCCGGAAGGAACTCTGTTCTTCCCCCAGTATCTGCAAAAGGCGGGTTACAACACCGGGTTCGTGGGGAAATGGCATATGGGGAGTGCCAACGATAACCCACGACCTGGCTTTGACTTTTGGGTCAGCTTCAAAGGGCAGGGGAATTACTATCCGCCAACGCCGAACTACACGATCAACGTCAACGGCAAGCGCGTGAAGCAGGATGGATACATCACACCTCTGCTGACTCGATATGCCATGGACTTCTTGAAACTGCAGGAAGGCAGCGACAAGCCGTTCATGCTCTACCTTTCGCACAAGGCCGTTCACGGCCCGTTTACGCCAGAGGAGAAGTACAAGGGCATTTTGAAGGACAAGCCCATGATTGACGCTGCGAGTGCGGGAGCAGTGGATGGTAACACTCTGAACCGTCCCCGATGGCTGCTTGACCAACGCAATAGCTGGCATGGCATGGATTTCCCCCTGCATTCCGCCGAAACCGTGGAGCAGCTTTACAAGAACTACTGCGAGGCCCTTTGCTCCGTGGATGACAGCATTGGCGCTGTGATGGATCGGTTGAAGGAGATGGGGATCTACGATGAGACACTTGTCATTTACATGGGCGACAACGGCTACCTGTTCGGCGAACACGGTTTGATCGACAAACGGGTAGCTTACGAAACCTCAAGCCGCGTCCCCATGCTCATGCAGTGCCCTGAACTATTCAAAGGCGGCACCGTCGTCGATGAAGTGGTGGCCAACATCGATATCGCTCCCACCATCATGGAAGTGATGGGCCTGAAAAAGCCGGCCCACATGGATGGCGCCAGTTTCATACCCCTGGCTCAGGGGAAAGAGATCCCATGGCGCGATTACTTCCTTTACGTCTACTACTGGGAGCAGAACTACCCGCAGACGCCCACCCATTTCTGTCTCCGGGGCGACCAATACAAATACACGACCTATTACGGAGTCTGGGATACGGATGAGTTGTTCGAGATTCAAGCCGATCCGATGGAACAGAAGAACCTGATTCACGACCAAGCCTTCGCAAAAACAAAGACCGCGATGCAGAAGCGCCTCTACGAAATGATGGAGGAACTGGGCGGTATGAACATCCCGATCAATCCACCTCGTGGCAGACAACAGAACAAGCGCCTTCGCAGTAGAGGCGTGCATGGGCAGGGCGGGGAAGAAGCAGCGGACTTCCCGGAAGCCATGATCGTCGACGAGCCTTTGAGAAAACTTTTCAAATGAACGATAGGGAACCGGACCAATTAGTTATATCAGCGCTGACAGCTCGCCAATCTAGTGTCTGAAGTGACACCGCAAGTATAAGAATTTAATCTATGAAACATATGAAACAACGCATCCTATTATTCGCGGCCGGCTTGATGGCATTCGCCACAGTGCAAGCCGAGGCTGCGGACGCCGATCGAAGCAAACGACCCAATGTTCTGTTTATTCTCACGGACGATCAACGCTATGACGCGTTGAGCTGCATGGGGCACCCCCACCTGAAGACCCCTCACATTGACCGGCTTGCGAGTGAGGGGCTTCTGTTTAAGAACCACTTCTGCACCACCAGTCTCTGCTCCCCCAGCCGTGCGTCGATTCTCAGCGGCCTCTATGCCCACAGTCACGGGGTTGTAAATAACTTCACGGAATATCCCACGGATATGGTCAGTTTTCCGGGGCGTCTGCAGAAGTCCGGATATGAGACGGCTTATCTCGGAAAATGGCACATGGGAGAGAAAAACGATGAACCTCGGCCCGGTTTCGACTATTTCGTCACGCACAAGGGGCAGGGCAAGTATTTCGACACGGAGTTCAATTTCAATGGCAAGGGCCGACGCGTCGTGCCGGGCTATTACACGTCGGTTGTGACTGGCTTTGCAAAAAGTTGGATCTCCGAAAGGAAGGGTGACAAGCCTTGGATGCTGATGCTTGGACACAAGGCACCACACAGTTTCTACCTTCCCGAGAAAAAGTATGAGCACGCCTTCGACAATGCCGATGTTCAATATCCCAAGAGCGCGTTCAATCTCGACGATAAACCGGCTTGGTTCAAAAAGCGGCTCGATACATGGCACGGTATATACGGCCCCTTGTTTGACTGGCGCAAAAAGTTCCCGGACAAGAGCCCCGAAGCGGTCAAGGATTTTGCCCGCATGGTTCGCGCCTATTGGGGCACAATTCTGTCGGTCGATGATAGCGTGGGTGAACTTTACGACTTCCTTGAGAAGCGGGGGGAACTGGACAATACCCTGATCATTTTCACCTCAGACAACGGACTGCTGGAAGGGGAACATGGCATGGTCGACAAACGGACGGGTCACGAACCCTCCATACGCATTCCTCTGGTTGCC
>Ga0208879_1003227_pt1 | contig 13573 bp, 10 predicted proteins | sample Knorr_S15_td_Bot_FD_185605 | JGI IMG/M metagenome (GOLD analysis project Ga0208879, IMG submission 185605) | Marine microbial communities from Southern Atlantic Ocean transect - Knorr_S15_td_Bottom_ad_5009_LV_A (SPAdes) (version 2) | ecosystem: Environmental > Aquatic > Marine > Oceanic | place...
CCCTTTGGAACACTACGGTTGGAATAGTTGTAAGCCCAGCCATAGGTCTGCACGCCCCAATTCGGGTAAGTCATGTAATCGTCGTGATCGTCGGAGTACATGTGGACGGCGAGGAGGAGTTGCTTCTGGTTGTTGAGGCAGTTGGTGCGCTGGGCCTGGCTCTTGGCCTTGCCGAGGGCCGGCAACAGCATCGCTGCAAGGATGGCGATGATGGCAATGACCACCAACAACTCGATCAGGGTGAACCCCCGCTTGGTTAACGACAAATATCCTCTTTTCATGAGTAATCCAATTTGCGCCCGAAGCAGTGCAAGCTACCCCCCAAATAGTGGCACTGCAACCCCTGTTTGACGATTTTAACTCAAGCGCTTGGCCCAGCGGCGAAGCTGTTTTTTGACCTCTTTCGTGCCGGGCGATCCGGTCGCGGTGCGCTTGGCCAATGCTTGTTTGAGGTCGAACACCCCCAGCGCACCGGCCTTGAATTTCCGGCTGATGCCCTGCAACTCCTTGAGCGTCAACTGATCCAGCGGCTTGGCCAATTTCTCGCCCAGCGCGACGACTTCGCCGACCAAGTGGTGCGCCTCGCGGAACGGCACCTTTTGACCGACGAGCCAGTCGGCCAAGTCGGTCGCCAGCAATGCGGGATCGGCGGCGGCGGCGGCGCACACGGCGGCGTTCACGCTCGTGTGTTGCAGCATGGCGGCCGTCAACCGCACGGTGGCACGGACGGTGTCGACGCTGTCGAACAACGGCTCCTTGTCCTCCTGCAAATCGCGGTTGTACGTCATCGGCAGTCCCTTGAGCAGCGTCAGCAGCGAGACGAGATTGCCGACGAGCCGCGCGCTCTTGCCCCGGGCAAGCTCGGCGATGTCCGGGTTTTTCTTCTGCGGCATGAGCGACGAGCCGGTGGTGTACGCGTCGGCGATGCGGATGAAATCAAACTCGCTGCTCGACCACAGGATGACGTCCTCCGCGAGCCGCGACAGGTGCACGCCCAGCAGCGACGCGACGAAACAAAACTCCACCGCGAAGTCGCGGTCGCTCACGGCGTCCATCGAGTTCTGCGACACCACCGGCCTGCCCCGCGAATCCTCGAAACCAAGAATCCCGGCGACTTGTTCGCGGTCGAGCGGCAGCGTGGAGCCGGCCAGCGCGCCGCTGCCCAGCGGACAGATGTTCACGCGCGAGAAGGCGTCGAGCAGCCGCTCGCGATCCCGCTCGATCATCTCGACGTACGCCAGCAAGTGGTGCGCGAAGTAAACTGGCTGCGCCCGTTGCAGGTGCGTGTAGCCGGGGATGACGACGCCGTCGTTCGCTTGGCCAAGCGCGACGAGCGCCTGTTGCAGCGAGCGCAGTTCCAGCTCCAACTCGACGATCTCGTCGCGGAGCCACATCCGCAGGTCGAGCGCTACTTGGTCGTTGCGCGAACGGCCAGTGTGCAGCTTGGCCCCGGCCGGCTCGCGCCGGGTCAGCTCGGCCTCAAGGTTCATGTGGACGTCCTCAAGAGCCTCGTCCCACTCGAAGCGGCCGCCCTCGATGTCGTCGCCGATGGCCTCGAGCGCGTGGACGATGCGCTTGGCCTCGGCCTTGGTGAGCACGCCGATGCTGCCCAGCATGGTGGCGTGAGCGATGGAGCCCACGAGGTCATGCCGCCACAACCGGCGATCGAACGAGATCGACTCGGTAAACTTGGCCACGTCCTGCCCCGGCCCACTACTGAACCGGCCGCTCCGCGACACGGGCGATGTTTTTTTCATCCGGCAGGAGGTTTTACGGCAGGCCGCTGGGCATTCCAACAAAAACCCCCTCCCGCTTGGCCAAGCGCTTGGCCAAGGGAAACCTTTGACGCGCCAGCGGGCATGCCGTAGCGTCCACCGCCTTTGTTAAAAAGTGATGATTGGTTTTCTGAGTAAATTTTTTCCGAATAAAAACGAGCGGCTGGTCAAGAAGCTCGCCACCCGCGTGGGGGAGATCAACCGGCTGGAGGATGAGCTGCAGTCCGCCTCGCCGGATGCCCTGCGCCAAAAGACGCAGGTGTGGAAGGATCGTCTCGCGGCCATCGAGGATGAGCGGGAGCTAAAGCAAGAGCTGGCGGCCATCCTGCCGGAGGCGTTCGCGGTGGTGAAAAATGCCTGCCGAAGGCTTTACGGCACCGACGTGCACGTGCGCGGCCACGACATCAAGTGGGAGATGATCCCGTACGATGTGCAGCTCGTCGGCGGCATGGCGCTGCACGAGGGCAACATCGCCGAGATGGCCACCGGCGAGGGTAAGACACTCGTCGCCACGTTGCCGATTTACCTCAACGCAATGTCCGGGCGCGGCGTACACCTTGTGACCGTCAATGACTACCTCGCCCAGCGTGACAGCGAGTGGATGGGCGCGATCTACAAATATCTCGGGCTGAGTGTCGGCTGTATCGTGCACGACATGAACCCGACCCAGCGACGCGAGCAGTACGAGTGCGACATCACCTACGGCACCAACTCGGAGTTTGGCTTCGATTATTTGCGCGACAACGGCATGGCCAGCCGCTCCGAAGATCAGGTGCAGCGCAAACACTACTTCGCCATCGTTGACGAGGTGGACTCGATCCTCATCGACGAGGCGCGCACGCCGCTGATCATCAGCGGCCCAGCGGCGGCCAGCCTCGACAAGGAGTATCGCAAGGCCAATCCCAAGATTAAAAACCTCGTGCAGGCACAGCACAAGCTGATCGCCGGTTATCTGATCGAGGCGGAGAAACTCGGCAAACAATTGTTGTCCGAAGATCGCCCCGGAAACGCCGACGAACTGGAACTGGAACTTGGCCTGTTGCTCTACAAGGCCCGGCTTGGCCAGCCGAAGGGCGAGCGACTCATGCGCCTCATGGAGGAGGCGCAAAACCAGAAGCTCATCGACAAGGCCGAGCTCTCCCTGCACGCTGACCAGTCCAAAAAGGATCTTTACGCCCAAAAAGAGGAACTTTATTTCGGCATGGAGGAAAAGAGCCACGACGCCGACCTCACCGAGAAGGGCCGCAGCTACCTCAACCCGAACGATACCGAGGCGTTCATGCTGCCGGATCTCTCCGTGGAACAGCACGACATCGACCACGACGAGAGTCTCGACGCCAAGAGCCGCTTGGCCGCCAAGACCAAGCTGCAGGACGAGTTCAAGGCCAAGGCCGAGAACATCCACATCACCGGCCAATTGCTCAAGGCGTACAGCCTGTACGTCAAAGACATCGCCTACGTGGTGCAGGAGAACAAGGTCATCATCGTTGACGAACACACCGGGCGCGCCATGCCGGGCCGCCGCTGGAGCGACGGACTGCACCAAGCCGTCGAGGCCAAAGAAGGCGTCACCATCGAGAAGGAAACCCAGACGCTGGCCACCATCACCATCCAGAATTATTTCCGCCTCTACGCCAAGCTGGCCGGCATGACCGGCACCGCCGCCACCGAGGCGCAAGAGTTTTTCGACATCTACAAGCTGGGTGTCCTCACCATCCCCACCCACGAGCCGTGCATCCGCGACGACGCCAACGACTCCGTCTACAAGACGCGCCGCGAGAAATACAACGCCGTACTCGAGGAGGTCAAAGAGGTGCACCGGCAGGGCCGCCCAATCCTCGTCGGCACCGTCTCGGTGGAGGTCAGCGAGTACATCTCACGGTTGCTCAAGAAGAACGGCATCATCCACAGCGTGCTCAACGCCAAGTACCACGAGCAGGAAGCCGAGATCATCACCCGTGCCGGGCAGAAAGGCTCCGTGACCATCGCCACCAACATGGCCGGGCGCGGTACCGACATCAAGCTTGGCCAAGGCGTGGAGTCGATCGGCGGCCTGCACGTCATGGGCACCGAGCGGCACGAGTCGCGCCGCATCGACCGCCAGTTGCGCGGACGCTGCGCGCGCCAGGGCGACGCCGGTTCCACCCGATTTTTCCTCTCCCTCGAGGACGACCTGCTGCGGCTCTTCGCCACCGGCAACCGCCTGTTCAAGTTCGTCGAGAAAGGCATCGGCGAGGGCGAGGCCATCGGCGACAGCGGACTGCTCGACCGCTCCATCCAAACCGCGCAAAAGAACGTCGAGAAGCACCACTTCCAGATCCGCAAGCGCACCCTCGAGTACGACGACGTGATGAACAAGCAGCGCGAGGAAATCTACGGTTTCCGCAACGACGTCATGCACTCCGAGCAGGTGCAGGACAAGCTGATCAACATCATGGACGAGGTCATCACCAACAAGGTGCAGGAATTCTGCGACCCCGAGCTCGAGCCGGTGAACTGGGATTTTAAGGCCCTGTCGGACTGGGCCAACCTCACCTTCCCCGTCGGCGTCTCGGTGGATTCATTGTCCGAGTTGGTCGATGGCAAAGCCTCCGGCGGCACCGATGACAAACAGGAGTTGACCCCGCACCAGGCGTTGTTGTTCGACGACGTCTCCGCCAAAGCCAAGGACGCCTACCAACTCAAGATCAGCTTCGAAGACACCGACGCGCTCGTTGCCGTCGAGCGCTACACCATCCTCAACTCCATCGACCAACTCTGGCAAGAGCACCTCTACGAGATGGACAGCCTGCGCCACAGCATCGGCCTGCGCGCCTACGGCCAGCGCGACCCCATTCTCGAGTACAAGTCCGAGGGCTACCACATGTTCCGAGAATTGCAGGTCAACATCTGGACCGAAATCTGCCAGAACATCTTCCGCAGCGCCTCCAGCGTCGACGCCTTCCAGAGCTTCCTGCGAAACCTCCCGATGCAGGAAATTCACCAAAGCTCGAGTGCGTTCGGCGCCGAAGAACGCCGCGCCGCCAACGAAGCCACCGAGATGGTCGACGAAGCCACCGACATGGTCTCCCGAGCCGAGCCGGTGCGCACCGCCGTCAAGGTCGGCCGCAACGATCCCTGCCCCTGCGGCAGCGGCAAAAAATACAAGAAGTGCTGCGGCTAAGTTGAGGCAATGGGGCTGTCGGCAACCCCACAGAAATCAGCGCCTAAGGCGCGGCCTTATACCAGCCCGGGGCAACGCCCCGGTAACCTACCCCGCCAAATCCATAAGGGCTGAAAGCCCGACCCATCATGTGCCCCAATCGCCCATTAAAGCCTCACTGATGGAACGGGCCTTCAGCCCTCTTTTATTATCACGCCTGTTCCCGGGGCGTTGCCCCGGGCTGGTATAGAGTCGGGGCGTTGCCCCTTTTGCTGTGGCTTTATCGCGCCCAGTCAGCCATCAACCGGGAATTACCTCTCTCCAAAATCGCACCGCTCCGGGGCAAGTTTCATTTGATGCGGCGGGGTTTTGGCCTAGACTGCCCCGCCTTGCGGCGCTTGGCCAAGCCGCGCTGAATTTTGGATCCTGCACGCCAATGGTTTTTGTCCGCCGTCGTTGTTTACGGTGCCAGCATGCTGTACTCCGCCTTCCTTTGGCGGCGCGGTTTCCAGCGGGACAACTGGATCAACTACAGCCTGATCGCCCTCGCCTTCGTGCTGCACACCGTCGCCATGGCCAAGCGCGGCTTTTCGCTCCAGCACTGCCCGGTCAACAACCTGTACGAGGCCACCGCGTTTGTCCTGTGGACGATCGCCGTCGGTAGCCTTGTTTTCGGCCTCTGGCCAAGGTTGCGTTTCCTCGGCGTGTTCACCTCGCCGCTGTTGTTTTGCGTCGGCGTCTTCGCGCTGATGCCCGGCCTCGACCCGGTGCCGACCGGCAAGCCGCAATTCACCAACGGGTGGGCCAGCCTTCACGCCGCGATGATCATGCTCGGCTACGGGGCGTTCGGCTTGAGCGCCGTCGCCGGGAGCATGTTCCTCACTCAGGAGCGCAACCTGAAATTCCACCGGGCACGCGCGCTCTTCACCCTGCTACCGCCGATCCAGCGGTTGGAGAAAATGATCACGATCTCTCTCGCCACCGGCTTGGCGCTGCTCACGACCGGCCTTGGCTTGGGCGCGGTGTACGTCGAGTTGCCGGAGGGCACCTCGTTTCAGGGCGACCCCAAGGTCATCTGGTCGATGCTCGTCTGGGCGATCTACGGCGTGCTGCTTTTACTGCACTGGAAGTTTGACCAACGCGGACGCCGCTACGCTTGGTCGGCGATCGTCGCCTTCGGGTTTGTCATCCTCACGTTTTGGGGAACCAATTTGCTCTCGGGAATCCACAACCCCGCCCCGTAAGCGATGCCGATCGTCGTCACAGGATTGAGCCACCACTCATCGCCGGTCGAACTGCGGGAGCGCTTTGCCTTTTCCAACGCGCAGATCGCCGACGCCCTTGGCCAACTGCGCGAGCGCGGCATCGCCGACGAAGCCGTGATTCTCTCCACCTGCAACCGCGTGGAGATTTACGCCGCCACCCGCGACAACGATCCCGCGCTTGGCCAAGCGCTGCGCCAGTTCCTTTGCGACTTCCACGGCATCGACTCGACGCCCGGCGACGAAATCTACACGCACCGCGACCCGCAGAGTATCGATCACCTCTTCCGCGTGTCGTGCGGCATCGACTCGATGGTGCTTGGCGAGACGGAAATTCTCGGCCAACTCAAGCAGGCCTACAAACTCGCCCACGCCGAAAAGGCCACCGGCGCGCTGCTCAACAAGACATTTCAAAAAGCGTTCAACGTGGCCAAGCTCGTCCGCTCGGAAACGCAGATTCAGCGCGGCAGCATCTCCGTCAGCTCGGTGGCGGTGGAGTTGGCCGAGTCGATTTTCGACTCCCTCAAGGCGCAGCAGGTGCTCGTCATCGGCGCCGGTGACACGAGCGAAAAAGCCGCCCGCGCCCTCAAGAGCCGAGGCGCGCAAAGCGTCCTCGTCTCCAATCGCTCGCACGACCGGGCCGTCGCGCTGGCCGCCGAGCTTGGCGGTCGCGCCATCGGTTTCGACACTTGGGAGGAGGAATTTCAGCGCGTGGACATCATCATCAGCAGCACTACCGCGCCCCATTACATGCTCACCCGCGACAAGCTCGAGTGCCTGCTTCGGCAGCGTGGCCACCGGCCGCTGTTGCTCGTGGACATTGCCGTGCCGCGAGACATCGACCCCGACTGCAACCAACTCGAGAACGTGTACGTTTACAACATCGACGACCTGCAAGGCATCGCCGGACAATACCTCGATCAACGCAAGGCCGAGCTTGAGCTATGCAAGCGCCTCATCGCCAAAAAACGCAACGAGCTGCTCGACAACCTCAAAGCACACCCCGGCAAAGCCAACCTTGGCCTCCGCGAACAACAAGCCAGCAGCTGACTGGAAAATATTTTGCCCGACACAAACACCATCCGCATCGCCACCCGTGGCAGCGCCCTCGCCCTCGCGCAGGCGAACATGATTTTTGCCCAGTGCCGAAAGGCGTTCCCCAAGCTCAACTTCGAGATCAAAATCCTGAAGACCACCGGCGACAAGCTGCAGACCCAAGGCGTCAAGCCGGGCCAGTCGCTGCCCAAGGGTCTCTTCACCAAGGAACTCGAGGTCGCGCTGGTCAAAAACCGAGCCGACCTCGCCGTGCACAGCCTGAAAGATTTGCCGACCGAACTGCCGGCCGGCCTCACCCTCGGCGCGATCACCAAGCGCGAAGATCCGCGCGAAGTCCTGCTCTACCGCGACCCCTCGGATCGTCGCGGCTTTGAGCCCGGCCTCACGATTGCCCAACTGCCCGCCGGCCTCACCGTCGCCACCAGCAGCCCGCGCCGTAAAGCGCAACTGCTCCGGCTGCGGCCCGACTGGCGCATCATCGAGATTCGCGGCAACGTCCCCACGCGCCTCGACAAACTCGCCATCGACCCGCAGATCGACGCCACCGTTTTGGCGCACGCCGGGCTGCGCCGGCTCGACTTCGAGGTCAGCAAAGACGGCCTGCTCCGGGGCGACGCCGTGCCGGACGGCACCTGCGCAACCATCGTCGAGACGAGCGAAATGCTGCCGTGTGTTGGCCAAGGGGCGATCGGCATTGAGATCCGCGAAAACGACGAGCGCATTGCCAAGCTGTGCCAGCGGCTGAACCATTTCAACACGCAGATTTGTGCCGAAGCCGAGCGGTCGTTTCTCAGCGCGATGGGTGGCGGCTGCCAAAGCCCCGTCGCCGCACACGCCGAGGTGCGACACGAGAAAATCCACATGCCCGGCCTCTCATTCGGCGACGGCACCCAATACAGCGAGGCGACCGTCACCGGCGAACTCAACGAAAGCCAAGCCCTTGGCCAAGCCCTCGCCGAGCAGATCAAAGCCAACCTGTAACTTTCGCGTCAACGCGGAGCGTCTTGGAGTGCGGTTCTCTGCACCGCTTTTTAACCGCAGAGGGAGGATTTCAACCACGAAAGGCACGAAAAACACGAAGAAAAAATGGGACGCAGATGAACGCAGATCGCAGGATTACAAACCAAAAAAAACAATCCGTGAAATCCGTGGAATCCGTGTCTGCTTCTCTTCGCGGCTTCGCGTGACGATTTGGGGCCTCACATAAGCGGCGCACAGCGCCGCACTCCAAGACGCTGCCGCGACGCCCGAGCGCGCTTGGCCAAGTTTTACAGTTCGCGGACGAGGATGTTTCGCCAGCGCACTTTCGCGCCCTTTGGCCAACCACCGCCCCCGTGCACTTGAACAGCAATCGAGCCTTTGTCGCCGAGGATGCCGTGCACCTTTTCGCGATCGTACTGCGGTTGCTTGAAGGTCGCGCCGTCGAACTCGCAAATCTTCTGTCCGTTCAACCATGTCGTGATGCGCGGGTACTTGCCGACGCAGCGCACCTTCAGCGTGTTCCACTTGCCGACGCGCCACGCCTTCACCCAGTCGCCCGGCGTGCAGGTGTAAACGCTGCCGTGCTCGCTTGGCTTGCGGACGTTGCCGCCGGTGATCGACACCAGCTTGCCGTCCACGACCTTGCCGTTGATGTCGAAGGCGCGATTATTGAAAGCGCCGGTGCCTTCGCCGTAAATGTGTCCGACGTTGCCGGCGTCGTGAAAATCGACCATCACTTGGAAGCATTGGCCCTTGTCGTTGGAGCGCAGGAAAAATCCGGAGCACGGGCCCCAGTCGTGGTTCATGTCGATCTTCACCTCGAAGTCGCCGAACTTGCGGTCGCTCAACAAAATGCCGCCGTTGCCGGAGCCGGGGGGATCCTGCTCGCCGACGATTGCGCCGTCTTCGACGAACCATTTTCCGCCGGTGCCGTGGCCGATGCGCTGTGGGTTTTTGTGCCAGCCATCAAGCGTCTTGCCGTCGAAGAGCTTGATCCATTCGCCCTCGGCGGCGTGCGCTTGGCCAAGCGGCAACGCGGCGAGAGCAGCCGTGGCGGCGGCGGTTTCCTTGAGGAAATTACGACGTGAAACGGGGTCGGAAGTCGAGTGCATGGGCGGGACGCTACCGCAGGATTGCTGGGCTGTCACGCCGCATAAACCTTGCGCGCTTGGCCAAGCGCCTCCAACAATGGCGCGCGCCGGATGAGAACGCTGCACCTTTATTTGACACGAGAAACATTGGCCACGCTGCTGATGACGGTGCTGGTGTTCACCTTCGTGCTGCTGCTGGGCAACTTGTTCAAGGAGATCGCAGCGCTGATGGCGTCGGGCCGGGTCGCGCCCGGCTTCCTGCTCAAGGCGATCGGGCTGCTGATCCCGTACGTGCTCGTTTACTCGCTGCCGATGGGGATGCTTACCGCCACCCTGCTGGTGTTCGGCCGGTTCAGCGCCGAGCACGAGCTCACTGCCGCGCGCGCCGGCGGCATCAGCCTACTCTCGCTCTCCGCACCGGTGCTGGCCATCGGCGTGCTGATGTCCGCGCTGTGCGGCTGGATGAACCTGCACGTCGCGCCGCAATGCCGAGTGGCCTACAAGACGATGCTCTTCGAGTACGGAATCGAGAACACCGCCGCGCTGCTCACCGAGAGAGGGTTCACCGACTTCCCGGGCCACCGCGTTTACGTCGGCTCGATCGACGGCGACACGCTTCGCGACGTGGTGATTTATCAATACGACGAGGACGGCAACCTCAAGCTGCGCATGCACGCCGAAGAAGCCTCGCTCGGATTGGACGCCGAGACGGAACAAGTGACGCTCACGCTGCGATCCGTCGATGGCTTCGAGTTCAGCGGCGGCAAAGAGCGCACCTTCGTCTACTCGAAGTACGGCCCAATGACGCTCGGCAAAAAACCGGAGGCGTCGAAGCAACGCCCCCCGAAGCTGAAGGAGCTTGGCTTCGGCCAACTGCGCGAGCGCATCGCCGAGTTGAAACAGCAAGGCATCGACCCCACGCCGGTGCAGGTTCAGCTCCACCAAAAAGTGGCGCTCTCGTTTGCGTGCATCGGCTTCACACTGATCGGTATCCCGCTGGCCATCCGCACGCACCGCCGAGAGACCAACATCGGCATCGCCATGGCGCTGGTTTTGGTGACGGCCTACTACGGAATCATCGTGCTTGGCCAAGCGCTCGAGGGGCATCCCGGTCTGCTGCCGCACCTGTGGATGTGGGTGCCGAACTTTCTGTTCCAAGGCATCGGCTGCGTGCTGCTCTGGAAAGTGAACCGGGGGATATAGTTTCAAGTTTTCAGTTTTAAGTTAGAGTTGGATGGATTACAAAAATCGGGTGTACGATGTTTTAAAATGATTCTGAAGAATATAGCAAAGTGGGGACTGGTTGGTGCACTTACAATGCCGGTCGCCTTTGTTCTGTTTAATTACGCCTACGGCCTGGCGGTTCGACCGGACGAAATGAGCACGGCAGAACTGTTCAGCATGATTAATGATACCATCTGGCGCTGGGACACATTTCTGGAGAGTATCCTTCCAATTTGGATGCCCATTGGAGGCATACTTGGTGTTGTCGGATCGCTTTTCACTCATAGAAAAAAGAAATCGTGAAACAGTCGTGAACGAAACCTCTGTAGATAGTCGGTTGTGTTCTCCCTCACCCCTGCCCTCTCCCGCTGGGAGAGGGAGAGGGGAGCGCACGCGACTCGCGTGCCGGTCTTGGCGGCTCGCCAAGACCCGTTCCGGCGGGCCGCAGGAACGCACACGCGAGCCGCGTATGCTCCCCTTCATCTTGCTGGCCACCGTCATGGCACTCGGCTTGGCCAAGGCGGGGGCGGCGGATTGGCCGCAGCTCCTCGGGCCGAGCGCCAACGGCACCTCCGCAGAGACTGGCCTGCTCAGCGCTTGGCCAAGCGGCGGGCCGAAGGTGCTTTGGAAAAAACAGATCGGCACCGGCTACAGCGCGCCGTCCATCCGCGACGGCCGTCTGGTTTTGTTTCACCGCATCGGCAACGAGCAAATCGTCGAGGCGCTCGACCCGAAGACAGCCAAGCCGGTTTGGCGACACGTCTCCCCCACCCGTTACCGCGATCCGTTCGGCTACAACAACGGCCCGCGCTGCACGCCACTGCTCACCGAAAAGCATTGCTACACCTTTGGAGCGGAGGGCGTGCTGCTGTGTCTCGACGTCAAAACCGGCAAGCCGGTTTGGCAGCGAAAAACGGCGGAGGAGTTTCAAGTGTCGGAAGCTTTTTTCGGAGTCGGCGCATCGCCGGTGATCGAGGGTAATCTGCTCATCGTGATGGTCGGCGGCCAGCCGAACTCGACGATGGTGGCGTTCGACAAGGACACCGGCAAAGTCGCTTGGCAGAGCGCAGGGCGCGACACGTGGCAGGGCAAACCGGCGATCGGATGGCCCGGCGAACCGCTCGTCCGCTGGCGTGGGAACGAGAAACTCGCGAGCTACTCCACGCCGACGTTGGCAACGATCCACGGCCGGCGAACGCTCCTGAGCCTCACGCGGCAAGGACTCGTCTCGCTGGATCCCAAGACCGGCAAAGTGAACTTCAGCCACTGGTTTCGCGCGCGTGTCAACGAGTCAGTCAACGCCGCCAACCCGGTCGTGGCCGGCAACCGCGTTTTCTGCTCGGCAGCCTATTACGGCGTCGGCTCGTTCCTGCTCGACGTTGGCGAGGACGGCAAATCGTTCACCGAGGTTTGGAGCACGAACGAGCGCCGCAAAGCCAATCGCCGACTCGAGCCCGTGCTGGGGATTCACTGGACGACGCCGATCCTGCACGACGGACACCTGTACGCCTTCAGCGGGCGCGACGAGCCGGACGCGCATTTTCGCTGTGTCGAGTTGGAGAGCGGCCAGCTCAAGTGGAGCCGCGACGAGCGCTGGCAAAAACGAGGCAGCAAACAGCCCAATGTTTACGGGCGCGGCTCCGCCGTGATGGCCGACGGCAGGCTGTTTGTGCTCGGCGAAGGCGGCCTACTGGGCCTGTTCGAGGTCAACGCAGAGAAGCCGGTCGAGCTTGGCCAGCATCAGGTTCCGGAGTTGCGTTATCCCTGCTGGGCTGCTCCCATCCTCTCCGACAAGCGAATGGTGATTCGAAGCGAGGATTATTTGATCTGTTTTGACGTGGCCAAATAACAACCCGTTCCGGCAGCGCTTGGCCAAGGGCTTTACGCTGATCGAGTTGCTGGTGGTGATCGCCATCATCGCGATCCTCGCAGGGATGCTGTTGCCCGCGTTGGCCAAGGCCAAGGAGAATGCCACCGGCATTTACTGCCTCAACAACCAACGCCAGCTCCTCCTTGCGTGGAGCCTGTACGTCAGCGACTCCGAGGATCGCCTGCCGCCCAACGCCAAGCACATTCAGGATCCGCGTGGCTGGATCAACGGCTTCCTCACCTTCGTGCCGAACAACCGCGACAACACAAATCTGCTCTACCTCATCGGCACACGCAAACAGATGGGCGACCGCTACCCCAAGCTCGGCCCGTACACGAAGTCGGCCGGCATTTACAAATGTCCGTCCGACAAATACACCTGCAAGATCGGCCGCAAGGAGATGCCGCGCGTCCGCAGCGTCGCCATGAACGGCTACATCGAGGGCGGGCTTTACGACCCCACACTTAGCTCGACCGTCTCGAGCATCCACGGGCGTGGCTGGCGCAAATACGACATCCTCTCGCACATCATCGACCCGTCGCCGTCCGACCTGTGGGTTTTTGCCGACGAACACCCGGACAGCATCAACAACGGCGGCTTCGTCCTGTACCCGTACAGCGCCACCATTTGGCGCAACCTCCCGGCCAACTACCACAACGCCGCCTGCGGCTACGCCTACGCCGACGGACACGCTGCGATCAAGAAATGGAGCGACCCCATGCCCAAGCTTGAGCCGGTGCAAAAACGCATGCGGCTCGACTACTCCAACGCCGGTTCCATCGGCGGCAAGGCCCGCGACTACTGGTGGGTCATCAACCACTCCACCGCCCCGTTCAAGCAAAGGTAGGGCTGGCTCTCCGAGTCGGCCGGTTCAAGTTCCGTGCGGACGTCTCGGAGAGCCAGCCCTACCTTTTTTCCCTTGCGCTTGGCCAAGCTTGAGTTGACGCTCCCCGCATGCAATCCAAACGATTTCTTGGGTTGGCAATGACTGCCGCCCTCGTCGCATCCAGCCAAGCGGCCGACCTGAAAATCGGCATGGTGGGGCTCGACACCTCGCACGTCATCGCCTTCACACGCGTCCTCAACGATGCGACCGACAAAAACCACGTCGCCGGCGCCCGGATGATCGCCGCCGTCAAGGACAGCAGCCCCGATGTTGAGTCGAGCTACAC
>Ga0208879_1003229_pt1 | contig 13570 bp, 12 predicted proteins | sample Knorr_S15_td_Bot_FD_185605 | JGI IMG/M metagenome (GOLD analysis project Ga0208879, IMG submission 185605) | Marine microbial communities from Southern Atlantic Ocean transect - Knorr_S15_td_Bottom_ad_5009_LV_A (SPAdes) (version 2) | ecosystem: Environmental > Aquatic > Marine > Oceanic | place...
GTGTTTTCATTGATTATAAATATCCTATTGCCGGGGCTCTTAGCGTTGTGGCTCGCTGGTTGGGTTTACACTTCCATTGTGGGGCAGCACTGGCGCCGAAATATCAACGAACCGTTTTGGTTTGTAAGAGTGGGCTAGGCCCTTTTCAAATTGCCATTATAGGGAATTCCAGGTATTCCCTAATTTAATAAAATCATTTTCTGAATCTTCCGATTCTCACCAGAAACCAGTTCCACAAAATAAATCCCGCTGGCCTGTTGAGACGCATCCCATTGGATCTCATGTTGTCCTGATTCAATTTGTTCGTTCACCATGGGTTTCACATCCGCCTCATTTAATTCCAGCTCTGAATTTTCCCCGAGTCTAATTTTACCACCACCCGTTAGGATTATTTCACATCTCGATTTTGCCTGTGTTCGTATTACGGTTCCCTCAAAAACGGGTTGATTGGGTTTGGCTCTGGTCTAGTCGGCTGATTCTGATTTGAATTCTACCCTATCAAGAGGTAGAGATATTTTTCCAAATTTTTGTCCGCCAGCGAGGAGCAGTGATGTAAAAAATAGAAAATAACTTAAATTTTTCACGGTTCTTTCTCCAGTGGTTACCAGCAGTTTAAAACAACCTGCGGGTAAAATCCATACTAGGTTGGTTCTAAAATATCTAAAATGAAAACGGGTTATTTTAATAACTGATTTTAAGGACATCTGCCCTTTTTTCCGTTTTATTCATAAGATTTCGATAAAATCGAGACTTAATTTAATTCCCAATGAAATACATTATTACATTCCTTTTGCTACTGTTTTCTCTTCGCGGGCAATGAGCCCTTTGAAGTAATCCATCGTTGCCGGTCGGCAATTCGGACAGGGGGGTTGGGCTTTGGTCAGGACAAATTATGTTTGGCCTGGATAACGCCACCCAATACATCGATTGGTGGCACGAGGCGCTTCCCGGATCCAGTGAGGGGTTTGACCACGAAGGTACCTTAACATCGCTTATCATGACGCCTACGTTAACTATTGGTCTTTCCAATTACTGGAATATGACCCTGGGCCAGACGATCGGGATTCGATCCATGACATGGGACAGTAACAACAGTACCGTTCACCATCGAGATGAGGGCACAAATTCTGATTTTTCAAATGCTGAGGGAGGCTGGATGGGCGATAGCAAGATCATGTTGCGTTACCTTATTTTTAATGATGGCCATGGACCGGGGAAAAGATGGTTTCTGGGTGGTGGATTGGTAATTCCATCCAAAAATACACTTACCTCCGATCCTTTCTTTTTAAATGTTAAAGAGAAACCAGATCACCGTCATTTCAGCCTGAGCGAAGGTGTTTACAAAGGTGTCCTGGAAATGCAGTTCTTTAAGAAAAAAATGACCAATCCGGTTTTTATGGGCGGGACATTCATGGCAAGTCTGCCGTTAAATGAAAATAAATATGGTTTTAAATCGGCTCAACTCTATGATCTTTCCTTGACAATGTTTTCAAAAAAGATTCCCATGCTTAATGCGTCCCCTGGTGGAAGCATGATCGCAAGACACACAACAACTTCCTTTTGGAATGGGTTAGAGGCGCCTAATTCCCGGGCGACCGTGGTCACGGTGGGGGGTGGATTGTTGTGGAATGTAGCCATTGGCGGTGTGAGCCTGAATATCCAAAAACCTTTTTTTGTGGATGGTGCTTTTTCCGGAATCGAGGGCGAGGTGAATCAGCATATTAACGCCTGGCAATTTTCTATAAGTTACAGGAGAACATTAAACTATATTGTTCCCTGGCTGAATCCGTTGAAAGATCTATAAGCTCCTACAAAACCATTAAAATAGTTTACGGCGTTATTATACTTATAACCCGCGATTTAAGTTGTGGGTTAATTGCGTAAAAATAATGGATAACCGTTTCAACGGTTTTTTATATAAACATCTTTGTCGCGCCGATATCAGGTTGGCACAACTCCTACTTTATATTTCTCGCACCAAAAAGTGCCGTACCCAGCCGCACCATGGTTGAGCCTTCCTCCACAGCGATCTCATAATCGCCACTCATGCCCATGGAAAGTACTCGCATGTTTGCTTGTTTGATTGATTGGTTGATTGAGTCTCGCAACTCCCGCAACTGAATAAACGATTTCCGTATTTTTTCTAAATCTGTGGTTCTGGGGCCAATTGTCATGAGACCTTCTATTTTGATATTTATTTCATTGAAACACGCCTCAATCTCGTTTATTTGATCCGGGAGAAATCCATGTTTTTGAACCTCTCCGCTGGTATTGATCTCTAATAAAACTGGGATTGTTTTTTCCAGCTGCATTGCGGCATTAGATATTTTTTTAGCCAATTTCAAAGAATCCACGGAATCGATGGTATCAAATAATTCCAGGCACTTATTCACCTTATTGGATTGTAAATGACCAATGAAGCGCCGGGTAAGGTTGGGCATACCAGCAAACGATTCAAATTTTTGGGATGCTTCCTGGATCCGGTTTTCACCCATGGCTGTTATGCCCGCATTGTGGCAATCTTGAATAAGAGAAAAGGGATGGGTTTTTGTAACAGCTATTAACAAAACAGGGTGGTTAAAACCACCCTGTTCTTGTGCTGATTCAATATTGGATCGAATCAATTTTATTGTGTTTTTAAGGCTCATTCTTCCCCGTTTTGGGATTCAGCTTCATCTAAAGTGATTTGATTATCATCCAGTTCATCTTTGCTGTTGGCGGTGTCTTCGCTAATAACACGAGTGATAGATGATATACTGGTGCCTTCATCTAATTTCACCAGTTTAACGCCTTGCGTCACTCGACCAATGGTGCGAATGGCTGCCACGGGTTGGCGCATCAAAACACCTGAATCAGTAATGACGATCAGGTCATCTGAATCAACCACCTCCATGATATTCACCATCTTTCCGGTCTTTTCTGTGCAGCGCATGGTCATAACACCCTTTCCGCCCCTGGTTTGTGTCCGGTATTGACTCACATCTGTTCGTTTTCCCATCCCTTTTTGGGTGGCAACCAGGATGGTTCCTTCCCGCCGTATTACAAGCATGCCAATGACATAATCTTCTTTCGAACTTAGTCTGATGCCTATTACGCCCATTGTTTTTCGTCCGCTGGGTCGAATATTGTTTTCAGAGAATCGGATCGATTTTCCTTCATACGTTCCCAAGAGAATATCGTGTTCACCATTGGTGATTCGGGCTTGGATGAGTTTGTCCCCCTCGCGAATTTCGATGGCATAAATGCCGCCTTTCCGCGGTTTGCCATAAGCAGACAAAACGGTCTTTTTCACAATTCCGTTCCTGGTTGCCATAACGATATAATGATGGTCGTCGAACTCTTTCACACTGACAAATGCTTCCACTTTTTCGCCCGGGGCACAACCAATCAAATTCACAATGGCGCGGCCTTGGGTCGCGCGGCCACCTTGTGGAATATCATAAACCTTCAGCCAATAACATTTACCCTGATCTGTGAAAAAGAGCATATAATTATGGGTGTTGGCAATAAAAAGATGTTCGACGAAATCTTCATTTTTACTCAGAGCACCCTGGACGCCTCGACCACCCCTTCGTTGGGTCCGATAGGTGTTCAATGCGGTACGCTTAATGTAACCCTGGTGAGTGATGGTGAGAACCACTTCTTCTTCAGCAATCATATCTTCCATGGTGAAATTGGAATCCACCGGAATGATCTCAGTCCTGCGCTCGTCCCCATATTGATCCCGAATTTCCAGGAGTTCGGTTTTAATTATATTCATGCGCTGGCTCAGGCTTTCAAGGATCCCTTTCAAGTGGACGATGAGTTTGATCACTTCCTTATATTCCGCAACAATCTTGCCAACTTCTAGGCCGGTGAGCTTTTGCAGTCGCATATCCAGGATCGCCTGGGATTGGATCTCGGATAAGTTGAATCCGTTCATAAGTCCTTCTTTCGCCTGGGCCGGATCCTTGCTGCCGCGGATTATTACTATGACTTCATCAATGTTGTCTAATGCAATTTTCAATCCTTCCAGGATATGGGCTCGTGCATCCGCTTCTCTTAAGTCAAATTCTGTGCGACGAACAACAATTTCATGACGAAAATTAATAAAATGATTCAAGATCGTTTTTAAAGGCATGATCTTTGGAATGCCGTCCACCAGCGCCAGGAGTATAATGCCGAACGTATCCTGGAGTTGGGTGTGTTTATATAATTGATTCAAGATCACTTCCGGCACTGCATCCCGTTTTGTTTCAATCACCACGCGAATACCGTCTTTGTCTGATTCATCGCGCAGATCTGTAATACCAACAATTTTTTTATCCCGCACTAAATCTGCAATTTTTTCCACCAGGTTTGCTTTATTAGTTTGGTAAGCCACCTCGGTAATAATAATACTGTCCTTCCCATTTTTGCTGGTTTCAATATGGGCCCGGGCGCGCATTTTGATCTTTCCACGGCCTGTTTCATAAGCACTCCTCAAGCCATCCATACCCAGAATAAGTCCAGCAGTTGGAAAGTCCGGGCCCTTGATGTGGGTCATGATCTCACCTGTGGTAATATCGCTATTTTCAATCAACGCAATTAGGCCGTTAATGACTTCTGTTAAATTGTGGGGTGGAATTTTTGTTGCCATTCCTACAGCAATTCCCTCTGACCCATTCACCAACAATGTGGGAACCGCAGATGGTAGGACGGACGGTTCTTTTAGTGTTTCGTCAAAATTTGGGGTCCATTCCACTGTGTCTTTGTCCAGGTCTTTGAGCATTTCGCTGGTTATTTTTGTCATCCTGGATTCGGTATAACGCATTGCCGCAGCGTTGTCACCATCAATGGAACCAAAATTGCCCTGGCCATCCACCAATTGGTAACGCATGGAAAAGTCCTGTGCCATCCGAACCAGCGCATCATAGACAGAACTATCACCGTGGGGGTGGTATTTACCCAAAACATCCCCTACTATCCGGGCAGATTTTTTGTAAGGACGATTCCAGCTGGAACCCAATTCACTCATACCGAAAAGAATGCGGCGGTGAACCGGTTTCAGTCCATCGCGCACATCAGGCAAAGCCCGGGATACAATAACTGACATGGAGTAGTTGAGATAACTCTCCTTCATTTCGTCCACAATGTCCCGGGGGAGTATGTTGTCTCTATTAAAATCAATCATAAATAATTCCTGAAGTGTTAAACGTCGAGATTGATGACAAATTTTGCATTTTTCTCAATAAATGTCCGGCGGGCTTCCACGTCGCTTCCCATAAGGTTCTGGAACGTTTCAACCGCCTCTCCTGCACTTTCTACGGTGACCTGCATTAGCGTTCGGCGTTCCGGATCCATGGTGGTTTCCCAAAGCTGTCCCGGATTCATTTCACCCAAACCTTTGTAGCGCTGGATGGATACTTTTGTATTTTTATTATCTTTTCGCATGCGCTGGATCAGCAGGTCCCGTTCGTTATCATCATAAGCATAGGCTTCTTTTTTACCTTGGGATATTCGATATAGTGGCGGCAGAGCAAGATAAAGATAGCCCCCATCAATAATTTCTTTCATTTTCCGATAAAAGAAAGTGAGCAGTAGTGTTCGAATATGGGAGCCGTCCACATCCGCATCTGTCATAATAATGATTTTGTGGTAGCGGAGTTTTTCAATGTCTAAATCTCCGGCAGATCTTTCCCCCATCTCATCTTCGGAGCCTCCAAAACCAGCCCCCAAAGCTGTTATCATGGATTGAACCTCGTTATTGGAAAGGAGTTTGTCGATCCGGGCTTTTTCTGAATTGATCACTTTACCGCGAAGGGGCAAAATAGCTTGTGTTCGCCGGTCCCGACCCTGCTTTGCGGAGCCTCCGGCCGAATCCCCCTCAACCAGGTAAAGTTCACAGAAAGCGGGGTCCCGGTTAGAGCAATCCGCTAGTTTTCCAGGAAGAGAAGAACCGCCTAAGGCGCTTTTGCGGCGGATCAGTTCCCGGGCTTTCCGAGCAGCGCTTCTGCTCCGGGCTGCCAGGAGTGCTTTTTCAATAACGCGGCGACCGATGGATGGGTTTTGCTCTAAAAAGCCTAAAATACCCTCATACACCACCGTATCTACAATCCCTTTTACATCGCCATTTCCCAGTTTGGTTTTGGTTTGTCCTTCAAACTGGGGTTCTGCCACCTTGATACTAATGATCGCCGTAAGCCCTTCTCGAAAATCCTCACCCGACAACAATATTTTTTCATTCTTTTTTGCCTTGATAAGATTATTTTTCGTGGCGTGGTTATTCATAGCCCGGGTTAAAGCAGACCTAAATCCGGAAAGGTGTGTTCCTCCTTCAATGGTATTAATATTGTTTACAAAAGTAAGGATGGTGTCATTGTAGGTGTTGCCATAGCGCATAGCTACTTCCAGGGGAACTTCTCCATCCTCTTTTTTCACTGTAATGATCTTGTCATGAAGCGGATTGTTGTGTACGTCTAAATATTTAACAAAATCACTCAAACCGCCTTTAAAATTAAAAATATCTGATTCGCCATCTTCAGTCCGTTCATCTTTTAATACAATCTCAAGTCCGCTATTTAAGTAGGCCAGTTCACGTAGGCGTTCTGCGATAATATCATATTCAAAATCGATTGTTTTAAAAATGGTGCCATCCGGAAAGAAGCAAACTTTTGTCCCTGTTTTTTTGGCAGTACCGGTGACGTGCACTTCATTTTGCGGATCACCGATCTTATAATCCTGCCGATGAATTTTTCTATCCCGCTTGACCTCCACCCATAACCACTCGGATAGTGCATTCACAACGGAGACACCCACACCATGAAGACCGCCAGAAATTTTATAGGATCCTTTGTCAAATTTTCCACCGGCGTGTAGAAGCGTCATTACAACTTCAACGGCTGGTTTATTTTCTTCCTTGTGAATGTCAACGGGGATTCCCCGTCCGTTATCTTCAACGCTTACAGACCCGTCGGGGTTAAATATGACAATCACCTCGGTACAATATCCCGCCATGGCTTCATCAATGGAGTTATCAACGACTTCATAAACAAGATGGTGCAGACCTCGTTTGCCCACATCACCGATATACATAGCGGGACGTTTTCGGACCGCTTCCAGGCCCTCTAATACTTTAATGCTCTCGGCACTATATTGTGATGCTGCTTCTACGCTCATATGAATCGAATATCCTTAATCACTTTTTTATTTAATTTTTTATTCAGCGTTTCAATGATCTGTTTCTTTTGAAACTGAAGTTCTTGCCGCCAGGCCGGCGTTTCTGTTTTAACGGTCATTGTGCCGTGTTCCACGCTTATTGGCTCGGTGTTTTTTGATACATTTTTGCCCACAACATCTGGCCATATATCCATGGCGTTTTGCTGGGCAATGCCTTTTTCAAGTCCTGCTGATCTTAAAAATTTCTTGATAGGTCCACCAATGTGCTGCATTATCGTTCCAAATGATAGGTTTTATTTTCTTTTTCCCCGGACAATAAACCACTTTGTTCTACATTCAAAAGGTCTGTTGTTGTCACTATGGTTTGAACAGGTTCGCCCGATTCTGATTCCAGCCCTTGTAAAAGAGAAACGATCTTCTTGCTTCTCTCCAGGTCCAATTTGGCAAAAAGATCATCTAGTAAAAGAGTGGGGTGGGTTCCTGTTTTTTCACGGACAAAAACCATTTCAGCTAATTTTAATAATACCAGGGAAAGTTTATGTTCGCCCTGGGATCCAAAACTCCTGAGATCGCGATCATCCCAAATCAAAGATATATCATCCCGGTGAGGGCCGATAGTGGTTCTGCCCAGTGCAATGTCTTTTTTCAATGATTCTTTTATCCTCGCTTGATACGAATCTATATCGGGGACTGTTTTTAAATACCCCAGCTCTAATCGGATGCCCGTATCATATCGCTCAATAATAGATTGAAGGTATGTTTTAAAATCATTCATAAAGTCAAAACGAAGTTCCCAAAGCGCCTGTCCCGTTTTGGTTATTTGCTCATCCCAATGCTGGATGTCTTCTGTTGGTCGGCGGTTTTCTCTCACCTGTTGGATGGCTGCATTACGTTGTTTTAGAACACGGTTGTAAGTTTGTAATAAATCCACATATTCCCGAGATGTAACAGAAAACATTTTATCGAAAAACTGCCGGCGCTCTAATGGGGCGCCCTTGGTGACTGATTGTTCCTCTGGCGATAAAACAACCACATTGTTCCTGCCGATCAATTCTTTCCGCCCGGTTAAGATCTTGCCGTTTAATTTTAATTTTTGGCCGGAAGATTTTGTTACCTGTGCCGCCACTTCATCTGTGTGGCCATTGATTGAAAAACCACCGCGGACGACCAGTGTATCATCGCAACTCCGGATCAAGTCCCGTTGCTTATGGGTCCGGAAACTCCTGCCAAAAGACAGGGTGTGGATCGCTTCCAGCACCGCTGTTTTCCCGGAACCGTTTTCGCCCCAGATCACCGTAAGCCCCGGAATGAAATTGAATTCTTTTTTGTCATGATTTCGAAAAGAAACCAATTCAAGGCGTTGAATGGCCATGGGCTAAAAAAACCGGATAATTAGTCATTCAGACGAATTGGCATAAGGAGCATTAAACAGTCAATATTGTCTTCTGTTTTTTCTGGATTAAATAATGCGGCGCTAATCGATGTGTTAAACTCCGCAACAACCCGATCTCCGGCAACATGGGCAATAACATCTTTCAAATATTCAGCATTATACCCGATTACCAGATTTTCGCCATTATAGTCAGCGGGAATTTGTTCATGCGCTTTTGATGATTTTTCCGGATCTTCTGTGGTGATCTTGCATTCGGTTGCATCCAGGTTTAGGGCAACCTGGTGTGTAGACTTGTTTGAAAATATTGACACACGGCGAATGGCGCCCAAAAGCGCTTCTTTATCAGATTTTAAAACTTTATCGTTATCCTTAGGGATCACGCTTTCATAATCTGGAAAGCGCTCATCAATGATCCGGGTTAAAACCATATTTTTTCCCATTTTAGCGGTAATGTGATTTTCACCAATCATAAGTTCCACATCCTGAGATGACAGGTGGGTGGACATAAATGTTAAAAATTTTCTTGGGACAATTAAATCCCCGGTATATCCGTTAGTATTAAAATCTTTCCGGGTATACTTCACCAATCTGTGACCGTCTGTTGAAACCGCAGTTATGCCTGACTCGCTGAAACGAAAAAGAACACCTGTAAGGGCGGGTTTCAATTCGTCTCTACTGACAGCAAAGGATGTAGCGTCGATTATATTTTTTAACATTTCGCCGGAAACTCCCACAGACTTGGATCCACTGGTATCGGGAACCGCGGGAAATTCATCTGCTGGTTTCGCCATAAGATCGTACTCACCATTATCGGTTATAATTGAGGCTCGGTCTTTTTCATCGACCATCAGCGTCAGGCGGGTTTCCGGTAGTTCGTTGGTAATGTCAAATAATGTTTTAAGCGGAAGCGCTGTGGATCCGGCCTGTTCAAGGCTTACAGAAATCTCTTCCTGGATTGTAATCTCAAGGTCTGTAGCGCGAAGGGTGGTTTTTTCTTCTGATGATTCAATTAGAACACATCCCAAGATCGGTAACGTCGATCGTGTGGGCGTGGCCTTGGAAAGTTTCTGTAATGCTTGTTGTAATTCGGTTTTGGATGTGGAAAATTTCATTGAAATCCTATTTAAATAACGATACGGTATGAAATGGTTTTTACAAAGGTAAAAGAACCTGTAAAACTACCTAAATCGACCTTTTTTTAAAAAGGGTTTTTCGGGGTTATTTAAACTGTTTTTAAAAAGAACCTGCTTCATCTACCCGCCTTAAACGGCACGATAGAATAAGACCCTATGTCTGCTGCCGTTTTTTAAAAGACCAGGTGAATTCAAAGTTGGCAATTTTTTCACCGTCGCTATTTAATCCAACGGATCTTCCTTTAACGGTTTGGGGTTCGTTGCTGGTGATGGCAGCGTCCGCTGCTATATCAAATGGTTGCCAGTCGCTGCAGGTAAATGTAGTAACGTCTGTAGCTTTTTTCACAAATTCCGCCCGGATTGAGACAAGGATCACAGCCACGCTTTCATCTTTTCCTTTGGTTGCCAAAAGTGCATAGGCACCGGTGCTCAATTCTGCCGCCATTCCCAAAACAGCCCAAAAAGTAGACCGGAAAGGATTTTTATTCAGGTATTTGTATTTGACCCGGGTGACACACTGGGATTCATTGAGTTCAATAATTTTGAACCCGGTTAGAAGCGCTAACGGCAATTTTTGAACCGCATACAATTTAAACAAAAACCAATTTGTCATCTTAGTGCAGAATTTCTTTTGGATCTTGTTCATTTTTGATCTGGGTCTTTATTCTTTAAAAAACGATTTCTAGCTCACGTTCTCAATACGATATACGCCAACCTTAATCTTTTTTCCTTTGACTTTAATAGGTTCCAATTCTTTATAGGAAAATTGTTTTTTTGTTTCCTTCCAAACGGTTGGTGATACCAAAATTTCTCCGGGGCTTGCGGCGGAACAAAGTCGGGCGCCCAGATTGACCGCATCGCCAATCACTGTATAGTCCATCATGTCCCGGGAACCAATATTTCCTGAAACAACAATCCCGCGGTTAATACCGATTCCCACCATAATAGGTGCTTCTTTTCTTTTTTTTCTATTTTTGTTCAATCGTGTAATCTGTTCCTGCATTTCCACCGCAGTTTTCACAGCCCTGTTGGTATCGTCATCGGCAGAAATGGGCGCACCATAAACGATCATAAGTTCATCACCAATAATCTTATCAAGCGTACCGTTGTGCTTAAATACGATATCTATCATATCAGAAAAATACTCATTCAGGGTCGATACAACTTTTTCCGGTTTCATGTTTTCCGACATGGAAGTGAACCCTCGAATATCGCTGAACAAAATAGTGACTTCCCGTTCTTCGCCGCCCAAATTCAACTTTGCATCATCGTCCAACAGTTCATCCACAACTTGTTTCGACACATAGCGTTTAAACGTGTTTTTCACTTTGCTCACATCCGTAATGTCCTCAATCGCAATGACCAATCCCTGAACATCCCCATCTGGGTCGATTCTTGGCGCGGCAGACACATTCACAACGGCCTCTTCAGAGACAGTTAAAAAAGACATATTTATCTCAGAGTGTGTGGCATTCTTAATCTCCGCCCTTTGGATCAATTCAATAATTTCCTCATCCTTTTCAAACAGGTACATATAATGGTTGCCAATAATTTCAGCCATATTCATCTTGAGAATGCCCAGGCCAGCCTGATTGATGGAATCAATCTCACCCAGGGGATCCAGCGTGATCACGCCCGTGGCAATACTGCCTAAAATACTTTCATTGAATTGTTTGGCTTGTGTGATGTCCTTAAACAGGCGCGCATTGTCCAGGGCCACGGCGCCCTGGTTGCACAGGGCAGAAAGAAGATCCAAGTCTGTTTGATTGAATGCCTCCACGCCATGGCGGGTTTCTTTATTACACAATAACATATAGCCCAAAATGTTATCCTTGGCCTGTAAAGGCGCAATGATTATGTTATCTTCGCCTAGTTTTTTCTGCAATGTATTTTTGTCGTTGGGTGTTAAAATAATACCGATTTTTTCTTCTTCAATTTTTTTAAAAATACTTAATCTTTTTGAGATAAGCGCAGATGTTTCTTCCCAGTTAAATTTATTTACAGGTTCAAGAATAGGGCTGTTCTCTTTCGGTATGAGCATCATTCCCCTGGATGCATTCAAAATTCCTACAGACCGCCAGAGAATTTCTTCACCCAATTTATCCATATCTAAAACAGAACTGATAGCTACGCTGATATCGAACAATGTTTCTAACTCAAGCAGTTTCAGGTTCAGTTGTGTTTGTTTTTCTTCAACATCCTGGATGAGTTCATAATTATACAACGCCTTGGTCAGGTGATTAGCGATAATCTCTAAAATCTTAAGATCCGTAGCTGTGAAAACTTCATCCATGAATTTTTTCCCAACGCACAAAACTCCCAGCATGTGGTCTTTATGAAACAGCGGAACCAAAATTTTCATAGCTGATTCAGTGATGCATTTTTTCAACTCACCGGTTATCCAAGGTGGTATTTTATCCAGTTTAATGTGATCATGACGGTGTTTTCCAGATTGGTCTATAAGTTTTTTTGGCGGAGAAAACGGTTTCCGTTCTTGAAGTCCCTGCGATGCCAAGACGGAGAGTTTTTCTTTCGTGCGGTGGTATAAAAAAATAGCGCCTTTCGACGCCATCACCGTCCCCAGCGTGAGCCGGAGAATTCCTTTGCCTACCGATTCGGGTTTTTCTGCGTCGATGAGGACTTCTCCCAATTCATCCAGGGATGCTAAATAATAATCAAGCTGGTCTGATGCGCTGACTTCAACCACAATAGGTCAACCGTTTATGCCATGCCTTCCAACCCTTCGGCTTCAGAGTAGTACACAGTAGAATATTTTGTAAGGCCCATAATATTAAATGTTTTTTCAACAATGGGTGCCAAATTGTAGTAGCCCAGTTTTCCATCTACGTCCTGGAGTTTTTCAATGATCTCGATCAAAATGGAAACACCAATGCTGTTCACTACTTTTGATTTTTCAAGGTTGAGAAGAAAGTGTTTTTTTCCGCTATCCATTTTTTCATAACAGGCCTCAGACACTTTTTCGCCACCCACGTTGTTCAGGTAGCCCGTTGTCTCGATAATGACAATGTCACCCTCTTCCCGAACATTTAAGCTAAAATCAGACATTTTATCTCCTTTCTAAATTTTTTTTCTTTTTGGTCATGGTAACGGTAGTGCCTTCCGGTGTGGATTCATATTCCACCGTATCCATTAATTCTTGAATGAGTTTTAATCCCCACCCCCGTTTTCGATCAGCTCCAAGTTTTTCTTCGATATTTGGGCTCTTCACTTTGGATGGGTCAAATCCCTTCCCCTTATCCGTCACTTTGATCACCAGGGTGTCATCCTGAATAATAAAATGGATCTCTACATTTTCAGAATCACTTTCACTGTGTTCAAAGGCATTAATGGTGGCTTCAATAATGGCCATACCAATCTCGGCTGACTGATCCTCAGTCAGGTTCATGTGTTTTGCCACAACTTCTGCGGTCTTGGTGGCGGCCAGTTCCATATCTGGAATGATCGGCAGGGTTAATTCTACTCTGGGCGAATTTTTCGAGCTCATAGCGTATCCCGTTTTGTTTTATTAACGGGAATTGGTTTATAAAAATTAGAGTACAGTATCATGAAACAAAAGGCTTACTTTTTCTTTACCACCACAATAGTGATATCGTCCTGGTTTCTTAAGTCACCCAACCAGGCTGTGCCCAGATCCAACAGGGCTTGTTTTTGGTCGTTGGCATTTTGGTGACCATTTGCTTTAACGCAGTCCATGACTGCTTCATACCCCAACATCTGTTCGGTGTGGTTCATGGCTTCCGGCAGACCATCGGAAATAAAAACCAGTGAGTCGCCTTTTTTAAATCCAAATTCCACCAGGCTGAATGTTTCGCCCCGTAAGCTTCCCAGGGGCAGGCCCTCCAGCAGAATTTCATCCACTTCGCCTGTGGAGTTGTGATAATGATAC
>Ga0208879_1003234_pt1 | contig 13562 bp, 12 predicted proteins | sample Knorr_S15_td_Bot_FD_185605 | JGI IMG/M metagenome (GOLD analysis project Ga0208879, IMG submission 185605) | Marine microbial communities from Southern Atlantic Ocean transect - Knorr_S15_td_Bottom_ad_5009_LV_A (SPAdes) (version 2) | ecosystem: Environmental > Aquatic > Marine > Oceanic | place...
GCATCATCTTCTTCGATGAAATCGATGCGATTGCGCCGAGACGCGACGGCGCTGATTCGAATTTCTCCGACCGGCTCGTGGCGCAGCTCCTGACCGAAATGGACGGCATCGATGATTTGAAGGGCGTCCTAGTTCTCGCAGCCACCAATCGCCCCGAAGCTATTGATAAGGCGCTTCTGCGTTCCGGCAGGTTCGATGAAATCATCGAGATTCCGTACCCGGACGTGGACAGCCGTCTCTCGATCCTGAAAGTCCACACCCAGAACAAACCGCTCGCCGAAGGCATCGACCTCGCCAAGCTCGCCATCCTCACCGAAGGCATGAGTGGCGCCGAGCTCGAAGCCGCGCACGACGACGTCGTTGAGGTCCCGCGCGGTGCAGAAGATGACCGGGATCGCCTCGGTTTCCGGGTCTGCCTTGAGACGCCGACAGACCTCGTAGCCGTCGATCTCCGGCATCATGATATCGAGCAGGATCAGGTTGGGTTTTGCCCGCGCCGCGTTCTTGAGCGCTACGGCGCCGTTGGGCGCCAGCAGTACTTGATAACCCCGATCTTCCAACATGCGCCGCAACACGTCGAGATTGGCCGGCTGGTCGTCGACCAGCAGCACCTTGGCGTCTGCCGCATGGAGGGGATCAAGGCATTGGTGGGTACCCGTTGGAGAGTTGTGAGGATACCGTCCATGTCCTGCCGCTGGCTCAGTAGCCGCAGGTGGTCGGCGAGCTGTTGCTCCGCTTCGCCCGCCTGCTCAAGCTGGGCGCAGTACTGCTCAATCTCGGTGACGCTGTAGAGCTCGGCGGCTTCGACGATCTGCGCGCGCAGACTGTCATCAAGACGCGCGTCTGTGAATCCGCTAGCGGTATCGTCACCGGCCGGAGCCGCGGCGACCGTCGAGTCGCTCGGCTCCTCGAATTGCACATTCAGCTGTTCGGCCAGAGTGGCGCAAATGCGCTCGAAGCGGAAGGGCTTGTCGATGAAGTCGTCGAAGCCCGCCTCGAGGTAACCCCGGCGCTCGTGGTCGAGGACTGACGCCGAGATGGCGACCGCTTTCACGTCTTTGAAGTCGTCGAGCTGGCGCAGATGGCGCACCGCCTCCAACCCGTCCATCACCGGCATGCGGATGTCGAGGAAGACGATGTCGGGTTTGTCGGCCTGCAGCATTTCCAGGGCCTCGCGTCCGTTGGTTGCCGTCGCCACAGCAGCGCCCAGGTCGACCAGCATTCTCTCGAGAATGTCCCGGTTCTCGCGCACGTCGTCGGCCAGCAGCACTTTCACTCGCTGTCCTTTGGCCAGGCGCCGGACATCGGCGTAGGCGTCGACGTCAGCGACGACGAGATCGTTCTCGGCCGGTAGAAGGTCGATCTCGAACCAGAAGGTCGAACCCTCGTCCGGTACTGACTCGAGCTCCAGCTGACTGCCCATAAGTTCCAGCTGTCGCTGCGTGATCGCCAGCCCCAGGCCCGTACCGCCTTGCTCCTGACCGGCCGCCCCTTGCTGAAAGGGCTGGAAGACGGCCTCGCGCTCGGCGGCGCTCAACCCGGGGCCGGTGTCGACTACCTCGATGCGGTAGCGGTTCGTCGCACTGCCGTTGCCGGTGGGCTCGCCGACGCGGTCGAGTCGCAAGGTAACCTGCCCCTCGCTGGTGAACTTCACGGCGTTGCCGAGCAGGTTGATCAGTACCTGCCGCAGCTTGGCCTCGTCGCCGCGGACCGGTATGGGGCCGGTGGGCAGGCCCTGCAGCTGCCAGGCCAACCCCTTCTCGCAGCAGTGCATCTCGAACATAACCCCGAGCCCTTTCAGCATTTCGCGCAGGTCGTAATCGGCTTCGGTCAGCTCCATGCGGCCGGCCTCGATCTTGGAGATGTCGAGGACGTCGTTGATGAGTTTGAGCAGATGGTCTCCGCTGCTCTGGATCGTCTCCACGGCGTGGCGATGGTCGGCGGTCAGGTCGTCGCTGCGTCGGAGGATCTGGGCGTAGCCGAGGATGGCGTTCATCGGCGTGCGGATCTCGTGGCTCATGTTGGCGAGGAATTGCGACTTGGCGCGGTTGGCGGTCTCGGCCGCATCGCGGGCGCGGGCGAGGTCGCGGTTCCGCTCCTCGAGCTGTTGGAAATCAAGGTAGCGGGTATAGCCCAGGTTGGCGACATCGGCGAAGCGCTGGAGCAGTGCAATCTCGTTATCGGTAAACGGATGTCCATCCCGGCTCATCGCCAGTGTGCCAAATTCGGACGGTACATCGACGACCCAACGCCGACCGTCGTGTCGATGATAGGCCTGGCCGCTCCGCCAGTGGCTGAGCACGCAGCCGGCGTCGGGCGTGCCGTTCATGTCCAACTTGGTGACTCCAGAGCCCGTATCGTACATCTCAGCCCAGCCGCTGTCGCGCTCGATCACGATGAAGGTGAACCCATGAATCTCAAGACCGACGTCGTTCAGCGCGGAGTGACTGACGCTGATCACCTTGTGCAAGTCGTCCACACGCAACATCGACGCCACCTCGGCGCGCACCCTCTCGAGTCCCCGCTCGAGGATCAGCTCCTGGTTCTGGGCTCGGAGGCTGTGGTCGCGCCGCACGACGCGGGTCGTCTGCCAGGCCACCAGGACCAGCGCCAGGGCGAGTCCGCCGGCCCACGAGATACGCTCGTAGGGCAGGTGGACGGTCAGCTGCACCTGCGCCGGTTCGGTGGAGTAATTGAGGTCGCGATCGACGGCCTTCACTTCGAAGGTGTAGTCGCCGACGGGCAGGTCTTGAAACACGACCTGCGGTTCGTAGAGCGCCTGCCAGTTCTCCTCGAGGCCGGCGACCGCGACGTCGTAGCCGAGGGGATGCCTTACATCCAGGAAGCTTTCGACCCCGGTCTCCGCGGCGCCGCGCAGGACTCTGACGGGCACCCGCCACTCGTAGGTTCGCCGGTTTCCCTCGCGCCGCATGACGGCCACGCCGCCGTCCAGGGTTGTCTCGAGCTGCGAGCCGCGGAATTCCAGCTGTGTCGGATGGTCGTGGTGAGTGGCGTCGAAGTAGACTTCCACGCCGTCCTCGCGGTTCCACGAGGCATTGATGGGATCGTCGATCCAGACGTCGTCCTCCACCTTTACCGCGACGTAGAACACCTCCCCGGCGTCGCCGTAGCCGATGGCGTGCCACGCCTTGAGGTCGTCCTCCCCTTCGAGCCCTTCGAGCCCGAATCCATACTCCACCAAGGCGATGGGCATCCACTCGGTCTGCTGCGGCCAGTCACTCAGGTCGCCGTCGACGACGATGCCTGAGAGGGCGGGCGCGTGGGCGACGGCGCCGTTGTGGGCTGTCACCGGTGCGCTACCGATCAGGCCGAGGATGAGCGCCACGGCCGCGCGTCTCAAGATGTTCATGGGAATGCTCACGATGTCATCTCCTTCGCGGCGACTGTCACTTCTGGCTCCGGTACACCAAGCAATCTGGCGGCTCGCGTGGCAAAGTAACGGGCCAGATCCGGAATGTCCTCGCGCCGGTCGCACAGGGACGGCAGGGCGATCTCGTGGGTGAAACGCCGCTGCAACCCGTCGTGCAGAAGCTCGTCGGCGACCAGCTGGGGTAGGTCGAAGTTGCTGCCGGCGATAACGCGCACGTCGACCGGCAGCGACATCGTCTCGCCCAGGCGGTTGGCGCTGCCGGTCTCCATGGCCCGCACCAGACCTGCCTGCAGCGGCACAGGCATGGCGTCGATACCCGACAGGTAGAGGGTGCCTCCAGCGGCGAGCTGATAGTGGCCTTCGCGATCCTCGGTAGCCTCCTGGAAGGCGCCCACTACATGGCCGAAGAGCATCGACAGCGCTTCAGTGCGGCTGCTTATGGAAGTCATCACGTCTTGCGGCAGATCGCTGCAGCTCAGCTGTACGAAGGGTCCGCCGGAGCGCGGGCTGCCATAGTGAATGGCCCGCGCGAGCAGCTCTTTGCCGGTCCCCGCGGCGCCGTGGATGATCACGGCGCCACCACCGCTGTCCTCCTGCGCCGTGCGGACCTGATCCATCACCGTTTTCATGGTGGCGCTCCGGGCGATCAGACCGTCCAGACCCCAGCTGAGGGCGTCGCGCTCGGCCATATCGCTTAGCTGCGTCTTCATCAGCCGGCGCAGCGCGATCTCCTTCTCGAGCTGACTGTTCTTCTCCTGCAGCGCCTGGATTCCGCGTTTCAACTCGCGATTCAACCGTGCGATCTCGAGGTGGGTGCGCACCCGCATCACCACCTCTTCGTCGCGGAACGGCTTGCCCACGTAGTCGACGCCACCGGCCTGGAAGCCTTTCACCAGCGATTCGGCATCATCGTTGGCGGTGATGAAAATAACGGGGGCGCCGCGGGTGTCGGGGTCGGCTTTCAGCCGCCGGCAGACCTCGTAGCCGTCGATGCCGGGCATCATCACGTCGAGCAGGATCAGATCCGGACTAACCCGCGGGCATTGCGCAGCGCCACCTCCCCATTTGGGGCCAGAAGCACCTGGTAGCCTTCACTCTCCAACAGTTGGCGCAACACGTCCAGGTTGGCTGGCACATCATCGACGATGAGGATGCGAAACGGGGTCTCGGTGGCCTGGTGGCCGATTTCGGAGGTGCTCATGTCGTCTGTCTTTGCGATTCGGGCGATGATGGGTGCCGCGTTGATGCGGTAACAGGCAGGATTAACGCGAAGGTTGTGCCACAGTCTCTGTCCGGGGCAGGTAGATCGCGGACAACCGCTTCGGCGGCAACAAGTTAGTGCGAAGGGGGTGGGGTGCCAAATCGCCATCGACGGCGCCGGACGGGATCCTGAGGTGTACGGGTGGAGGTACAGGTGCTAGAAATCGTAGACAGGCATCCTGTGCTCAGTACAACTCCCTCAGCCGCCGCGACGCGGCCGCCTCGTTCTTCAACTTCTGGTAGGGTTCCTCCAGCGGGATGTCGCCGTCCAGGCCAGGCGAGAAGCCGCAATCAGGGTTGATGCTCAGACGTTCGGGATCCACGTGTTTCATCGCCTCCTCGACGCGGGCGACGATCTCGTCCCGGGTGTCGATCTTGTCGAAGCGGCACTCCACGGCGCCCAGACCGATGAGCTTGTCGTCGGGCAGCTGTCTGAGGATGGCGACGTCGCCGGTGACGGGAATGCTGAATTCCATTACATACTGGTCGACATCGATCTTCTTCATGGTCTCTATGATGGGCTCGTAGCCGCCCTCCGCTCCCCAGCCTCGACGGCCCCAGTTGCGGCGGCACAGGTGCAGGGCGGTCTGCACCTTGTCGATTCCGGTGAGCATCTCGTTGATCTTGTCGGCGGCCAGGTCCATCTCGTATTGCGCGTCTTCGAAGGAGTCGCGGTACTGCGGGTCTACCAGCACGCACAGGTGGGGCTCGTCGATCTGCACCACGGTCACACCCGTTTCCTGCAGCGCCAGCAGCTCGTCGTGCAGGATGGGTACGAGGTCGTCGATGAACTTGTCGCGGGTCGGATAGGCTTTCGACGAGACCCCCTCCTCCCACAGTCTGACGCCGAGCAGATACGGCGACGGCACGCACACCTTGGTCATGCGGTCAGTGGCCTCAACGAGGAAACGCGCCTCCTCGGCGATCAGTCCCGGTTTGACCACTTGCATTGGCTCGGTGATGGAGATCCCCCATCGGTGCGGATCGGTGCGCAGGTCGGCCTCGAATCCGGTGGCGATGTCGGCGATGATGTGGGTGTAGGCGTGGCGTCGCCACTCCCCGTCGCTGACCAGATCGAGCCCGGCCTGCTCCTGCACGGCGATGGCGTAGCGCACTGCAGCGTCCATCTGCGGCGAGCGCGCCGCCTCGGCTGACTCGGGTCCAGGGGTTGCGGGTAGCATCTCCTTCACCATCAGCGGTCTGGGGAGGCTGCCAACCACACCGGCGGCAAAAGGGGTCTGGGCGAAGCGTTTGGATATGGCCATGGTATCTCCGTCTGTTTGCGGGTGGGCGGCATTCGCCGCGGCTCAACGCGAGGTCTCCTCCAGCGGCGCGCTGTCAGCCGCCCGCCAGGATTTCGGCCAGGCGGAGCAACGAGACGATTTCAACTCCCTGTACCTTCTGGCCATACAGGTGGCCAAAATCGCGCTTGTCGCCGGTGACGAAGAGAGTGCACGGACTCCTGATCGCGGCGCAAAGCAGGGGGGCGTCCTTGGTTACAACCGAGATGGGGAGGGGGAAGAGGACGGAGGGGACGATCTCCAGACTGGCGATCACATCGAAGGCGGGTAGCCAGTTGGACCGTTTTAGCTCGAGGTTCTTCCGGGCCTCTGCTACGGCGAGATCGCTGGTAACGACAGCCTCCCTCGTGGCCGCCCAGGAGACCAGGCCGGCGATGTTGCTCCCTGCATTGCTCGCTGAGAACAGGACGTTAGCGTCTAGAAAGATCCGCACGTACCGCGATGGGACTTGGGCTATGGGGACCTGGGCTATGGGGACATGGGCAGGTGTGGGCCGATGGCTTCCTCATCGCTGGCAAACTCGTCTATGCGTCCTTCAGAATACAACTCAATGGGAACGCTGACCGATGGGCGCAGCAAGATGCCTTCCGGACATTGCTCGACGATCAGTTCGTCGTTCGCCTTGAGACCAAGCGCCCGGCGCAGTGCCGCGGGAATAGTGATCACTCCCCGTTCGGTGATTGTAACCTTGCTCTGCATAATGCCAGTATAGCAGTATTACTGCAGTTCTGCAAGTACTCGCCAGAGGCTGAGCCAAATGAACCTTCCTTCGTAACGGCTGAACTTAATTCCTTGACCGCATGGGCGTCCCTGCGCGTGATTGTTTCACGGAGCGGCTGCGATGTTCCCCTGCCGCCGCTCCGGGGTCGGTGGCGCAAGCAGCTGCTGACGGCAACGGGAAAGAACGGAGGAGACAGCATGACAGACAATAGACTCGCCCTTCTGGGCGGCAAGCCATTGGGTGTGCCGGCGCCGGCGTCGCGTTGGCCGTTGATCGATAAGGCTTCGGTGCGGCAGGTGGTCGATCTGCTGGAGTGTCGGGCCACACCGTCGCCCTCGGGCGCACCAGCGAGGTCATTCGCAAGGCGGAGGACAGCCTGAGCGCCTACCACGGCGGGCGTCACGTGCTGACGACAAATTCAGGGCACGCGGCGCTGATGTGCGCCCTGATGGGGCTGGAGATCGGCGATGGCGACGAGGTGATCACGACCCCATGCACCTGGGGCGCTTCGACGTCCTGTATCCTCAGCGTGGGGGCGGTGCCGGTGTTCGCCGACGTCGATCGTGTCAGCGGGCTGTTGGACCCGAGAAAAATCGAGGCGGCGATCACGCCGCGCACGAAGGCGGTGCTGGCCGTCCATCTCTACGGGCAGCCGGCGGACATGCCGGCGATCAACCGGGTGGCGCGCAAGCACGGCCTCAAGGTGATCGAGGACGGCAGTCAGGCCCATGGCGCTCGCATCGGCTCTCAGGTCGTGGGTACCTTCTCCGACGCGGCGGGTTTCAGCAGTATGGGCGGCAAGCTGCTGGCCACATCGGAAGCGGGCTTTCTGGTGACGCCCCACGAGGAGGTGTTCTGGAAGGCGGCGATGATGTGTCAGCATTACGGGCGCAGCGCCGAACCCGAGTTTCCCGACGAGTTCAAGCCCTACGTCGACAGCCTGGTCTACACCTTCCGTCTGAGCCCGTTGATCGCCGCGCTGTTTCCCGCTCAGGTGAAGCGTCTCGACGGCCAGGTCGCGGTGCGCGGTGAAAATGCGGCGGTCTTTCGCGAGGCTGTGTCGGCCTGTCGTTTCATGCGGATCCCGAAGTACCGCAAGGGGGTGGAGCCGGGGTTTTATGTACTGACGACGAATTTCCTCAGCGAAAAGGCGGGGGTGCGCCGCGAGACTTTCCTGGCAGCGCTGAAAGCGGAGGGGGTGCAGGCCTTTGCCTACGTGCCGGAGGGGATCCAGCACTGGCGGCGGTTGCGGTGGAAAGGCTACGACGGTCCCGTGCCGCACTGGCAGGGACAGCTGCGGCGGGCGAAGATCGACTACAGCTCTCAGCCATTGCCGAACTGCGACTACAAGGTCGAGCACGCCGTCGAGTTGAGCTTCACGCGCTGGCACAAGCCGGCGCGCCGAGCGATGCGAAGGATGGCCGACGTCTTCCTGAAGGTGGAGGACCAGATCGAATCGCTCAGGGAGTACGAGAGGGAGTTTGACAGGGCAGGCGACAGGAAGGACGAGGCAGCGCAGGACGAGCGCACGGGGGCCGGCACGGAGCGCGCACTCGGCGAGGCTCGGCGTGCGGCGGCGTCATATCAGAGAGGAAAGGGGCGATGAGCGGACTCACGAGGGTGGAGAGCGACGAGTATCGCGACAACGGCTTCGTTGCGCGGCAGGGGATGCTGTCGGACGCGGAGTGTGATCGAATCGTCGAGCACATGGTCGACCTGCGCACCGGGCGCGAAAGGCTGGATGGGTTCGAGCTGCGCCAGCCCGGGTCGGCCAATGAGTGGGGACGCACTCACAACCAGCACGTCTACGATCCCATGGCGCTGGAATACCTGCTGTTGCCGCAACTGCGGGAGCCGTTGCACGACTGCATGGGAGAGGAGGTGGAGGGCATCCAGACGATGTACTTCTGGAGGGGCTCGGAGCAACGCCGGCACCAGGACCAGTTCTATCTGCCCGGCTGCATGTCGGCGTGGCTCGCCTTTGTCGATGTGAGTCAGCAGAACGGTACGATCTGGGTACAGCCCGGGTCCCACCGGAAACGGCTGCTGACGGGGACGGACTTCGCCGAGGAGGGCGAGTTTCACGAGTGGGACTACAACGACGCCGTCGACGAGCAGTACCGGCGGAATCAGGCCGAAGGCGTCGCCGACGAAGTGCCGGTGGAGGTGCCACGGGGCAGCGTCGTGTTCTTCAACGGCGGGCTTGTCCACCGGGGTGGCGAGATCCTGCAGCCCGACTCGGACCGGCACGTGCTGGCCAATCACTACATTCCATACGGACTCGACGACTGGCCGCACACGTCGTGGATGCGACATGGATTTAACGGGGCCGTGCGCCGGCACCCGCAACCGGCATGAGGAGGCGAAGATGAGTACGGTACACGGTGATCCTTACGTGGTCGACAAGAACCTGGGGCAGAAGTTAGTGCTGTCGGACGGCGATCTCCCCACCGTCAATGCCGATGGCGAGTCCGTTGTCGAACTGACACAGGAGCAGAAGTATCTGTTCGACACGCGCGGCTGGCTGCTGATGCCGGGGGTGTTGATGCAGGAGGAGATCGACGCTATGCGCGAATTCGCCCTGCGTCTGCAGCAGGAGCCCGAGGCCCTGCCCGAGCACCATCGCTGTGCCGTCGCGGGTCCGTTGGAGAAGCTGGCCGACCACCCGGTGGTCGTCGGCTTTCTCAACGAGTTCCTCGCTTTCCCCCATCTGTCGAGCGCCTCGTGCTACGGTTACCGCATGGAGAGCGCGGCTTTGCGTTACCGCACCTCCGCTCCCGAGCAGCAAGGCGCTTTCAGTCCGCACAATGGCAGCGGCATGTTCCGCTTCGCCCACGACTCTCACCACTACCAGTGTATTCCCGGCAAGGCGTTCAGTGGGCTGACGCGCGTCGTCTGGGAGCTGACACCGGTGCACAAGGGGATGGGCGGCACCCTGTTGGCTACCGGCAGCCATAAGGCGGCCTATGCCTCCCCGGAGTCGACTGAGAATCCCGACTCGGCGGTCTGGGAGACCTACGAGTGTCCGGCCGGATCGGTGCTGTTCTTCACCGAGGCGCTGGCGCACAGCACGGCGCCGTGGACGAACGAGGCTAATCCGCGCGTCTCGATCTTCAATCTCTACAACAGCGTCGGCTCGCGCTGGGGGACGTGGAATCCGCCCGCTGAATTAGTGCAGGAGATGCCGCCCATGCGGCAGACACTATTCCGCGGCACGCATTGCGCCGACAATCTGCCCGGGTACCGCTACGGCGGACAGAATCAGCAGGATCGGCGGCCGCTCGATGGGTGTGGTGAGTGAAGGACGGCTGGCCAGTTGTTGGCGGCGAGAGAGAAAATGCCTGCCCTGACCTTGATGGTGATTGCCCTCATCGCGACCTGCCAGACACGTCTCCTGGGCCAGGGCCCAGATGAGTCAGAGCAGCTGCTGTCCGAGCTGGGCTGTGTCGTCTGCCATACCGATCTCGATACTCCTACGACCATAAGGCGGCAGGCCCCGTCGTTGAGCCCTGTCAGGCCCTACCAGCCGGGGCGCTTGTTGGACTACCTGCAAAATCCTCGAAGAATCCGCCAGGACATTGGCAACGCTCGTATGCCGGATTTCCGCTTCAATGAAAAAGAAGCGCTGGCATTGACGCTATTCCTGACTGCATCGTCGGCAGGGCCTGAGCAATCAGGGCGGGTGATCAGCGACAGCTCCTTTGCGCAGCACTATCAGGCACGAGAACGAGATCACAGCGGTGAGCTGGATGAAGCCTACAGCTTAGCGAAAACTTCCTTTCCGGGCGTCACTTCCCTTCTGGGAGAGGAGATATTCCTGGCGCAGAACTGCATCGCCTGTCACAGTCATGGTCAGCGGCAGTCACCCCACCAGATGTTGGCGCCTGGCCTGTCCGATGAAGGGAATCGGGTGCAGGAAGGGTGGCTTCGCACATTCCTGGAGCAGTCCTTTTCGATCAGACCTTTTGGCTTCCACCCGGGCACTGGCAGCCGCATGCCCGATTTTCGGCTTACCGGCGATGAGGCACGTCTCCTCGGCGATTTCCTGATGACTCAGAAAAAACCTCGAGAACATCGGACCGGTTACGAGCCCGCCAGACTCTCGACCTTTTCCATGCGCAAGGCCGAGAAGATCTTCAGGGAGAAGCTGTCATGCATGGGATGTCATCGTATCGGCGAGGAAGGCGGGAAAGTCGGCCCGGATTTGAGCAAGGTGTCCGGCCGGCTGTTGCCGTCCTATGTGTTCAACATCGTTGAGGATCCGCAGGGAACAGTCCAGGGTACGGTAATGCCAAAGGTCCTCATGCCGGCTGGGCAGCGGGAATTGATAGTCAACTACCTGTTGCAGTTGAGTGAAACACGAGAGGACTCGACCTATCTCTCTCTGGCAGACCATCCCATAACATTGGTCGAAGGTCTGCCCCCGGCCGAACAGAATTACTCGAGGTTCTGCGCGCCCTGCCATGGCGAAGGCGGAGATGGTCAGGGATACAACATCGCCTATCTCCCAGCTCGTCCCACAGCGCATCGAGACAGCGAATACATGGCCACCCGCACAGACGCAGCACTCTACAACGGAGCTGCGGCCGGCGGGTACATCCTCAACAAGAGCCACGCCATGCCGCCCTGGGGCGACACGCTTAGCCGTCGGGAACTCACCGGCTTGGTGTCTTACATGCGCGAATTGTGTGGGTGCGAGGGCCCCGCCTGGTCGAGAGATGGGAAATAAGAGTACCGCAGTTATTGTGGGTTTCCTGGCTCTGGCAATTTCGCTGGCGATCTCCTACCTCCCGGATGACCGGCATGTCGAGACGGGCGAGATGGGCGCCGGTGAGACGGGCGACCTGCGGCTTCGGGAGTTGCCTCTTCCGCTGCCAAAGCAAGTCGGGGAGGTGGAGATTTCACATGCGGACTTCAGTGGCTCAGAAGCGTGTGCGGAATGCCATCTCGAGATGTATGATCTGTGGAGAAACTCGACGCACGGCAGAGCTGGTGGTGACCCGGACAGGGTTGAGATCGTCGCCAGATTCGATGGCAGATCGCTGGTCTTTGCCGATGCCGTCGTGACCCCGGTCAACAGGAAGGGAAACTACCTGTTCGTCGTTAAGCCGATGGAGGGTCCGGAATTCGACATCGAGATTGAAGCGGTGGTGGGCGGTGGGCTCATGATGGGTGGCGGTACTCAGGCGTTCTTTGCCAAGGCTCCGGATGGCACGGTGCGCTTCCTGCCATTCGACTTCAGCCGGCATGGGGACCACTGGTTTGTGCAACTCAACAAGAACCATCACTGGGTGCCTGTCAGCAGAGACATTGCGCTGACGGATCTGGCCAACTGGCCGCCTCACCGAGCTCTGGGAACATACGAAGGGTCTTCCAATTGCCAGAACTGTCACGGCAGCCAGATCACCCTCGGCTACAACGAGCAAGAGAGACGGTTCGAGACCCGGTATACCACCTTGAGTATCAACTGCGAATCGTGCCATGGGCCGGCCAAGCGACATGTCGAGCTGATGCGCTCTGCGAATGCCGCTGACCTCGCCCAGATAGGATTGGCATCCCTTTCCACGCTTTCGAAGGACGAGTCTCTTCTGGTGTGCTTTCGCTGCCACGCGACGAAAGACGCGGTGCAGCCCGACTACATCGACGGCAAGCCGCTCGAGAGGTATTTCTCACTGAAGTTGCCGATACTCGCCAAGGAGCTGCATACACCCGACGGGAGGGTGCGGTCTTTCTCCTATCAGGAGAACCACCTTTTCAGCGACTGCTACATCAATGGCTCCATGACGTGTGTGGATTGCCACGCGCCTCACGCGCTTACATACCGCGACAATTTCGGTAGGGCGCTGCAAGGTCGCTTCGACAACGGACAGTGCACCGGCTGCCATGCTAACCTGGAAGAGACCCCGGAGCTCCACTCACACCACAAGTCTGGTTCGAAGGGAAATCTGTGCGTCTCCTGCCACATGCCCTATCTGCAGGCCCAGGGCATCGGCGATCAGATTACCTATGGGCGATCCGACCACCTGATCGCCATACCGCGCCCGGAGTATGACGCTTCTATCGGCATCGAGAACGCCTGTCTGAAATGTCATCCGGACAAGAGTACTGAAGTGCTTGAGGAGCAGACGAGAGCGTGGTACGGGGAGGTCAAACCGCTCAATATTCTGGTTCGCCGACTACTGGAAGCAAAAGCGGTAACTGATTATGACCAGGCCAGCGACCTGCTGCTGAATTCTCGACCCCACCACCCGATCGCTCAGGTAACCGGTTTATTCGAATTTCTCAAGCGATTCATGACCGTCAACATGGTCTCCGCCGACGAGCAAGTGATCGGACAACTGAAGGCGATGTCGAGCAGCAGCGACCTGGACCTGAGAGCTTTTTCCATGATGGCACTGCATTTCGCTTACGGACAGCACTCGGGTGTACGAGAATTCCTGGCAGATCAACTACAGTCGGCAGCAGGCGATGATGCGGCAATTCGGGGCCGGTGGGCATTGGCCCTGGATTATCTCGGCAGCCGCTACGCTATGAGCAGCCAGTATGACGATGCCGTCGCCTGCTTTGAGAAAGCTATTGAAGTAAGACCGGATGACCCGGTTGTTTTTTCAAACCTGGCGAAGGCTCATCGGGATCACGGCGACAACACGGCGGCGATAGAGGCTTTTCGAACCGCCATCCAACTTCAGCCCGCCAGTCCGCGTTACTATTTTCAGTTGGCCAAGACCTACGCGCAGATGCGGCGAGATACCGAAGCAATCCAGGTGCTGGAGCAGGGCTTGATCCGTGCGCCAGACGACAAAAGCGCCCGGCGATTGCTGCGGCAGCTTCGTCAGCAGGAGCGATTGTAGACGGCGACGACAGGTGTCGCTTCTTTCGAGAAACTGTC
>Ga0208879_1003236_pt1 | contig 13559 bp, 13 predicted proteins | sample Knorr_S15_td_Bot_FD_185605 | JGI IMG/M metagenome (GOLD analysis project Ga0208879, IMG submission 185605) | Marine microbial communities from Southern Atlantic Ocean transect - Knorr_S15_td_Bottom_ad_5009_LV_A (SPAdes) (version 2) | ecosystem: Environmental > Aquatic > Marine > Oceanic | place...
TAGAAGTAACACACGAAGCTAATACAAGATACAATGCTGGAAAATCTGATATGAACATTATAGCTAAAGATTCTGCTATGGACCTTGCTGGTACTAAAAAGCAAATGGGTGGTTTTGAATTCCCAGATGCAGCAACAATGAGATCTAAGTATATGAATGATGGTGGAATACTTATGACTTATCTAAATGTTATGGGTAACATGTTTGCTACGTCTGAAAACCCAGCTCTTAAAGATTACTCTAAAGTAGTTGATACTGGTTATCTACCTAACTAAGAGTTAAATAAAAATTAAATAGGCGCCAATTAAATAAATTGGTGCCTATTTTTTTTGTAAAAATTCTAATATATTATTTTTATGAGTGAACTAGTTTCTCAAAATTTAAATATGATTTTTAAATCTCCTAAAGGAGAAACTGTTCATGCACTTAAGGATATAAGTTTTACATTAAAAAAAGGTGAATTATTAACTGTACTTGGTCCTTCAGGTTGTGGAAAAACAACTTTATTGAATATTGCTGCTGGTTTTCTTAGACCTACTTCTGGTTCAATTAATTTAGGTGGAAAAGAGATTGATGGACCTGGTGTAGAAAGAGGAATGGTTTTTCAACAAGGCGCTTTATTTGAATGGTTAACAGTCAATGAAAACGTAAATTTTGGTTTACGAATGAAAAAAGAAGATCCAGTTAAAACTGCAAAAAAAGTTGAAGAGTGGCTCGATATAGTTGGGTTACAAGGTTTTGGAAATACTCCTACTTATCAATTATCTGGTGGTATGCAGCAAAGGGTAGCTCTTGCAAGATGTTTAATCAATGATCCAGATTTAATTTTAATGGATGAGCCATTGGGAGCTCTTGATGCTTTAACAAGAGAAAAAATGCAGTCTTTAGTTTTAAAAATTTGGAAAGAGACTGGAAAAACTATTATTTTGATTACTCACTCAGTTGAAGAAGCTTTATTATTAGGTGAAAGATTATATGTGATGGCACCAAGGCCTGGACGATTTCATAAAGAGTATAAACTTCCATTTGCTTCAATGGCATTAAAGGGTGATCTAAGAGAAATTAAAAATAACAATGAATTTATAAGCAAAAGAGAAGAAATTCTAACCATGATTTGGGACATGGAAGAAGAAATAATGGGTAAAGAAGTTTAAAGTGATTATAGGAATTCTTACATTTTTAATTATTTTTGCAGTTATTGGCTCTATCCTTTACGGACAAAGATTAATAAAAACTGAAAAAACTGATGCAGTTTTTGGAAATCCTGAAAAAGCTAAAGGAGGAGTGCACTGGGTAATAGTTGGAACTAGTTTTCTTATATTGTCATGGCTTTATTATTCATGGGATATAGCAAAAGCTTTCTACCCAAAATCTGCAAATGATCTATGTCAAGTTGCAAAGGTTAACGAGTCTTTACTATCGTTAAAGTATCTTTTTCCAATAAAAGAAAGACAGCATAAAAGTACTGCTCTCATTAAACGTGAAAATATTAACATACAAAAAAAAATAGTTGTAATACAAAATTCACCAGGTTTAAAAAATCAAGACAAAGAAAAATTTATAAACTTACTTAAAAAAACTCAACAAACGATTCCATTATTGACTGATGAAAAATATTTAGAAACTGATACTAAAAATATAATAAATGAACTAACAAATAGAATAAAACAATTAACATTAGATTTTCCAAAAGACAGTTATCCACCGGCTTTAAGTGAGGGAGAAGAAAATAAAAGAATTGAAGCATTAAAAAAACAACTAGGTTGGGGTGCAACTGGCATGGAAGTACCTCCTCTTCCTGAAACTAAAAAAGGTTTAAAATTTCATACAGCAGCAGAAGAATTAAATTCAATTAGTGATGAATTTTTTAAAATGAGAAATCATCATCCAGAATATTTAAGACTGTTAAAAGAAATTAGAGATGAAATTAAAGAATATAAAAATGGATTGGATGATAGCCAAGAATTAGAAATGACTTATATAAAAGAAATTAAAAAACTTGGACAAAGATTAGAATATGAAAGTATTTTTCCTCCTAATGCATTAGATGGTATTGAAAAAGCAATTAGAGATTTTGATAAAGTTCAAAAAAAAGAACAAGGAAATATAATATATATAGATGCTTTATTATTTCCGGCTGGAACGATTGTTGCTAGTGGTCCAACTTGTGCGGAAGATGGTCCTGGTAGATGGCTGCCTAAGCCATCTGATACTTTTAGGATTTTCGGAGACCTTTTAAAACCAAGTGTTGGATTTAAAATGATTCCTATGATTTGGTATGAAATGATGGGTGTTAATAGGATAGTTGGTTTTATGCTTCCTGATTGGATAGCAGATATCTTGCCAGGTAAATATCCAGTTCATAGCTCTGATGGAACAGTAAAACCTAATTTTAAAAGTAAAGTTTTAGATATTGCAACTGGTGAATTTAAAGCCTTCAAAATTCCAGTTCCTACAGGTCATATTTGGGATTCTTTTTTAAGAGTATTCTTAGGATTGTCTCTTGGAATAATATTTGGAGTCCCTCTAGGTATATTTATGGGTTTAAATAGATTTGCCAAAGGATTTTTCGATCCTTTAGTTGAATTATATAGACCTGTACCACCACTTGCTTGGGCTCCATTAGTAATTACCGTGTTTGGAATTGATAATGTTGGAAAAGTATTTTTATTATTTATGGTCTCTTTGTCAATTATGATTATTTCTGCAAGAGCTGGTGCTTCGGGAACTCAATTATCAAAAATTCATGCTGCCCACTCACTTGGGGCATCCAGGTGGCAAATATTAAGAAATGTTATATTTCCTAACTCTTTACCAGAAATACTAACTGGAATAAGAGTTGCAGTTGGTATGTGTTGGGGAACGTTAGTTGCTGCAGAGTTTTTAGCAGGAACAACGGGTATTGGCTTTGTTGAAAACGTTGCAAGAAAATATATGCAGTACGAAGTCATTTGGATTACGATTTTCGTAATGGGAATGTTGGGACTTTTATTTGATTTAACAATTAGAAAAATTATAGACAAAACAATTCCTTGGCGTGGAAAAGGTTGATGTTAACTGAGAAAGAAATAAATGATTTTAAAGTTAATGGTGCTGTCTTCCTTGAAAAAAAATTTGATGTTCGTTGGATTAAAAAGCTTAAAAAAGGTATTGAGAAAGATATAAAATCTCCAAGCCCTAGATTTAAATCACATACAATAAAAAATGAAGTTCCAGCTTATTTGGAAGATTATTGGACGTGGGATTTGGTTTCAGAATTTAAAGATTTTGTATTTAATTCACCAACTGCCCAAATTGCTTCTGAATTGATGTCGGCTAAAAAAATAAATCTTGTAATGGATAACTGGTTTTTAAGAGAAGCGGGTTCAAAATCATCGACTCCATTTCACCACGATATCACTTATTTTGATGTTGAGGGTACAATGTGCGTTCTTTGGTTACCGCTAGAACCTACAAAACAAGATGAAGGTGTTGCATGGGTTAAAGGTTCACATTTGTGGGACAAACTTTTTTTAAGGGTTCTTTTTAAAGATGGTCATAAAGTAGAAGGGAAAGAATGTATTATTAATGGGAAAAAATATGAAAATCCTCCAGATATTTTAGCAAACAAAAGTAAATATGAATTTTTAAAATGGGATTGTAATTTAGGAGATTGCGTAATATTTGATATGCGAACACTTCATGGTACACTAAATCCATCTCTACCTAACAAAACACTAAGCCGTTATACCTTAAGGGTAGCAAAAGAAGGAACTAAAATTAATTATGCAGGAGATTGGACTAGCTATTCATACCGTAAAGCAATGCAAGAAGCTGGTTATAAAAATGGAGACCAATTAGATGGAAATTTTTTTCCACAGCTTTGGCCTAGAAACAAAACTATTTAAATATGACTACAGAAAATTATAAATCAATTGCAAAAAAATTGAAATTTGAAGGTAGGGCTTTTATCAATGGTAAATATGTTGATGCAATTGATGGAAAAAAATTTGAAAATATAAATCCAGCCACAGGAGAAAAACTTTGCGCTGTAACAAAATGCAATCACAAGGATGTCGATTTAGCAGTAAAAGTTGCAAGAAAATCTTTTGAAAGTGGAATTTGGTCAAAAACAGCGCCAGAATTTAGAAAAGAAATTTTACTTAAATTTGCAGAATTATTAAGAAAACATGGCAAAGAAAATTCAGTACTTGAATGTGTTGATACAGGAAAATTAATTAATGACTGTTTAAATGAAGTTGGTAATGATGCTCCGATGCATTTTCAATGGTATGCAGAATTAATAGATAAAACTTTTGGTAAGGTTTCCGCAACTGATCCATCAATAACTAGTTTAATTGTTAAAGAACCAATTGGTGTTGTTGCAGGTGTAGTACCATGGAACTTTCCATTGATGATGGCTGTATGGAAAGCTGCTCCAGCCTTAGCGGCAGGATGTTCAGTAATAATCAAACCTGCTGAAGACACTCCATTATCAGCACTTAGAATTGCACAAATAGCTTCTGAAGCTGGAATTCCTGATGGTGTATTTAACGTTGTACCTGGTTTTGGTGATGTTGGTGAAGCTTTAGGAAGACATAACGATGTTGATGCAGTTTCATTTACAGGATCAACAGAGGTTGGTGGTTTGTTTATGAAATATTCAGGAGAAAGTAATTTAAAAACTATTGGTCTTGAAATGGGAGGAAAAAGTCCTTTTCTAGTTTTAGAAGATGCAAAAATAAATGATACTTTAATAGATAATGCTATCAACTCAGCTTTTTGGAATGGTGGTCAAAACTGTTCTGCAAATATGCGCCAGATTATTCATAGTAAAGTAAAAGATGAGTTTTTAGATAAAGTTTTAAAAAGAATAAAAAATATTAAAGTTGGCGATCCATTAGATACAGAAACAAATATGGGATCAATGATATCTAAAACACATTTAGCTAAGGTTGATAGCTATATTCAAAAAGGTATTGACGAGGGTGCTTCAATTTTACATGGGGGAGTTTCAGACACTAATCAAAAAGGTTTTTTTGCTAAACCTACCCTTTTCGATAATGTGAAAGAAAATATGACAATTGCTCAAGATGAAATTTTTGGTCCTGTTCTTGGAGTGCTCACAGCAAATGATACGGAAGAAGCTTTAAAAATAGCTAAAAATTCTAAGTATGGATTACATGCAAGTGTGTTTACTCAAGATATTAATAAAGCTTTTCATATAGCTAAAAATTTACCATGTGGAACTGTCTCAATTAATACTTTTTCAGAAGGTGATATTAAAACACCATTTGGTGGATATAAACAATCTGGATCATTGAGCAGAGACCAAGGAACAGAAGCATTAAATCAATATCTACAGACAAAAACTATTTGGATTAGCCATAACTAAAAATAATGATCAAACCATTTACAGTAAGTGTGCCTGATAGCACGCTTGAAGAAATATATAACAAGATAAAAAACTACCCTTGGAAAGAAATACCTAATTTAGACGGTTGGGAATATGGATCTAATCTTAATTATATGAAGGAATTTTCAAAATATTGGATTAGTAATTTCGACTGGAAGAAGCAAGAAGCAGAAATAAATAAGTTTTCAAATTTTGTCACTAATGTAGATGATATAGATATTCATTTTATTAAAGAAAAAGGCAGTGGATCAAATCCAATGCCTTTACTTATTTTGCATGGATGGCCTGGAAGCATAGTAGAGTTTTTTTATATAATAGAAAAACTTGCTCACCCAGAAAGATTTGGTGGAAAAGAGGAAGATGCTTTTGATGTTATTGTTCCTTCTTTACCTGGTTTTGGATTTTCAGGTTGCCCCTCACACCCTATAGGACCAAGAAAAATGGCTGAAATTTTTAACAAATTAATGACTAAAAATCTTGGTTATAAAAATTATTTGTCACAAGGCGGAGATTGGGGAGCAACTATTTCAAATTGGCTTGGCTATGATCACTCAAAATTTTGTAGTGGCATACATTTAAATTGTTTAACTATGCGTCATCCAGATGGTCCACAAACTAAAGAAGAAAAAAATTGGGAAGAAAGATTTACAAAAGATCAAATAATGCAAGAAGGCTACAGAACACAACAAGCAACTAAGCCACAAACATTAAGTTACGCTATGATGGATAGTCCAGTTGGTGTTGCTGCATGGATATTAGAAAAATTTTACTCTTGGTCAGATATAAAAAATAATAATATAGAAAGTGTTTATTCAAAAGATATATTGTTAGCAAATATTATGGTTTATCTAGTGTCGAATACTTTTAATACTTCTTCGTGGATATATTTTGGTAGACGTGAAGAAGGTGGTCGTTTTTTTCCAAAAGATTTCCATCGAATTGAAGTACCTACAGGAGTAGCAATATTTCCTAAAGAAATGTCAGAGTGGCCTCCAAGATCGTATGTTGAGAGAATTTTTAATATAAAGCATTGGACTAAAATGCCAAACGGCGGACACTTTGCAGCATTAGAACAACCAGAATTATTAGTTAACGATATAAGAGTATTCGCCCAAACATTACGTTAGACAAGTCGTTTGCCAAATTTTTATTTATTATTTCAAGAAATAAAATAAAAAAAATAAACTTATGGTTGTATAAACTTTTTTTGTTATTAAGTTAAAATTAAACTTTAGAAATAAATTGTGAACCATTTAAAAATTAAAAAATTAATCAAAACTATTTTTAAAAATTTTAATTTAAGCAATAGACACGCAAAAATTAGTGCTGAATATTTAATTAAAGCAGAATTATTTGGTGCTCCTTCACATGGTCTTGCAAGGCTAAAAATGTATTGTGAAAGACTTGATAGAAAAATAATTAATCCAAATCCAAAAATAAAAATAAAAAAAATATCACAATCTATTTCTCATATTGATGCAAACAACAGTATTGGTTTTGTTGCTGCTGACCTTGGGATTAAAGTTGCAATTAAAAATGCAAAAAAAACTGGTATTGGATTAGTTGCTATAAAGAATAGTGGACATTATGGATTATCTAGTTTTTATGCTGAACAAGCAGTAAAAAAAAACTTAATGGTTTGGTGTTTTACTAATGCACCTCCAGCAATCGCTCCTTATGGGGCTAAAAAAAGTTTGTTTGGCACAAATCCAATTTGTTTTGGGGCACCAACAGGTAACAAAGTTCCTTTTATACTAGATACTTCGGTTTCTATAATTAATAGAGGAAAAATAAGAGTAGCTGCAAAATTAGGACACAAAATTCCTTTAGGTGTAGCATTAGACAAATTTGGCAAACCAACTACAGATGCAAAAAAAGCTTTGAAAGGAGTTCAGTTACCCATTGCTGGTTTTAGAGGTTCTGGGTTAGCTTGGATGGTTGATATAATAAGTGGTGTTTTAACAGGAGCAAGTCATGCAGGAAAAGTAAAAGATCCATTTGATGATTTTAGTGGTCCACAAAATGTCGGCCATTTATTTTTAGTTTTAAAACCAAATTTATTTGTAGGAAAAAATTATATTAAAAGAATTAAAGAAAATATTAGAATTATTAAAAAACTTCCAAAAATTAATGGCGTTAAGGAAATTTTATATCCTGGTCAGGGTATAAACTCTAGATACAAAAGAAATTTAAAAAAAGGCATTGTAATACCTAAAAATATATTGGAAGGCATAAAAAAATTAAATGTTATCAAATAAAGAAATTGTTTGTCCAAATAATCTATTAAATGTTGCTCTTAAAAAGAAAAGTGTGGCTGTAGGCATTGTTAATGCTGGAAAACCATTGCCTATGCATTCAGTAATGGATGCTGTAAATGAAAATTTAGTTATTCCTGTATTTATAGGTGATAAAAATGAAATTAAAAAATGTGCTGATGATCTAAAATGGGATATTTCAAAATATACAATAGTTCATGAGCCAGATGAAAATAAAACAGCAAAAGTCGCAGCTCAACTAGCTTCAAAAAGTAAAATTAAGATAATTGTAAAAGGACATATTCACACAGATGTTTTAATGAAGGAAGTTTTAAAAAGGGAATATAACTTACTTGGCAAAACAAGATTAAGTCACATATGGCATATGACCCTTGATAAGGAAGATAGGCCTCTAATTATTACCGATGGAGCTTTAAATGTTTTGCCTAGCCTAAAAACAAAAATGCATATACTTAAAAATGTAATTAACTTCTCTAATAGAATTGGAATTAATAGACCAAAAGTAGCTGTGTTGTCAGCGACTGAAGAGGTTTTAGATAGTGTACAAAGTTCTTTAGATGCAAAAGAAATTACTGAACAAGCAAAAAAGGGGAATTTAAATGCTGATGTTTTTGGACCACTTGCTTTTGATAATAGTATTTCAAAAAAATCAGCTGCTATAAAAGGAATAAAAAACACAGTGGCTGGTCAAGCAGATGTATTACTGGTACCAAGTGTTGAAGCGGGAAATGCATTGGTCAAAATGATGATTTATTTTATGGGAGCATGCGCTGCAGGTGTTGTTGTTGGAGGAAAAGTTCCAGTTGTAATTACCAGCAGATCTGATGAAGCTCCCGCTAGATTGGCATCAATAGCAGCTGCTGTTATTGCCTTGGATTGATAGTTTTTAAATAAAAGTATAAAAGACTTAGTAAAAAATTATGACCATAACTTACATTAAAAAAGCTATCAAAAGTTCATCAACGGACGATACTAAAACAAGAGAAATTGTCGAAAATCTTTTAAAAGATTTAGAAAAAAAAAAAGAAGAAGGATGTAAAGAATTAACAAAAAAATTTGATAAATATGAAGGTGATATAATTGTTTCAAAAGAAAAAATAGAAGAAATTAAAAATAGTATTGATCAAAAAACAAAAGATGACATTAAATTTTCTTATGATCAAGTAAGAAAATTTGCTGAAGCGCAACTTAAAAATTATGGTAAAAATTTTGAAGTTGAATTGTCAAATGGTTTGTTTGCGGGACAAACATTAGTTCCTATAAATACAGCTGGATGTTATGTGCCAGCTGGAAGATATGCTCACATAGCTTCAGCAGTAATGAGTATAACTACTGCAAAAGTTGCTGGAGTTAAAAACATAATATGTTGCAGCTCTCCTAAACCTGAAATAGGAGCACATCCAAAAATTATTTATACAGCTGATTTATGTGGTGCTGATGTCATTTTAAATCTAGGTGGTGTTCAAGCTATTGCAGCAATGGCTTTTGGTTTTTTTGGTAATGCACCTTCAGATATTTTAATTGGACCAGGAAATCAGTTTGTCGCTGAAGCAAAAAGATTATTATTCGGGAAAGTTGGAATTGATTTATTTGCGGGTCCCACAGAAATAGCTGTAATAGCCGATAAAACTTCCGATCCAGAGATTGTTGCTTATGATTTAGTTGGACAAGCAGAACACGGTTATAACTCTCCTGCCTGGCTTTATACAACGGATAAAAGTCTAGCAGAAAAAGTTATGAAAAGAGTTCCTGAATTAATTGCAGATCTTCCTGAACTTCCAAGAACAAATGCCGAAGCTGCTTGGAAAGATTATGGTGAAGTAATTTTATGTGAAAGCGATGAAGAAATGGCAAAAATAAGTGATGAATATGCTCCTGAACATTTAGAGGTTCAAACAAAAAATTTGGACTGGTGGTTAAAAAGATTAAAGAATTATGGTTCATTATTTTTAGGAGAAGAAACAACTGTAGCTTATGGGGACAAATGCTCTGGTACAAACCATATTCTTCCAACAAAAGGAGCTGCAAAATATACAGGTGGTTTATTTGTTGGGAAATTTATTAAAACATTAAGTTTTCAAAGAATGACAAAAGAATCTACTGAATTAGTTGGTGCTACTGCAGCAAGACTTTCGAGATATGAAGGAATGGAAGCTCATGCAAGAACTGGAGACGTGAGATTAAAAAAGTACGGCTACAGTAAATAAATTTAAACTTTTTTGAGATCTATAATAAAAAATTCTTAATAGTATTGTTGAATTGATTGGGTTTTTCTAAATGTACATTATGAGCGCAGTCTTTAAATATAACTAATTTACTTTTCTCTATATTTTTTTCTAAAGTTTGGATTTGTTCTAAATTGTAAGATTTATCTTTATCCCCCCATACAATTAATGTTTCATTTTTAATGTTTTTTAAAGTTTCAACTCCATTCCAATTTTTAAATGCGATAAGAGCATTATCAACAGTCTCTATTGAAGGTTGCTTACCTGCCTCAATACAAATATCGAAATATTCAGCTTCTTCTCCTTTAACAAACCAAGTTTTTGCAATATTTTTTGCTGTGATTTCTAAACCATTTTTTTTAAGATTTTCCCTAGATTGATCTACTGTTTCAAATCGACCAGGCATTTCACCTCTGGGACCTGTGCTATAACAAATTAATTTTATTATTTTATTACCGGATATCTTAGCCATTTCTTGAACGATCATCCCTCCCATTGAATGTCCTAATAAATAAATCTTATCAATTTTTTTTTCTTCTAGACAGTCTAGAATTAAATTAGCAAAAGATTCTATACGATTATAAGATATAGCTTTATTACTTTTTCCAAACCCAGGTAAATCTGGAGTAATTACTCTGAAATAATTTTTAAAAAAATTAATTTGTAGTTCCCACATTCTTGATGAACATAAAAAACCATGGATTAATACTAATGGAGTTCCTTTGCCTGTATCTCCTATATATATATCTTTCATATTTAATTTCTTTTAATCTATTTCTTTCTATTTTGAACAAGAAATAATTTTCATTGAATTTATTGAATTTAATTACTATATCAATAGTATGTCTTACAAAAAACAAATTTGTTCATGTAAAAACTGCAGCTGTAATGCTGTTACGTGCGAGTGTAAGAACTGCTGCTGCTATTAATTTGCAGTTTAATTTTAAACTTTCAAATAAATTAAATGCTAAAACAATATTTAGATTCAATAATTAAAAGAGACCCTGCTGCAAAATCAAGATTGAGTGTAATTTTGACTTACCCTAGTGTTAAAGCCATCTTTTTTCATAGAATAGCTAACTTTTTTTGTTTAGCTAAGTTTGATTTAATAGCAAGAATGATTTCTCAATTTTCAAGATTCCTTACAGGTATTGAAATTCACCCAAAAGCAAAAATTGGAAAAAATTTATTTATTGATCATGGTATGGGTGTAGTAATTGGAGAAACTTCGGAGATTGGTGACAACGTCACAATATATCATGGAGTTACATTAGGTGGTATCTCTCCAAGTATAGATTCTGATAAACAAAGAAATGTTAAAAGGCACCCTACATTAAAAAATAATGTTGTTGTTGGTTCTGGAGCTCAAATTTTAGGACCAATATCTATTGGAGAAAATGCAAAAGTTGGAGCAAATGCAGTTGTTACAAAAGATGTTCCTGATAATGCGGTAATGGTAGGCATGCCTGCAAAAAATGTTGGCACTGTATCACCAAGTGATAAAACCTTTGCTCCTTATGGAATTGCAAAAGAAGATAGTAATAAAACTGATAAATGAGAAATTCTCAAAAAACTTTTATTGAAGGGATTGGTAATACACCTCTTATAAAACTAAAAGCTGCTTCTGAAATAACAGGATGCAATATTTATGGTAAAGCTGAATATTTAAATCCAGGAGGATCGGTAAAAGATCGTGCTGCTTTAGCTTTGATAAAAGATGCAGAAGAAAAAAAACTTATTTCAAAAGGTGGAACTATTGTTGAAGGAACAGCGGGTAATACGGGAATAGGACTTTGCCTTTTAGGAAATTCTCTAGGATATAAAACAATAATTGTCATGAATGACAATCAAACCCAAGAAAAAAAAGATACTTTAAGAAACATTGGTGCAGATTTAAGATTAGTTCCCTCTAAACCTTATAAAGATGATGGTAATTACGTTAAAGTTGCAGGTAGACTTGCTGAAGAAATAAAAGCTAGTAACAATAAAGGAGTCGTCTGGGCAAATCAATTTGACAATGTTGCAAATTCTAAAGGACATTATGAAACAACTGGACCTGAAATATTTGAGCAAACGGATGGTAATGTTGATGGTTTTGTTTGTTCTTCTGGTACAGGAGGAACTATTGGTGGTGTGAGTAGATATTTAAAAGAAAAAAACAAAGATATCAAAGTTTATTTATCTGATCCAACAGGTTCTGCTCTTTATAATTATATTAAAAACGGTGAACTTAAAAGTGAAGGTGGATCCATAACGGAAGGAATTGGTTCGAGTAGAGTTACAAAAAATTTTGCAACAGCTAAAATTGATGGGGCTTTTTCTATTAGTGATAAAGAGTCTTTACCAATTATTTTTGATTTGATCCAAAACGAAGGTTTAAGTTTAGGAATTAGCAGTGGAGTTAATATTGCTGGAGCTATAAAATTAGGACAAGAACTTGGACCTGGTAAAACTATTATAACAATTCTTTGTGACAAATCGGATAGATACAATAGTAAGTTGTTTAATAAATCTTTTCTTCAAGAAAAAGACTTGCCGTATCCAAACTGGCTCTAGTAAACTCAATTCATACTTAAAAGTTTTTAATAAATAAAAAGGAGAAAAATATGAAAGAGATGCTTGTATTAGGTAAATTTAAAGAAGGAAAATTTGAAAAATTTATGGGATTTATGCAATCAGATGAGGGAATGGCTGAAAGAAAAAAAATTGCTGATGTTACAAAAACTGTTGCAGCAGTTACTCCAGATAAAGGTGCTGTTATGTTTAAAATCACAGTTCATAATGAGCAAGCTTTGAGAGATTTTCTTTCAGGTAAAAATCCAGTATCAAAACCAATTTTTGATGAGTGTGTAGCAAGTACACAGGTGTGGGAATTAACTTCAGCTTAAATTATGTCAGGATATGCAATAACTCAAATTGAAGTAACGAAACCAGAAGACTATAAAGAATATTTAGCAAAAGTTACAGACATTGTTACAAAATTTGGTGGAGAGTATTTAGTAAGAGGTGGAGAATTTCAATGTTTTGAAGGTGAGTGGAAATATCCTAGAACTGTAGTGATTAAATTTCCCTCTTATGAAAAAGCTTTGGAATGGTATAACTCTGAAGAATATAAACCGGTAAGACAGATACGGTTAGATAATTCTGTTGGAAATTTTATAATAGTTAAAGGCGCTTAAAAAAAAATAAAAAGTTTTGAGATAAATCAAAAATTGATAATGAGACTCGATAAAAGCCAACTTAAAAAAATCGACGAACTCGGATATGTCATTATACCAGGTTGCTTTTCAAATGAAGAAGTAAATAATCTTCGCAAAGCCATGACAACAGTCTTTAATGAGAAGAATGAGGCTAACATAATTGAAAAGTCTTCGGGCGTAGTTCGTACTGCAATGGGTTTACATCTTCGGAGCAAGATTTTTGATGATCTCACGCGGCACCCTAATTTTTTTGAACCTGTGTGCCAGATACGTGGTCATAATCTTTATATTCAGCAGACAAAAATTAACGTCAAAGCTGCCTTTACTGGTGAAGTGTGGCAATGGCATTACGATTTTGCAACCCATTTCGGAGAAGATGGAGTGCCCAAACCATTGGCTTTGAATTTACATGTCTTCCTTGATGATGTTACTGAATTCAATGGTCCACTTTTCTTCATTCCCA